>TARA_B110000977_G_scaffold201598_1_pt1 | contig 24579 bp, 16 predicted proteins | sample TARA_B110000977 | Tara Oceans TARA_B110000977 (sample SAMEA4397798) | marine metagenome | biome: Polar Biome; feature: [SRF] surface water layer (ENVO:00010504); material: water (ENVO:00002006), including particulate matter (ENVO:01000060) such as... | depth 5 m | reverse complement strand
GCGGCCATCGTTAGGGAGGTGGAGTCGATGCGGCGGGCGCGACGACGATTGGTGGATTGACGATCGGGTTTCGGCTTTCTATCCGCCGAAAGATCTTTGCTGGCGCAGAAGTACCAAAGGGGTACATCATGTCTATACCTTGTCATTTGGGGAGAGATTTGCAACGACTCGCTGCGCGGGTCGCGTCCCCCGGTACTCTTGCGGGCGCGCGTGGCGGCGTTGTGGACGGCCAGAGGCTGTCATGCCGTCCCTGCAGCAGATGGCCGCTGGGAAGGCGAGGATTAGAAACGCACCAAATGTACGATCGATCCCCGGCGCGTGGGCGTACCCCCATTTTACCGAATTCCGAATTGCCGTGGCGCGAGGTCAAAATAATGCATGGACCGCGACGCCGAGAGCTCGTCGTTTTGATCGTCCATTCACACGGGGTCTCTATGGCACTCCGTCCCGTACCTCTACACGACTCATCACTAACCTCCCCCCCCGCTTCCCTCACCCTACACAGAATAACGCCACCCCCACGACCGCGGACCGGCGCGTGGCGAAGGCTGAGATGTTGCGTCGCGAGATGGACTGGAGTTCGGACGACGCGTTGACGCCCGCGCCGAAAACGTACGCGCGGGATTTCTACTACGACGATTCGGACGGGGAATCGCCCGTAAATGCCCGAAAACCTGTGCCGGCCAGCATCAGGGGCGGGGTCAGTGTTAGGCGCACGGGACGTGATAACGCAGGATTGAACCGAGGAGGAGCGAATGCGTCTAACGCGTCGGCTCGCAACGCGTCTTCCACCGCCACCACGAGTTCCCACCCCGGCGCCGCGTTGTGCGCCGAAGGCGACAAGACGTTCCTGGGCTTCGACGTTCCGAAATCGAAACAACAGGCGTTTGAATTATACCTGAAGGCGGCGAATCAACACGAGTATGCGCCCGCGCTTTTGCGACTGGGGAATTGCTTTCTGTTGGATGACGGAGGAGGGCATGACGGCCCCGATTTAGACCAAGCCATCATATACTTCCAAAAAGGCGCAAGCGCAGGGAACAACCAGTGCTTAGTCGCGTTGGGGGAGTGCTATGAGAAACAAGGTGACTTGACCTTGGCGTTTCAGACGTTCACGAAGGCTTTGCAGAACGCGGGCGGTCCGTCCGATACCTCGCACCGCGACGCGAACTTAAACATCGCGCGCTTCAAGGAGTTTGGGCTCGGGGGCGTGCCGGTTGATGTGAGTGCTGCTCGGAGTGCGTACGAGCAGTGCGCAAAGCAGGGGTCATCAATTGCACAGCGAAGCATTGGTATTCTAACCCTAAGAGATGCGGAGATGACGCTTGACGAGGGCGAGAAGGCGAGGTTAACCGAAGCGGCGAGTGATTATTTACACAAAGCGGCGAAGCAAGGAGACGCGGAGGCTATGAACCAGCTCGGGATTCTGTACGAAGACGGGTTGATTCGCATCGATGCCAACGACAACACTGACAGTGCTCTTGACAAGGCTCGTTCCCTGTACGCCCGGGCCGCGCATCTCGGGCACGACCGCGCGATGAACAACCTGGGGTTCGCGTGCGCCGCCGCGGGTGCGCACCAAGAAGCGGCGAAGTGTTTCAAGAAAGCCGTGCTTGACGGGGACGTGGATGCGGCGCACAACCTTGGGAACTTCTACGAAACCGGCGTGGGGGTGGACAAGGACTTGAATGAAGCCAAGCGGCTGTACGCGGAAGCTGCGGCTGGAGGACATGAGCAAGCGCTTCAAGCGGCTACTAGGCTGGCCGCCGGCGAAACCACGAAGGTGTTTGGCAGCGACGACCCCAACACGAGCGCCGCTTCGTTGAGACGACAGTTACAATCGAAGGAAAACGAAACCGCGCGTTTAGCGTTAGATCTGGGTGAATCCAAAGCTGAAACCGCGCGTTTGAAAGGCAAGGTTAAGGATTTGAAACTGGAAATGCAGGGGTTGGTAAAATCGGTGGAGGCTGCGAAGAAACGCGAAACCGAATTTGGAACTTCTTCAAGAGGATCTCCGGCGGGTGGGTTCTCGGGGACGTTCGGCACGCTCGGGAATGCAACTGGAATTCACAGTGCTGCGCCTGGAGTTACTGGACCTAGTACTTCAACTTCAGCCCCTCCTGTTCCTTTGTTAAAGCCCGAGTTTACCCGCTCCACGTCGCTGATGAGCAACCGCTCGACGCACTCGAACTACTCGGCTTATAGTGGGTTGTCAGGGGTTTCGAAGGACGATGACGAGGGTAAAACGGTGCCAGTACAAACAACCAACGTTTCGCAAGCGAACTCGGGTACGTCCACGCAAAGTACGGGTCCTGGGGCGGCGAAGCGCTCACGAGGGCTATCCGACGCTTCGCGCCTCGCCGCGACGAAACGGCTAAACGAAAAGAGCAAGAGTAAAAGTAAAATCGGAAGCGTGTTTGGAATGTCAATGTTCGGCGCGGCGAAGGGAACCGATGGAAACGCAAACGGATCTGCGAACCTTTCCAACGGCGAAGCGGACAAGGAACTGGCGAAAGCACACGCGAGGGAGTTAAATTCCCTGAAACACGAGCTGGAACAGTTGGGGTTCAAGGCGGAGGTGCACGAAGAGATGGCCACTACGTTGAGCACTTTATTGAAAAGTACGTACGCGCGGAATCTTCAGCTGGAGGAATTGCTGAAATCCGTCGGCCTGGACGCGGACGACCCGGCGGTCGCGAAGGACCTGCACCCGATTCGCGTTGAGGAAATCGCAGGGGTTTCGTTGGGGAAAGCGGGGTCGTTCAGGGAAACGCCAGGGGAGAGGGACGAAGGGGGGGCAGACGGGCTCGCGCTGCCCGCGCCGAGATAGAAAGAATCAGTTTTTAACTTCAATATTTTGAAAAATATAGTTTCTCTCGGATGCCTCGACGCACAACTCGACGCGCATGAACCGATACGCACCTTTCCGTCGAAGCGAGGGTCGCGGCGGCGGAAGCGCGCGCTGCGGCGGCAAAATGGAAGGGGTACGTCGCGCAGTGGGTTCGGCTGCGTTCGAAACAGGCCATCAACAATTTGAAGCGACGGATGCAAGCGGAGGTGTCGTGTGCGACGTCGCGAGGCGAGGCTCCGGCCGAGGCCTTACCCGGCCTTTCCAACCACCTCGTCGTGGAGCACATTCTCAGTCCTGTCAATAAGTACTTTGGTGACGATCCAGTAGATCTCGCACGGCTTTGCACGGTGAGCCCTGCGATGCGCGACGCGGTGAAGGCCTCGGGACTTAGATTCACCCAGTTGAAGATTCATGAAGCAAGGAAACTCTGGTGTTTAAGCGTGCTGAAGCGCCTGCATCGGAGAGGTTCCCTGAGCGCAGGTCAACGCTACCTATGCGAGGCAGCGGCGGGAAACGGATTGCTAGGGGAGTTGAAGCTGTTTGGAGAGAAAGACACGCGGTGGGACAAGTGGACGTGCGCGGCGGCGGCTGAGGGCGGGCACCTTGAGATACTGAAATAGGCGCGCGAGAACGGCTGCCCATGGGATCTAGAGACGTGCCATGGGGCGGCAAGGGGCGGGCACCTCGAGGTGCTGAAGTGGGCGCGCGCGAACGGGTGCCCGTGGAATGGCTGGACGTGCGCGGCTGCGGCGAGGGAAGGGCACCTCGAGATACTGAAGTCGGCGCACGAGAACGGCTGCAAGTGGAATGCGGAGACGTGCTCTAACGCGGCGGGTTTCGGGCACATCGAGGTGCTGAAATGGGCGCACATGAACGACTGCGACTGGAACATACATACGTGCGTTAGGGCGGTGGTTCACGGGCATCTCAAGGTGCTTCAGTGGTTGCACGCGAACGGATGTCCATGGGATTTCACCACGTGCTCTAATGCGGCGAGTTACGGAGACCTCGAGGTGCTGCAGTGGGCACGCGCGAACGACTGTCCGTGGGACAGATACACGTCCCTTGAGGCGGCGAGGCATAAAGACGACCAGATGTTGAAGTGGGTGCGCGCGAACGGGTGCCCGGCGCGGGATGTACCTGGCTGGCACTGATTGTTGAAAATAAAATTCGCATTTTGCATGCCGACACGTCATTCGCATTCACAATCGCGTGCGCAACGTCATCGGGCACGATGATGTTCGCGCTCACCTCAGGCCCTTGCCTCCCTTCCCGCGACTTGAAACGACCAAAACACACTCGTCGCACTTCCGCCACACCACGCGCGTTCCACTACGATGTCCAGGAGATGGAGGATGACGAGACGAGACGCGCGCGCGAGGCGAAGGAGCGAATCGAATTTAAGAACAACGCTCTTTCGGGAAGACGGCTGTTCCCGACTGGCATAGACCCGACGAAGTACACCATCGAGCAGCTCGCGTTTCTGTCACGAAAAGAACAAGGGATCATGCCCGATATGAACGACTGTGCTATTTGCGACGGCATAGGGACGCTGGTGTGTACCAGCTGTGGTGGCACTGGGTGCAACTGTGGGTCACACGCTGACAAGTTCGACGATGTGGTGCGATTGAACAACAACTCGATGAACGCGCAGATGGTGCAGCAGATGTTAACCGAAGAGGGCGCACCTTGTTGGATCTGCCGTGGGGCGAAACTCATTGCGTGCACGCAGTGCGAAGGCTCGGGGAAACGCGACTTCGCGGAGAACTACATATGCGATTGAAAGAGAGAGCTGCGAAGACGCAACAGAAGACGATGTAAAAAATAGAGTCTCCTTCACCAAAAGTCCAAAACTCATCGAAAACTCATCTCGACGAAACCAAAGACCGAGGCCTGGCCTACCGAAATCGATTTTAGCCCAGTTGTCCCTCACATTAGACCACGACTTCTGAGTCCGAAGCGGTGAAATTTTAAACCACCGAAGCACAGCTCTTTGATCGAACTTTTTTTTTTCGGTGAAACGATACCAGAAGCACGATACCAAGCCTGCTGCTCCTCCAATGACAAGCAGTCAGAGCCTCGCGCGCGGCGGTCGCGGCAGTGCACGCCCGGGAACACAGAAATCGGACGCACGATGGGCGAAGTACGTGTGTATTGAACATTCCGCGTTCGTGATACATAGGGCATTGCTCGCTCGTGCCACACACCGCACGTTCCGAGACGCACTTTCACCAATGTTACGCCATCGAGATGGAGTCGCCGCGTCTTTTGTCATTGCCGATAGACCCAAGTGCCGGCGTCCCCGTCGCTGACCAACCCAATCCCCCCCCTACACCCACACCCCACAGCCCGAGATATCCCTCCCCCCCAGCCTGCGGTGGATCGGCACGCTTTGCAACGCGACGTACTTCCAGCCGTGCCCCCGGCACGACCCCGGGCCGGGGGCGAAGGAAAAAGGCGAACTCACCAACTTCTTCGCTCGCGAATCGGGGGAAACCCTGTGTCCGACGTGCGTCGGGAACGCGGATGTGGTGCAGGTACGACTCGGATTTTGCCCGTAAAATCGAATACGTTGTTTGCGACCCGTGTTTGGAAGGTGTTCCGAGAGTTTGATACGCAACACACTCCTGGACATCGCCGCACGCGTACCACAACCACCGAACCGATGCGCGTGTTTTTTTTCGAGACCGAACAAGGCACTTTGTTTTCCGTTTTTCGCAAGTGAATTCTCCAGGCGTTGTTTTTTCGGTGTCCGTAAGATGCGGAAAGGGCTTTCGGTGGCGCGCCGGTATCCACGCAATGCGTGGTGTTCGAGGTACCATAGGGGTGCGGGGCGGCGTGATACAGTGCCTAACAGCCCTACCGAAGTGACTGTACCCCCCCAGCACTACACAAACACCGACTCACCGCATCAAACACGCGCCGACCCGCGTACCGCCGGCGTTCGCAAAACCGCATTGGGTTCGGGAAGAGAGGCCAAAAGATTGGCGAGCCGGATTTCGCGTCACTTGCGCCATGCATTTCGATTGGGAGTTTCGTGTTCTGCGGTGTTTTTTTCGTTCAAACCGTGCTAACCCCCAACTCCTCCAATACCCATACCTCAGATCCGCCGGTCTTCCTACCACAACGTGGTGCGCGTACGCGACGTGTGTCGTTTGTTCGACGCGCGGTATATTCAAACCTACGTCATTAACGGCGCGCGGGTGGTGTTTCTCAACGAGCGCCCGCACCCACGCGGGGGGAAGGGTTTGCGCGGCAACGAATCAAACGCGGCGAATCACACGGTAGGGAAGGTACTCGGCGGAGGGCGGCGGAGCGCGTGTACGTTTTGTCACAGAACACTGCAAAGCGACACCTCGCTGTTCTGCTCTATTGCGTGCAAAGCGCAAGCGGGAGCTGAGCTCGCGCCGAGCGAAGACGCGACAAAGGAACTCGAGGCGGAGGAAGGGTCGCAGTATAAAAATCAAAACTCAAAGAAAACCAGCGCAAAGAAAGAATCGAAGCAATCGTTTCCCGTTGGCGAACCGAGGACGCCCGCGGCGTTTGGGGGCAGAGGGGACGGTCGTTTATGTTCACTGTTAGCGTCTGGGTCGGACGCGGCAGGTCGTGAAGGCGGCGGCTACGGATTGCTCTCGTTCACCGGCGCGACGCCCGAGAGCGTTTCCCAGGACGACGACGCGTCGCCGAGCGGGTCGGGCGAATATTCCAACGGAAGAAGTATCCCTCACAAACGCAAACGCAAGCGCAAGGAGAAAGTCGCCGCGTCGCCGCTGGGGTTCCCGGAGTTGGGGGAGGATGGGTTCGATCCAAGCATATACGTCGGCGATCGGCGAGAGGTTTCACTTAAAAAAAAAGAGAAAAAGGAAAAGGAGACAGTGAAGGTCGAAAAACCGCCCCCGGCCGTCATCTCCAACAGCAGGCGGAAAAATAAACCTAAGAAGTCACCGGATGCGTAGGGAAGTTGAGAGTAATGCGAACTGAATAGGGTCTAAACAAAAGCCTGAATAGGACACACATTGTAGTTGAGACGAACGTAACGAGTACACGCGTGACTTTCTCCGAGACTAAATGCTCATAAAATCTATACTAATCAGAAGACGCTCGTTTCGATCGTTTCCGTCTCTGTCTAGGAGCCACTGCCACGTCACCGTCATCTGCATCCCCTCCCATTGGACGCACGTGACCCTCAACCCCGTTCTCTTTCCTCCCCCCTTTCGTGGCGACCAGCCTGGTCTGGTAGTCGCACCCTTCCCGCACCGTGTCGTAGTCCACAGGCGGGACGCCCTCTGGCCCTGCGGGTAACACTTGCAGCACGATCTGGTTCATCCAGTTCAGTTTATAGTTAACGTCGTCGCACCCCGTGCCGGTGATGATGGTAGGGCTACTACTACTTCTCGAATCATGCGATAAATAGTTCGAAACCGTGTTCTGGTCCAGCACGTGAATTGCGGCTTCCATCCTGTCCGCGTTGGGTAGAATCTCGGTCACGAGGAACCCCTTCTCTGAGTCCTCACCTCGGTACGCCGCCTCCGCTCTCTGCCACACATCCAGCAGCTTTTTCGCCTCATCGGATGGCTTGGCAAAGAGCACTTTCGTGTTCACTCGGGTAACGGCATCGGTTCCAAACCCGTAATCCGAAGTCGCCACTATGTCGGCGTCGAGCAACATATCGTGGAACAACTGCAGCGGGTTCTTGGTGAACACCACGTCTGGTTCTAAAAACACAGCGGTGTAGTCGGCGTTGATCAGCCCGCTCAACGCGTGCATCCGTCTCCAGCTCAGCAGCTTCTTCAGCTCGCCTAAATCCGCGTCGTCCGCGTTCGCAACGATATCTTGTAAGTCTGTGTCCACGAACACGTCGACATTGGGCGCGTTTTTGCGAATAAACTGTTTAGTTTCCTCATCGGCGACGATTATAGTCCAGAACGGAACAAGAGTAGGTGCTTCGAACTGCATGCTCTGTAGCATCCCGTGCGCGAACGGCCAGTACGCCTGGTTGCAGAAGGAAATCATGCGGAAACGGGTTGTGTCGGTTACTTGGTCGACGTGTTTTACTAAACCGGGAACGCCGCCCTCTTTGTTGCGAAGACCGCCGGAGGATTTCAATGATTGAGACGATGCTCGTCTCACGCCACCCCGTTCGTCTCCCCGTGCGCCCACGCGTCGAGTTCTTTGGCCTAAACTCGGTTCGCTGGTTGCGTCGTTCACGTCGCCCAACAGCCAATCGTCGTCACCTGCAGCGGAAACCGCGGGCGCGGTCGATCGGCGAGCTTTGCCGAGCGTGGCTAATTTCGCGTCCGCGAACCCTCTGAACCCGTCGTGTGTCGCGCTGAGCGCACAGAGCGCGAATAGTGCGAACACCACACCGGCGGTGAAGCCGACCAAACGCGTGCGTGACCGGGACGATGGCGACTCGGAGACGACGCCTCGGCCGGACGACGTCACGCGCGTGCGTTGAAGGTCGCCCCCAACATCTGCGTTGGACCCGCCGAGAAGCGAGATGGTTTCCGCGGCGTGCGGTCCTTTCGCAACCGCACCGCCGTGGGGAGTATACGTCCGCATGGTCCTCGTCTCACAGAGACGGCGACAGCCACGGCAACAGTCGCGAGCGCGCGGGCGTGGGGGTGCGCGCGTGTCACTGCCCAAGGCGCGTGGAGATCCACAAACATTGGGTGTTTCCACAGTTCCAGTTTTAACACCTCTCAGTTAATTTAGACTGTAAGTTTATGAGTCAGAAAGTCACATTTCCGCGTTCGCGAGCAGTCAGCAGTGCGATGAGCGGCTGATTTTTCAATGGGCACCAGACCCGCCTTTCCACCTCGACACTCTCGGCCGGGCAGCCCCGCCCTCGTCGCGTGGACGAGGGCCCACCCCACGCCTCGAGATGCCTCGCCGTCCCCCTTGTTCTGCGGACCTCGCGCTTCTCCTGGTGCTTCTCCTCGCGCCGGCAGAGCACTGGCGCGTCGGTCGCGGCGGGGACTCAGATTTGGGTGACATCCGCCCAACGTCCTTCACGCTGGTCCACGCCGCGCACGCCAACGCAGGCCAAGGCAACGTCGGCGGGTTCGGCGGCGACTCCGGGACGGTCCCCGAGCTGGAGCAAACACGCACGGTCGGCCCCGACCCAGCAACCGCGATCCCAGCTGTGATAACCCAGTTCCAGGAACAGCAAGGCGTAGTGGCAGTAGGCATGGTCGAGGAGCTTCTGTTGGAGCTGAACAAAGCGTTTTGCGACCAAGGATTGACCAGGACGTACAAGTGCGTGGAGTTTGAGGACGCGCGGGAGCGTTTGTGGATGACGTTCGCGAACGACTACGTGTGCGGCGGGCTGGACGCTCAAAAGTGGCGACAACCTCCACGAGCAGTACAGCACCTCCCCGTCCAGGAACAGTTTGAGTACCTATTAGCGGCGTGTGAAACGCAGTGGGAGGGTGATTTAGTAGCGGTAGTGAGAGAAGCGACGGTTCTTTTCCTAGCCCAAAGTACCTTAAACCGAGTGGATATCAAGGCAACCGTAGTAAAAAACGACCGGAAAGCACAACGGGACGACACCCTTCCAACGGATGACTTGTATGAGCTTCACCCTGGTTTTTACGAGGACCTCGCGCCGGCGTCAACCGGTGTGCGAGAACCAGCCGTCGCGACTTGGAAAGTGGAGCCGGATTTGGACGGACACACGCCGTACGCGGAAGGGGGAATGCCGAGAGTAGCAGCTTTGAACGCCCGAAACGGAATTTTGATCGCGAAATCCGGCGCAACAGAGCAGTACCCCGATCTATTCAACAGGGATTTGGATGCCTCTGCGACTGGGAAATCGTTATACGGCACGGCGTACCGAGGCCATCCGTCAAAACTAGCAAAGTGGAACGAAGCCGCTTTTTGTCAAGGCGCGTTTGACGAGAGTGGCAACGTGAATAGCGGTTTCGAAAATTTCGACGCCTGCTACCCTCGGTTAGTTCCGCAAATTGGCGTCACGCACGATGCGTACGGCAAGCGGCTTTTAACGAACCGGGGACAATCACTGCCGCAAGGGTACGACGACCCAAACGTCATGGGGGTTGATGAGAGAGTCACGGGGAGGTAGATGAGAGAAGTCAGTAGGAATTTCTTAGTTTAGTTTAGCCATCACACCACTAGTCTACTCGTGATAGCTGGTTTCTCTGAGATTCTCGAAGAATGTCTTGTTCACGACCACCCCCGATACGCGGTCGGGAAACTCGTTCATATTGGCTCGAGTTATTCGTTCTTCGTTCGCTTTTACGGATTCAAAAAGCGCGCCCTCGCACTCGTCCCCGAACCCGCACCCGCGAATTTCTAAACTCAAAACGCTCGGCAACACCGGCGGTTTCGTCTTTTTACTCGAGATTGCTGAGTTCAACAAACTAGGTCGCGGTTTCAACCCTGAAGTTTCACCGGTAGCAAGGGTCAAATCCTCATCCACCGTCACGGTGAGAAACGCCGCGCGAAACGCACCCCCCGCTTCGGGTCCGAAATCGTCGTTGCCAGCGAAGCTCAAAACGCGCAAAATGGAATTCTCGCACTTGATCATGCGCGCGGCGGCTCGTGCAGTTCGGGGACCGAGGCCGCAAGCGCTTAGGTCTAATAACTCAAGCCGGGTGGTCCCTCCCACGCTTGCGTACCTAACCGCGTTACACAGGCCCTCCCCCCCCTCGTCTCCGATTTCATAATTCAAACCTAAATTCATTTCCTTCATCGTTTTATTCTTCTTGATTGCCTTCGCGATCGCGAAGGCGCCGTCGGTGGAAATCTCGTTGTCGCTCAAGTCGAGACTTTCCAACACACTTTTTGAGTCCAACAGCTTCGCGACGGCTCTGGTGCCTCTGCATCCAATGTGATTCTTTGCTAAGTCCAGGTGCGTGATTGACACGTTCCCCCCAAGCCCTTGACAAACAACCCGAACCTTTTTGCAGTCCAGAAAGTTGTTTGCCAACTTCAGCGTCAACAAAGTGTCGGCGTGCGGCAAACACTTGGCCAAGTCCTCGCAATCCGGAAGCGACATCCCGAACTTACCAGGTTCGTACCCAACCCCCAGGCCGCTTCGAGCCCCGTACTCTAGGGTTAAACGGGTCAAACGCCCCGCTAGGGGTGTGAATAACGTGGAGTTGAAGCGTAAGGATGGTACGTGTTGATCGCTCCTCAATCCAATCAACTTTACGTTCCTGATCCATTTGTTTCCCTTCCACGCGAGCTTTTCGAGGTATTTATTTTCCGAGTGTTGGTCACCGTCATTCCCATCGCCAACGACGGCTTCTTCGAAATCCTTCTCGAAATACATCTGTTTCCAGCTTCTGCCATGGTCAATCGCGGTGGAGCCTGGTTTCGTGATGAACGTGGGCCACCTAAATTTCGCGCGTCGGCACCAATACGCCTCGTCGTCGATCCACGCACCCGCGACGTGCAAGTCCAATCGCACGTCAAGAAGATCCACGATGCGCCGTCGCAGAGTTTCGGGTAATGCGCCTGGCCTTAAACAGCTTTGGTCCTGTTCGAACCTACTCGCTACAGATTCAAGGCACAGCTCTTTCAGCGGTATCACGTACGGGAACCCACTGCGGGGCGGCGGGTTTTCACTAGGGCTCAACGCGAGCGCGACTTTGGTTGATAACACATTACCGCAAGAGCCGGGTTGGTTGTCGTACCCTCGGGAGCGGGGAGGGGTTTTCGGAGGCTCGTCTGGAGTGCCGGTAAGGTTCAACCCTCCCACGCCGGATGTGATGGGGTGTGTACCGGGAGATTTGTCGCCGTGCGCGGGGCCGGGGGGCTGAGTGGCGACCACCATCACGTCACGAGCACGACGCAATCAGCTGGGGAGAGATTAATGCCCAATGCGTGCCCGAATCGGGATCAAGCGAACGCAATCACGCGTCACCCTCCGCGCGTTCCACCCCTTTGGAGTGTTCGAACCACCCTTGCGGGGGTGTCGTACCCTAACCGTGTACGTCGAAAACACGGATGTTCCGCGGACACACTGGATCCAGTGGTGCGCCACGCGGTGTATGGCTGCGGGCGAGTTGACTCTTGTTTTCACGGACACATCGCGACTGGTGAGACGACGACAGCGGGAGATTTTATCTGCTGCTGGGAATTCTATTTTTCTAAAGTTCTAATCAAGCTATGCATAGTTTCTAACTCTTCACCCCAACCCCCCTTCCTTGGTGAACGCCAGCTCCACGTGCGCCACCGCGGTTCGCAGCTCGCTTTCCGTTTTCCGACGCGAGTAGTACACCGAGCAATCAAGTGAGACGCACTCGATTGGCGGAATGTGGTGATTGGAATTTCTGCGATGTCCGTTATCAGAAATCAAATTTCGATTCGACGCGCACCCCGTCCACAAAACATCCGAGCTCGTCCCCCCGCCCCCGCCCCCACCGCACCCCAGACATATCTTGTGAAGCTTTTGATTTTTAATTTCCAAAGAAGTGGCTCGGTACGTCAGCGTCGCGGCTGTGGTCGGCGCGTCCGCGGAACACGTTTCGCACACGATTCGCTTCGAGGTGGTCAAATCGCCGCACATAGCGCAGTGTCTGCTGGCGAAGAAACGTTCCATGGTGGGATTCCCACCGTTTCCACCGGGATTATTCCCTACCATTACCCGTTTCCAGAAGTCTCCCCCAGAACCAATACTCAGCACGTTCGGTTCTTTGAGCCAAGCCCCGACGTCCGCCCCCACTAGCCCGAAAATCCGCTGCAACGCGGGCTCGATAATCTTGTCGCAGTAGTATTTCGTTTCGACGCGTAACTCACCGCCGCTTTCCACGACGAGTTGCGGGGCTTTCACGATATCAATCACTCTACTGCCCGGCTCTCCAGCCACCACTATATACGGTACACGTTCGCCGTGTTTCGGTTCCGTTCGCGGGTCTCTTCTCATCGCCTGTTCCGCAACGATCGCGGCGGGGGGTTTCGTCGCGCCGGCGGAGTTACTGTACGTTCCTAATCGAGTTTCCTTGGCGAAAACCAAATCCTGTAACGGCAACTTGTTACTTCGGAGTTTTGCGACGTTTCTTTGCACGTAACGCTTCAACAGTGACAAATCTTTCGTATGAAACAACAGCTGCAGCGCTGTTTTCTGCATCTTCACAAGCACCGGACACGAGTCCCTGCGCACAACCTCGATGCCCTTGGCGTCGAAAATCGGCTTGACCTGGGTCACTGTTTCATAAGAGTGCCCCACGTACCGCTTCTTCGTGACCAAGATACAAGGGTGGTACACCTTCTCCAGCTTCAGGGTTACGGGGTCAGGATTGTCCGCGGTGACTGCTTTCGCGATCGCCGCCGCGGCTTCGAAAGCCCGCGCCTTGGTGTACCCGGGAAACTCCACGAAAAGCGAGTCGGTGTCTCCGTACACCACCTTGGCGTTTTGCCATCGCGGGTCGTCGTTGTGCACCGTGCGAATCGCGCGCTCAAGTGTGTCCCGCCCGCACTGCACGATGGCGTCCGCGAGCTCAGCCATGGGCATCCGCCCCGAGAAACCTGCCGCGGTATACCCGTAGGTGACGTTGGCGATGAGCTTCAGCCCGAACTGTTTCGCGTTCAACGCTCTGCGTCGCGGTTTTTGCGAGTCAGAGTCGCACCGCTTTAAAACCGACTTCACCATCACCCGCGTATCGAGAATTTCAGTCAGCAGCCGGGGGAGAATTCCAGGACGCACCGACTTTGGGGTGAACATCACACCGTTTGGAGTGACCGTGACACCGGGTGGAGGTTTAGTGTTAGGATTATCAGTCCTTTCCCTAGTCTTTTCCCCATTCCTTTCCCCAGCGCTACCCACCAGCGCCGGTAACAACCCCGGAGGCAGCCCTAAATCGAAACACCCCAGTTTGCGCGGCGGACCGCCGCCCAACCCCGCGACTTGATCAGGAGACGATGTACCTTGAGCGTTGATGGGAGGAATAGGAACACCTTGAGCGTTAGTAGCGATACATTGAACGGCATTACCTTGATTTTCACGATCAACACCTAGATCGTCCAATTCGCTTTGATCAGGCACTTTCCCCAAGCAAGTCGAGTAACACAGGTTGTACGCACACACCACTGAGGGGTACAGCGACGCGAAATCAAGCACTGCCACCGGGTTGGTGTACATCTTCGACTCGGGCTCCATCACCAGTGGGAGGCACTCCATCGCGGGCTGCCGTGCGGTTTGTTCTTGCGAAGGCGACGGCGCCAGGAAGTTCTCCCGGTGAGCCAAGCGCAGCATCATGGACTCCACCCTGTACTGCGAACCCCTGAACACGACGGATTGAAAATCAATCCCGAAAATCTTAGCCTGTTCGTTCGTGCGCGCCACGATGTCAAGCTGTTCGCACATCTTCAGGACCAACAAAGACCTGTTCGTAACGTGATTAATGGCTCGCCACTTCTGGTGCGTGCTCGGAATTGCGTCAGGAGTTGCCGTAGCGTGCAAACTCTGTTGGTCCTCGTCCCCCCTGGCCCACCGCGAGCAAGTTTTCGGAACAAACTTTGCGACGCGCGTTCGCAGCACGGACAAAACGCACGACTCAAACGTGTAGCTCTGCAGCTTCAGCTCGCCCCTTAAAATTCGCCAAAGGTTCAAAACAATCCGCCCGGTGACGTAGATCCCTGAGGCGTGTAACCGGCCGTATTCGTCATCCTGGCGCTCGTTCGCGCCTGCGATGTTCGTGTCCCTTGAAACTAAACGCACCAAGTCAACGCCCAGAACTTTCCCCCGGTCGACCAAGTACCCGAGCGACTCGCCTTGGATTTCAAACCCCACTAAAACATCAGGGTCAAACGCGTTGACTGTGTTTACGAACCCGCGAAGCAGCGCGTTTTCGTCGCTGAAAACGTGCGTCTCCACGTCACCTGGAACTCCAAGCTCGTCACCGAAAATCCAAGGTTCGGGGTCGACTTCAACGAAAACGGGAGTCGTCGGCGTCTGGCTCGTGGTTTCGGGAGAGACGTACTCTTTTTGAGGAGGATCACAATTTGTTTGGTCATCTCTGCGCAGCGCCAACGCGATTGTGCGTCGCGACGCGCCGTTATCGTGACTGAAACAAAACCCTACGCACAAAACGCGGTCGTATTTTGGGTCGGGCAGCAAGTCGCCTCTCGTGTCGCCGATGACCTCAACGCAAAGCACGCCCATGGGAGGCACAGGCGCGCCCGCGCCTCCACTACTCTTATCATCCTCCCCTTTTTCGGCAACGAAGCCGACGTCGCTCGACGCCGGCGTGGAGTGGTGCGCATCCGTGGGCGCGGTTATCTGAGAAGCACCTGACCGGCGTTGTTTTGACCACCTCGTGCGCCTGAATGGAGGACGTGCGGAAGAGCCTGACCGCGTGGAGTCGGGCGCAACATTGGGCGTGGGCGTCGCGCCGATTCGAGCGTTAGGTGTCCCCTCCGCGTTTGGTGGATTTTCAAAAGCTACTCGATTATCGTTGTGCACTTCGTCCCCATGGTACCGCAAGCCGTCCAAGTACCCGACAGGTTCTTCGTATTTCGGAGACTGAGGGCGTTTAACGGGTGAGACGGGCTCGCCCAGCAAATCCTGTTCGCTCGTATCGCCGAGCCCGATTTGCGCGGGGCCGCTTTGCCCGCGGCCGCTGCTCACGCCGCCGCCGCCGGTAGGGTCGAGTAAACCGTCCAGACTGTCGAGCCACTGACCGTACTGATCATCGAGCCACTGGGTGACTCTCGTAGGGGGGTGGTACGGCGAAGGAGGAGGCGCGGTCTCCGCGTCAATCGCGGGGAGTACAGCACGCGGGGTGTGTATACTTCCCGGAACGTGGTCGCTCAAAGGAGGCGTGCCGTTGTCCATCTCTACGTCGTTGGTTCCTCCAACGAATCCCAAGCGCCTTCGCGCCCATCGCTCGACGGAACCACGCGACGGAGGCAAGCGTAACAGCCGCAGCGCGTATCTCACGCGAGATCGTCGTGTGTTATGGTTGGGATCAGAAACTAACAACTCAGTATCGTTTCCCAAAACAGGAAACGCTGCATCCAAAAGATTTCCGCAGCGTCCAGAAAACGGTCTCAAAAACTGCGGCGTCGTCGTCGGGACTCGCATCGGCAGTCCCCCAACGACCGGCGGTCTTTTTGGAACGTCCGCTGGGTTGCCGTAAAACACGGGAGGGTGGATAACTTGCGGAAGGTCGTGTTTCGCAAAGGTGGAGACTAACTTTTCATACGAAGGCGGCGGTCGACGTAACGTCAAGGCGTATCGAGCGAAGGAAACGGTGTCGTCAACCGGCGCTGGGTCGACGTCGGGAACGGTACCCAGAACGCCGTCCATTTCCAAATGCAAATCCTCTGTGTCGACCATTTCCGTTTCCAGTTCCGCTGTCGCGACCCCGGCTTCCAGCCCGAAACGAGATGTCCCCCGTGAGTTTCGTCGTGGCACGTCGCTCACCACCGGCGTGTTCGCGCACGCGTAGTGCACGTACCCTTTCGATACCAAAAACTTCCTCCTGGGAGTGGAAGAATCGGGATCCGAGTCGGAAAGCAGAAAAGGCTTGCCGCATTCAATACAAATCTTGCGGTTCCCAAACGAATCCAGCTCCGCCCCGCTGGTGTCGCGCGTGGTTTCGGGGTGTTCCGTACGCGTAGCTTTCAAACGTGTCGCGTCTAGTTGGAAATCACCAGGTTTTGGTGATTCCTGTCCGACAAAAGCAATCGACGCGCGTCGCTTTTGTCGCACGAGTTCCTTCTCCGCTTCGATTGCGGCGCACGACTTGTGCGCATAGCCGGTAACTCCACTCCACTGACGAGGGTGTTTGGAACAGTCTTGGTGGCATAGGTAACACATCTTACCAACAGTAGGGGGGGGGACTGGTGTTTCAGGAACCTCGCAAGAAATCGTACCTGGCTGCTCAGAAATCACAGGGGACGGACGCGTTTCCGGTTTAGGGCTCTCGGGCGTTTCTTCGTCCTCCGCTACATCCTCCTTCTCCTCCCGCTCGTCCCCCGCCGTTCCCAGCACGTCCTGGAGGTCACTCCACTCCCGTTGCGTAGCAGTCGCGAACGCGTCGACTTCGCTTGAATCAAGTGCGTCGCCGTTCAAAGCCGTCTCACCCAACTCGTCGTCCTCGTCGAAATTCTTTGAGAGATTTCGCTGAACCGTTTCGCAAGCCTCAACGCCAAGCGCGGCGGCGGAGATCGACGCTTGCTGCGCCGCGTCAGGAATCTTCTCCCCGTTTTCGTCGACTCCATTGGTGAAGCACCGCAACAAATCCTCCAACTCGTAGTCCTGCGTGCCGTAGGGCGACGCTGCGACCGCGGCTTGCGATAAAACAACCATATCCCTGTCCACGGCGAGCTTCTCAAAGTCGTCGCTCTGGTTTTGGTTTCGCTCGGCGAGCGCGTTATGCAGCTCGCGCAACAACAACGAGGGCTCCTGCGCGAGACGCTGCGAGACGCGACGCGTTTGCGGACCTGGCGGCTGGCTAGGCTGGCTAGGCTGGGACGGTTGGCCCGAAAGTAGCCCCTGAGACCCGGAGCCTGCGGCGAGGGATACTCGATTCGCGGGAACCGCGGTGGCAAACACGTCGAGGGACGCGAGAGAAGCATCGGGCGCGTTGGTGTCATTTTCCACGTCTCCATCGTCTCCGGAGGCAAACACACCATTCGATTGCGTACTTTGACTTTGAATTCCAGGTAGGTCGAGCTTTTGAACGCCTCGTATTGTTTCCGCATCAGCCGCGAGTTCAACCAGTTTCATTAGTTTCAATCTCGTAGGGTCAGACGCGACAGAGGTTTCTGAAAACGCGTCGCGCGTAACGGTAACTGGCGGAGGCACGACGTTTTTGTTTTCCAAATCAGCCCGCCGCTTCTCGTCGTCCCACACCGATTTCAACGAAGGCACCAAACGCACAGCAGAGTTGGTCGGGTCTGTTTCGCCGATCGTCCCTACCCGCAAATCCTCCGAGTTCGTAATATTCTCGCAAAGCACGTCAATCTCGAGTTCGCAGTTCGCGGACCGCTTCGACGGAGCGGCTTCCCGGTCAGTTCCCGGAATTTTTACAACCGTCCAGGCAAGCGGAACCGCGTTTGAGGTCCACACCCTGTGGCGTTCCAGTCGAGGTTTGTTGGTATCAGAAGGCGTCGTAGAAGTAGCGCGGCCACCGCCAGATCCATCACAATACCCGTTCGTGTCGAATAACCCGAGGTCCATTTGTCCAACTCCAGTCCCCTGGTCCACGTCCTCGTACTCGAGCTCCACGGGCGGCGAGCGGGTCTTTGCTTCTCGACACGCGCCTCCGTCATCCACCGCCGGGTCCGCCCCGCCAAGCTCCAGCCGTCGAACCCACTGTCGGCGCACGGGCATTCTGTGCGTGTGCACTTTCGGCCACCGCGGGACAGGGTCGCGGAACGTAACTTCGGAACACTTCACGACCCCGGCGCCGTGCAGGTTGAAGTCCATCATGGTTTGCAGAATGAACGGCACGTGCGCTTCGTGGGGCTGGAAGGTCCGGCCGTGAATGCCGCCGGATAACAGGGCAGCCCGTACGCGTGACATCCTCGAAGGGTCGTATATCGAGATCTTTATGAACAGCGAATCGCACGCGTGGAAGCCGTACATGGATTTCGCGCGGACCAGGGAACAGGCGTGTACAACGCGACGGCGCTTTTTAAGGGTATTCTGGTACCCGCCTGAATTATTATTTCCTCCGCCACCCACGGGCCCAACACCCGAGAACGGAAGGCCCGCGCCGTTGGCGGGGAGGTTCGAGGGATTTTTTTTTGGTGTATTTTGGTTTGCTTGGTGGTCATATCCAATTCCACCGCCAGAAAACCCACCGCCCCCGGCCCCGCCGTCAGTGCCCCCGCCCGCCGCGCTGGACGCGGCGGTTGCGAAATCCAGCGCCGAGTCGAGCGCTTCCGCGAATCGTCGCAAAAAGTGCGTCGCGCCAGTCGCGTCCCGCGGCAAGTCGTCGTCGTACGGCACGTACAGGTACGGGAACACGCCGTGGATGTGGAGACATGTTTTCTGGCCACCAGGGGTTTCGCCGAAAACGCGAACGATTGGGACCTGTGGGTATTTGGTGGGATGGAAGACAGCGCGATGGTTAGCGTTGTGTGCGATTTGGCAAGACTCTAAGTGTTTTCCTCGAGAATTCAATTGGGTGCCAACAATGGGACACGTGCCTGTTCCACGGGTGTGTTGCCTCGGAACGGAGATTCGGTAGCGTCCAAGCCGGGAAACGGCTTGGACATGTAGTAGTCGATGGTGTTGAGCCGGACTTCGAAAATCTCGCGGTCTGGCCGCGGGAGGGGGTCTCTCCCAGATGAGGGAGCGGCCATCGCTGACAATGACACCCCACCGCTTGAAAGAGGAAGGATGCCGCTTCAAAGACGGTTCGGTATGTTCAGGTATCGTCTATACTACGAAGCGCGATTCTTCGCGAAGCGATTGGTCAACAGTCACGCGGGGTTGACATCGCGCGTGCGTAGTGTAGGTAACCGCGCGCGTCTCACTATGACTCTAAGGTTTCGTCACCTCCGCGGTGAATCTGAGTTTTCCTGGAATAATCTCGGGCAAACTTTGATTTTTCGTTTTTCGATTTTGGCACGGCGCGTCATCTACGTTCGAAGTCGTTGCTTTCGACGCCAGACGTCTGCTTGTGGTGTGCGGGGAGACGCGAGTGATTTCGACGGTCAAGGGACGATACAGTGCGCGTCGAATCGTTTCCATCAATCCGATAAGTTGGTCCGAGGGATCGGATCGTTCGTCTGCGTGATGCTGAAAAACGAGAGCTTCGCGACGGCGGTGTTCCATGCGTTATTCTGGTATTTCGCACGCGTAGCCGCGTCGAGGCCGATCGATATCTTGGGAAGCGCCTTGGGAAGCGCCATGGTGGTGCGATACACGTCGTGGAACGCTAGGCGCGTATCTCGTGGTGTATCGAGCACGACGTTGGAGTGTCGGCTGTTTTGATAAACGTAGACAAGTCAGGCAGAAATTTTGGCTGTGGATGCTCCGACGACAAAATGTACCAGTTAGACGAATTCGTAAAAAGGCTTTCGAAATGGGATTTTTTGGGAATGATCTCTCGAGTGGCGGACACGCTCTTGGAAGCTTTTTGACAGTTCTTGCACTCAGTAGTCATACACATACGCGTTTAGTACCCCAGGTCTACATTCCACTCCCTCTGCAAATGCTTCGCCATCTCGTCGAGCATGTTCTCCGCGTGCAGTTCTCCGAGCGTATCCGGCAACCTCGCAGTTAGCGACGCTCGCAGTTTCGCGAGTTTCGTCACGGGTCCTCCATCCGGCGTGTTGTCCATCGCGATGTTCGTAAAGTGGCGCCACAGTTCGTTGATGCGTACTCTGCCCGGGACGTCTTTGTGCGCGGCGACGACGTTTTTAATAGCGCTCAAACAAGTCTCATCCGGCGCTTCGTTCGAAACTTCGTACCGCATTTCAAACGGCGCGTCTTCAAATTGTCCGGTTCGCGACACTAACCGTTCCGCGCAGAAAGCGGTCATCTTCGAAACCCGAGTGGGTAACCGTAAATCGTACGGACCGACGATGAACCCAACAAAAGGCGATATCGGCTTATCGTCGGCGTTTACGCTACTACTTTTATCCACGAAGAGGTTTTGATAGTTAAGCTGGTTATCCACATCCACGCCAGATGGGGTGGGCTCGAAAACAGGGTGTGAGTGGTACCACCCGACGACTTGCAGACCTTCTTCCTCTACTTGCGCCTTCAACTCCACCTCCGCGACGGGGTCCATCTCGACGTCCGACCCCGAAGCCAACCCGCGCCCCGGGAACGCTTTCGTAATCGACACAGTCTTTGTCATCCGATCCCAGGTACCACCGAGGTACCCGATGACTTCGTTGGTACACAAGTGCGCGTGCGTGTCCATCACCAGCTGAGCTGATGGCGTGACTACCAACCGAAACGGCTGGGCACCAGGGTCACCCGAGCCAGGTTTCGTGTTCGCCGCGAACGGACGCAACGGGTGAAGCTCCAAGGTTCCGCCGTCCGCGTCGCGGAACCCGGCGACGGTTAAACTGGTTTTACCTGCATTTTCACGTTTCGGTCGTCGTTTCGCATATTCAGTAGCCTCCGTGACGTCACCGCCAGTATCCGAAACCCCGACACGTGCCGCTTCCTTTTCCGCTTTCGCGATGCGCGCGTTTTCCGCTTGTTTGGCTTTTTCAAACTTTTCCCTCGCTTTTTCGTTGCGAGCCGCCGCGACGGCGGCGGCGGCGTTTGTTTTCTTCTGCTTCGCCGCTGCAACCTCCGCGATTTCAGATTCAGAAAGAGCTCCTACTGCGGGAACAGGTTGTTGAACAGAAGCGACACCGCCATCCTCGCCACCCTCCACACCTTGTTCCCCGACCACCGCTAGCGTCGATTCTTTGAATCCGTATTGCTTCGCCGCCGCCGAGTTCGGGTCCAAAGGCTTTCCGCTTAACGTGTACCCCTCGCCGCTTTCCGCGACCTTTTTAGGTAACTGCTTTCCCTGTAAACACATCTTGATGAAGTGTTTCTGCGCGTGGCTGGTGAACGCCCTGTGGTCTCGGGTCCCGACGTGTTCGGCGCACTTTTTCCAATCCCTGCCGTGCAACACAAGCGCTTCGCGAAACAAAATCTCCTCCTCGGGAGTCCAAGGCCTGGCCTTTGCTCGTACCACGCCCACATCTTTACGTCGCCGACGGCCGGACTCGGTGAGCTCAAAAGGGTCTGGTTGAGGCTTGGGAGGTTTCGGGGCTTTCGGGGCTTTCGGTTCCTTCGGGGGCTTGGGTTCCTTGGGGGGCTTAGGGGCTTTAGGTGGTGCCTTCTTGCGTTTTTTCTTTTTTCTCGAGGATCCGAAATCGCAGTCGTCGGAATCATCGTCTCCGATCCCGTAGATATCAGCGTCATCGTACGGGTTCTCTTCCGCCATCATCTGCGCGATGAGCGCAGCGGTCGCAGCGTCGGGTTCCGACGCCATGGTGGTCGGGAGGACGTGTGAGTCGCCGACTACGCGCGTCGCGATCTGCCGAGATCGTGGGAAGGGACGACAGCTAAGAAATTTAAAAAATCGGCCGGTTTCGGGGTTTCGCCAGCGACTCGAGTTTTTCCTTCGCCCCTCGGAAGGTCAATCAATCCTCGTCGCGCGGGGCGCCGACTGGAGACTCGAGAAGACCGGTGTGTTATCAACCGCCGCGCATTTTCGTCTCTGGTAACGATAGGAAGTGTACTTTCCGGCCATCGACGTCGTACGCTGAGGTTGACGTCTCCGCTACTGCACCACCTCGGGCGTTGTCCTCAATCTCGGCGCATCGGGGCGCGAGGCTAGTCGTCATGCCTTCCGCGTTGCTCATGCAACAGTCAGGCCCCCAGGTCGGGCCGCAGGGGCAGTCCAAGACGGTCACTGTGACAATCACAGGTACGTGCGGTGCTCATCACACCCGGCGCGTCGTCAAAGCGTCGCCCTGTTCCGCGCTCGCCCGCCTCCCGTGTGTGTTTTTGACCTAAATTTCGAGGCACCCTGAATCTGAGAATCTGAGCCCATTCCTTCTAACCCTGAAACCCTTAAACCCCACACCTCAGGCGAGCACGAACACGTTATTAGTGGGTACTCGTTACTGAAAGGTATCGGCGACGGTGAGCCCATCGCGAGTGACCGATTCACCGTCGGAGGCCACGAGTGGGTTTTGCTTTTTTACCCCGACGGCAAGCGAAGCACGTCAGATCCAAACGCCCCATCCGCGGCGGATGACCCGTACGCCGCGTTGTTCGTGGCGTTGATCGGCGAAGGCCCTCGGCCGCAAGGCGTGGTGACTTCCGTCAACGGAAGAGTAGTTCGCGCGTTTCATCGGTTCACGCTGGTGGACCAGTTGGAAAACGGAAACCGACACATCACGAAAGGACGGCAACGCGACCAGGGCGCTGTTAAGATTTCGTGCGCCAGACAGGACCCGAACGCTCGGAATTGCCACGGGTACCGAAAATTCGTACGTCGCTCGGTGTTGGAATCACCGAACAATGGATATCTTAAAGATGACACGATTGTTATTCGGTACGAAATTGAGTTGGTAGTCACGTCGGGCGGAGCTTTGAATCGACCGAAGCAGTTAGCCCCCACGATCGACGTCTCGACGTTTCCCACGCTGGGCGACCAAATAAAAACACTTCTCACGGACGATGCCGAGAAAACTGACGTGGTGTTCGAAGTGGAAGGTGATCGGTTTCCAGCGCACTCGTTAGTAGTCGCCGCGAGATCATCCGCGTTTCGAGCGATGTTGCGCACCGGGGCGGAGATGCGCGAAGGGAGCGAAGGGGTTATTCGCATCGGTGACGTGCGCGCGCCTGTTTTCCGCGTGCTTCTACAGTTCCTGTACTCAGACGAGCTACCGGATGGCACGGGAAGAAACACGTCGCACGAGTTTGCGGTGCGTCGGGGGGAGGGGGAGCATGACACGAGTGCGTTTCCGCCTGGCGGAAACGGGGTTGGCAGAATTGGAAACGGCGCGGCGTCTCGAGGCGTCGCATTGACTGGCGTTCCCAGTTCCAGTATCCCAGACGGAACCGACCGCGACCGCGTGTTTGGTAACCGCGGCGGATCCGGGAACGACACTCCTGAGCTCGACGTGGCGATGACACAGCACTTGTTAGTCGCCGCGGATAGGTTTGATTTGACGCGTTTGCGCGCGATGTGCGAGGCGAAGCTGTGTGACACGGTGGAGGTTGAAACCGCGGCGACTACTTTGGCATTGGCGGAACAAAACAACGCGTTGGCGCTGAAACAAGCTTGTTTGCAATTCGTCGCAAGCCACTTGGGGGAAGTCATGCTCACGGAAGGGTACAAGCACATGGAAGAGAGCTGTCCAAACCTCGCGGGTGAGCTTTTGAAAACCGTGGCGCAGCAGAACCAAGCCAAAGCCGCGGCGGAGGCGGCGAATGCGGGGGCGCTCTCCGCGCCGGCGGCGCAGGCTGCGGCCAACGCGGACGCCGACTTGACTGCGATTCAGAACAACGTCATGGCAATGCAGGCGGCGACGGCTGTGACGGCGGCTGCGGCGACGTCGGCGCTTCCCGTAAACGAACCTGCGCCAACTCAGGTTGCGAATCGTAGCCGCCGTAGCCGTAGCCGTTCGCCGCCGGTACCAACCGGACGAGTGCGCGGGCCCAGGATGCAATTTAGAACAAGACCGCTGTCAACTTCGCCGTCTCCGGAGCGTCCGTATATGGTTGAAGCTATCCGTGCACCCCCCGATGGGTTCCGTTCTATGATTCCAGCGGATCCGGGACAGGAGGATGCACCAGATGTAGACTCGGATGAGGACTTGGACGAGGACGATAACATCGAGGACCCTCTTGGTGCGTCGGGCGCGGTCGCGGACGCCGCGCTTGGTGCGTTGGGGGCGGTTGCGGATGCTACGCAGCCTACCGCGTTGGACGCGCGACACCCGGCGCGTCGGTCACGCGCGTGGGTTGCGCCTCCCAACCCGACGCGTGCCGCACAGGTGCCCGACCCGAATCTTCCAGCATCGAGTAATGCGGGTGGGGTGGGTGCGGCGGAAGTCACGCGCGGACGCGGGCGCGCCGTACCAGCCGCCGAGACAGTCGCACCCGCGACGAGGGGCGTCGCGACAACGCGCGAGTCGCCCGCGAGGCGAGGCGTGACGACTTCATCGCCCTCCATTGAAGATGGCGCGAACGGGTCGGGTAGACGCGTGCGGCGGCGAACTGGCGGGACGTAAACGAGTAGCAATCTGATGTAAGAGAAAAACGACCGAATATCTAA
>TARA_B110000977_G_scaffold182284_2_pt1 | contig 24612 bp, 19 predicted proteins | sample TARA_B110000977 | Tara Oceans TARA_B110000977 (sample SAMEA4397798) | marine metagenome | biome: Polar Biome; feature: [SRF] surface water layer (ENVO:00010504); material: water (ENVO:00002006), including particulate matter (ENVO:01000060) such as... | depth 5 m | reverse complement strand
TCTTCCCGTTCCTCCTCATACGATTCTCTTCTAGGAGAGGAGGAACAAAGCGCTGATGGTCTAGTTGGTTATGACGCTTCGTTTACAGTAACGACAAACCAGGTTAAATCCCTGGGTGATGCAACGAGCACCGAAGAGGTCCGCGGTTCGATCCCGTGTTGGCGTATTTTTTGCATGGCTGTGTCTGCGGTAAATTTTTGCTTCGCTGTGCGCAGGATGTCGCCAGCTATCCAGGAGCCTATTTTCCGGTCAACGGTGACCAAGGATGCCCAAGGTGCGCACGGGATGCTCATTTTTCGAAGAACAAAAAAACAAATTCACAAAAAATTGTATATTTACGCATGACAACTCCGAGTACCTAATCGTTCTCGACATACTTACCCGAGTTCCACCACCCCATTGCGTGTCGCCTCGTTCCACTGGCATCCATTCGCGCGCGCCCACTGCAGCACATCAAGGTGTCCGCCCATCAACGCAAACGCGCACGTCTTTGCGTCCCACGGGCAGCCGTTCTCATGCGCCCACTTCAGAATCTCGAGGCGCCCCCACCACGCCGCCCATGTGCACGTCCTCTCGTTCCACTGGCATCCATTCGCGCGCGCCCACTGCAACACCTCAAGGTGCCTGCCCTCCACCGCACGCGAGCACGTATTCATGACCCATGGACAATCGTTCGCGCGCAACCACTGAAGCACCTCGAGGTGTCCGCCCCCCGCCGCCGAGCAAAGGGTGTATTCTCCACTCGTCAGGCGACCTCGCCGTTGCAGGCGCTTCACCGCGCGTAAACATCCGAGCTTCGCAGCTTTCCAAACATGAATCTCTTTAAACTCAAGCCCCGTCGCCGCCACTGCGTCGCGCATCGCGCGGCTCACAGGTCGGACGGAGCCTTGCGAGATCTGCGGGATCGACAAATTACTCAGATCTGAGTATGTTAGTGACGACGAGGTGGTTTGGAAGGCAGGGGAGGGCCTCTGCGTGCGCTGCGCGTGTCTTTCTACGCGCACGCTTGGCAGCCCCGCTGGAAGATTTAGGTAGCATCGTGGTGAGTGTTGGTGGGTGGTGTGCGGCGCGCTTGGTGTTGTGGCTTCCGTCTTCTCGGACGTTACGACATAAAAATCGTCGCAAAAATGATTCAAAATCCGCATTTTTTGAACTGTCTTCTAGGACCCGCCAACGCCGTGCGGCGCACAACACGACGCGCGACGAGGAGGCGCGTTATCGATAAGCGGGAGGAGAGGGCTCGTATCGCTTGACACGGGATTGAAGCGAGGTAGCGACGGTACTCGCGATGGTCCGCGTGGGAGGCGCGCCCCGCCGTGCTGCTGCTAAACGATGCGCCTACCACACCGAGCAAAAATCTTTGGAACGCACGTTTGAAAGCATCGATCCAGCCACGATCGCTGAGGTCCTGGCGTCTCACAGCGGGAACATGGACCTCGCGGCGATGGACCTGGTTGAGCTTGACCGCGTTGGGTTCAAGGGCACCAGCAGTGATTCTTCTCCGGACGACAAGAAGCCATCCGGTGGCGCGCCGGGCGAGGACCCATCCGAGAAGGCCAAAGCTGTGGATGGATCTTTCTGGAACGACGTACTGGGAGACGTTACTATGGAGGATGACGAGGAGGCTGTGGGCGTATCGGACGGTGTGCTGCACGTCCCCGCGACTGACGGGGTCACGCCGTATTCATCCTGGCCCACAGACCAGTGGTCCGCGGTGGAGATGAACGTGTTGGGTACGTTCACGGGGGACATCAATCTCGCGGAAAAGCTCGTGGGGTGGCGGATCTCGCCCGCTTTCAAAACCAGCGAGAAGGATGCTGTGACTGATGCTGTGACTGATGCAACCAAATTTGGTGATGACTCCATCGAGATTCTCGTCAAGTGGAAAACCTGGGCGCTGACGCACTGCTCGTGGGTATCGTTGCCCACGCTGGCGGCTGCGCTGAACCTCGCGTCTCCGCGCCTCGCCAAGTTTTGGGAGAAACACCCGAGGTCAAACGGCGAAGCCGTCGCGGTGCCTCGCGAGTGTCTCGAGGTTACGCGAGTTCTGGCGGTGAGAGACGGTGAAGATGGTGGTGAGATGTTGGTGCGCTGGGGCGGTGGCCTCGGGTACGACGAAGCGACTTGGGAAACAGAAGAGTGGGTACGAACGAACGCCGCGTCCGCGTTTGCGCGGTACGAGGAGGTTCTTTCTCGCCGCGTCGAGAAAGTCGCCGCGTCAACCACGCGCATCGCGTCTTCCCCCGTATCCGAAGAGGACCACCCGCCCTCGCGCGAGTGGTACGGCGGTGAAGCGAACGTGCTTCGAAAGTACCAGCGCGAGGGTGTGCGCTGGATGGCACACAACCTTCTCTCCGCGAACCGAGGGTGCGTGCTTGCGGATGAGATGGGTCTCGGGAAAACCGCGCAGTCCCTGGCGCTGATCGATTACGTCCTGCGCTCGGAACAAATCACACCAGACCCGATGATCAAACCCAGGGGTCCCGCGCTCGTCGTGGTACCCCTGTCCACGCTGGTCAACTGGGAACGCGAAGCCGCGCGGTGGGCTCCTGGGGCACACGTCGTGCCGTACGTGGGAAACCCGACCGCGCGCACGGTTATCCGCCAACATGAATTCGTGTACGACCAAACTGATTTAGACCCCGACGTGGTGTACAAAGCGGACGTGGTGTTGACGACGTACGAGATGGTACAGGCAGACCGGTCCACTTTATCCAAAATCCCGTGGTCCTGTCTCGTGGTGGACGAGGCGCACCGCCTGAAAAACAGCGAAGGGCGAGCTGTGCGCGACTTGAACACGCTAGATTTCGCCGGGCGCGTGGTGCTCCTCACCGGCACTCCGTTACAAAACGACACCGCAGAGCTTTGGTCGTTGCTGAACTTCGTGGACGGACGCCGGTTCGCGGATAAAGAGGATTTCGAGTCCAAGTTTGGGGCGGTAAAGAAAGCGGGTCAAGTCGAGGCGTTGCACAAAGTCTTGGCGCCGTACTTGCTGCGTCGCTTGAAGCAAGACGTGGAACACAAACTTCCCCCGCGCGTCGAAACTCTGATCGAGTGCGAGCTCATGCCGCTTCAGAAGAAGTGCTATCGCGCGCTGTTCGAACGCAACTTCAAATTTCTCAGGCACGGGTGCAACGACGACCGCGCGCTGGCCAACTTCAACAACGTGATGATGGAAGTTCGCAAGTGCTGCCAGCACCCGTTTCTCCTGGATGGCGTCGAGACGGCGTTCGTGGCGCAGCAAGCGCTTCAGAAACAACGCGCGCGAACAACCGCCTCGATCACGCAGCTCGCGGGAAGCTCGGGTAAGCTCCAGCTCCTGGATAAACTTTTACCTCGACTCAAAGCCGGGGGGCACCGTGTGTTGATCTTCAGCCAGATGACCCGCGTGCTGGACGTACTGGAGGACTACTCGCGAAGCCGAGGACACTCGTACGAACGCCTGGACGGCGGCGTCACCGGTCGCGCACGCCAAGCCGCCATCGACCGATTTTGCGGTCCTGAAGATGCTCCAGCAGACGCTTTAAACGACGGGGCGTTCCTTTTCCTGCTCTCCACGCGCGCGGGCGGACAAGGAATCAACCTCGTCGCCGCCGATACCGTCATCGTTTTTGACAGCGACTGGAACCCGCAGAACGACGCGCAAGCCCTGGCGCGCGCACACCGCATCGGCCAAACCAAGCCCGTGCAGGTGTACCGCCTCGTGATGCGAGGCACGTATGAGCGCGATATGCTGGACCGTGCTGCTATGAAACTCGGTTTAGAACAAGCCATCTTCGGCGGCGTGCAGACTGGGGAAAAGTCCTCGGGCGGCGCGGGCGCCGGGCGCGCGGAAATCGAGCGGCTGCTGAAGCACGGCGCTTACGCCGCGATTGCCGAGGATACGGATGAAGGCGATAAAAAAGCCAAGGAGTGGGGTGCCGAGGGTATCGACGGTATCTTGTCGCGCTCCGAACGCAGGGTAGTCGAGGCCTCGGACAACACCGACGCGGAAACTGACCCGAACGCATACAAGAGTATGTTCGCCACGGCAACGTTTTCCGGAACAGAGGGCGGCGGCGCGGATGAAATCGCGCTCGACGATCCCGAGTTTTGGGAAAAGCTCATGCCCGAAGCCGCAGCCGCGGAAAAGCTTCGAGAAGAGGAAGAAGCGGCGGAAGAAGCACTGAGACTCGCGGAGGAGAAAAAAGCGGACGCGAGCGGTACTCGAGGCCGCGCCGTGGTGGAGAAGCGCGAGTTTCAATGGTCCTGGGCTGAACGCAAAAGCGTCGTCGACAAGCTCTGCACGTTTGGGTTCGGACAGTGGAGCGCGGTGCACGCCGCCGCGAAACTTGATGACAACAAAACCCCCGCGCACGTCGCGGCGTTCTGTCGCCGCTATTGCATCACGGCTGCTCGTACTCTCGCCACTGACGCGTGCCCTTTCCTTCTGGACGCGGCGTGCTCCGAGGCGGGCAGAGACGAGCTGGCGATTCCCAAAAACGAAGGCGGCAAGAACACCCTGGACACCGTGTTCGCCGAAGCGCTGTTCACCAAGTACGTCCTTCAAAGGGCGCACGAAGAAATTGCTCGCCTTGAGCTGATGCAGCCGCTGATCAACGTGGTGAAGAACGCGGGCGGTCACGGCGCCGCGCTCGCGCCCGACAATGGCGAGTGGCTCACCGACCGTCACGAAGTGAAAAACGTCGAGACGCACTGCGATTCGCCGGCGCCGTGGTGGTCGTCGCGCGACGACCGCGGTTTGTTAGTTGGGATGCTGCGACACGGATGGGGTCGATGGGACGCGATTCTGAAGGACCAGGAACTCGGTCTTGAAGCGTCTTGGGAAAAGGCCATTGCGGTGGCGAACGGCGTGGTCGAATCCCCTTCTCCAGATGACGCCGGGCCGCCGATCACGGGCCGACGTTCGAAGCGGAAACGCTCGTCGCTCGGCGGAGCGTCGCCAAACTCGGCGGAAGCGTCAAAGGAAAACACACCCGTGAACAAATCAAAAAAATCGAAACCATCCGTGACACCTGAGAAGATTTATTTGACGGAAACAGCAGTCATGGGAGTGGTCGCGGTGGAGTGGCCTCTGAACCGAGTGCTTTCGCTGCGCGTCCGACGTCTGTGCGCCGCGCTCGGCGGGAAGCTCGCCGTCGCGCCGCCGTCAGCGAAACCGCCGCGCGAGAAAAAAGTGCGCGAGCGAAAACCCGGCGCGCCGGGCCCGAGGGGACCAAGAGCCGCCGCGATGGGCAACATGGACAAGGTTGAGCGCGCTAAGCTTCAAAACGTCAAGCTGCCAAGAGACAAGAAAGGCGCCGTTATCCTTCCCGTCGGCCCGGTGCAAGGCGTTACGTTGGAGTGCCTTGGCGCGGTGCAGCCCCCTGATAAGCTCGGGTATCACTCCGCTGCGTACATTCTTCCCGTGGGATACCGCACCGCGCGGCAGTACATGCGCTGCGACGAACCCAACGGAGACAGGACGCGGTACGTACAGGAGATCCTGGAGGGCGACTCCGGGCCGGATTTCAAACTTACCGCGGACGACGGGCTGGATGAACCCATCGTCGCCAAGTCGGCGACGGCGGCGTGGGCGGAGGTTTTGCGAAGAGTCACGGCGGCGCGCGCCGCGTTGGGCGAGGAACCGAAGAAAACAGCCATCAGCGGTCCCGAATTTTTCGGGTACTCGCTGCCGCACATCCGTCTTTTAGTAGAGGAGCTTCCGGGGGTTGATCAGTGCGAGGAGTACCAGCCGTTGATGGAACGCGGGGCGAAAACCACTGAGGAACAAGAGGAGGGAAAGGCAATGGAAGTGGACGCATAATACGAGATTGTTTGTGAAAATAATCGAATAAATGAATTACCAACGCGTCGATTTCGACGTCTTCTATTGTACTACCGGATATTATAATTTACTGCCCCCTGGCGAGGAACAACCACATGTCCTCGTCCTCGGCCCAGTGCGCTTCCAGGTTCTGTCCCACCGCGCGCAGTCCGAACGTCGCGTCCGCCGCGGGCTTTGACTCCAACCCGACCGGCGCGTTCGTCTCCGTCATTTCGTACGAGCTCACAGAAGAGGCTTTGGAGGTGGTGTTGACAGTGTCCGAGTTTTCTTGCTTCAAGCCACTCGCAGGCGCGTTCTTTTTGTCCATCAACACTTGCGCGTGTCGTTTTTTGTAGATGGTTTGGCGAATCTTTAAAATGTTCTCAGGCCACGCTTTTTTGCCGTTGTAAAACTGGTTAAGACGCGAAAGATCCGCCTCAAGGAGCTGCGCGTAGGATTTGATCTCGAGCATCATACCGCGCACGCGCTTGCACTGCTCCTTGTTCCTCGTGTCGTGCGCGTGCTGCAAGTGCTTCACCAAGTCGCTGTACAGGTTTTTCAAAGACATGAGCTTGCGGTGGGGCCAGCGCGAAATTCCCAAATCGCGACACCTGATGGAGAAAAAGGACGAAAAAGTCAGCGGGGAAATAGACGGTCGTTAGACCGACGAAATTCTCACGAACAGTCAATGGAGCGGATAACCCAAGACTTTACGGTTCAAAGATGTTCAAAGCTGTGAAAAGTGTCGCGACACGACGTAGTTCTTCGCGAGTTCGAACTCTCCTTCTCGTCCGTCGATGGGTTGGTGCGTCGGGCGCGCCTGGGCTGACGTACCTCGCTTTGAATCGCGTGGTGCCCATCCTGAACATCTTCGCCGCTTCCGACTCGGTGAGGAGCGCGACTTCGGCGAGCGATTTCTTGTTCATAGCCTGCGGGAGAGGTGGATAGCGGGGTCAGGAGACGCGCATCGAAAAGCGACGGACTGTTGCTTTCCTTTTTCCTTTTCGGGCGGAAGACGGAAAGACGTCGCGCAGGTGGGTGGATAGTGCACGTACCTTGTAGTTGGACCACCCGTTGGTGTCGTCTGAGTCGTTCTCGGAGCCGCCCGCGGAGACCGGGGGTTCAGGCTTCACCACGCCCTCGGAGATGTCGGGAGTCGCGGCGTGCATTTCGCCCGTAGACACAGACGAACGCGAGGCGTTCGATTTGGAGGGGTAGACGGCGACCGGACCGCGAGTGGTGACGGCGGTCATGTTGGCGATGGTGATGGTGGGGAGTGCTTGGCAGGACGTGTTGGAAACGCGTGCGATGTGCAATTCAAAGAACTTCGAAAAGGTTCACACAGAACGTGCGCGTGAGCAATGGATGAGGAGCCGAAAAGGCGACGACCGTAACATTGAAACGCGGTATTCAATCCGCGAATAAACCACCAATATTTGAGTTAAAAAATACATGGAGTTCTAGAGAGTTAAATGGAGAGTTAACTGATTATATGGGATTTTAACCCATCGAATTTCGAGTTAAAAACGAAATGGAAGGTTCTTGGAAAAACGAGAAGCCAACCTGTCACTGTCAACCTGTTCTTCAAACTTATCCAAACGCAACTGCAACTCATTGGAGAAATGTAACCAAGAACGGCGAGTTACAAAGAGGCCGTGCTCGACATTTTTGAAGTGTTCCGAAAGAGTTTCCGAACGACTTGAAAACGATAAATTAACTCGTCGATTGATGGTTAGAAATGGTCACATCGCGTCCCTGATGTCTACGCGTCTTTTGCTTTTCCAAGAGAAGCAAAAAAAGTCGTCGGTCCGTTTTCCCCGCGCCGCCTTCTCGCCTTCCGCCACTGGCAGCGGCACCGTACGCTGCGCTCGCTGGTCGATCACACTGCCAATCCGAGGCTCGCGATGACGGGTGCGTACCCCTCTCCCTCCGCGCGCGCGTACCGATGCCACGCCGAGTGCGACCTCCGAGACGCGGGTCGGGAAACGCAATTTTAATTGTCGACCACAATCAATCCTCTTTGCCGCGGGTCACCCATCGTCCTTCTCAACCTTTCTGACGTTTCTTCCCCAGGCTTCCAATTCTTTACCGACGATGGACACGACGCGCTTGGCGCCGCGCTGGAACGCGCGCTCGGCGAAGTCGAGGGCAAACTATGCGACCACCTCGTTCACCGGCGAACGCGCGGGTGTCGAAACGCGATCCCGGAATCGCTCCCAGAAATTCTGTTTAACCACGATCTCGCGCTGACGGAGCCTCCGAGTGAGCTGGAGCCTATTTCACGACACGACACGGGTACCCCGAATCCCAAAGTCACGTCCATGCGAACGCATCGCACGCACGGCACGGAGAACGAGGGGAAACAAGTGAAGAAGCCCGCGATGAGCGTCGCGGGCGCGTGTTTTCGATTTGTAGGTGGTGGCTTTGGTGACAGCCGCGCGCGGAAAAGCGGCTCGCGACTCGGTTTGAGTGTTGATGACATGAAAGGCGAACGTCATTGCAGGCAACCCTTTGGTGCGTTCGAACACCAAGATCACAACGGTCCAACCGCGGCAAAAAATAAACACATCAACACGGTTTCAACCTCCGATGGTTCCGGTGACAGTTCCGAGTACTTCAACGACTACGACTTCGCCGCCGCAGGCGTGCCGCTGGGCGCCGCGTCAATCGCCGCGGCGCTTGAGGAAATCGACAGCGGACACGACTGGAGCGACCTTTCCCTGGACGCTGTTGAGGATTTAAAAACGTCCGAGCTGCTTTGCGGTGAACAACAGCGCAGTGGCGATGCGGTCGATGATTGCAAAGCCGACGGCGAGACAGGTGATGACGTACGAGCGCCGGGTGACGACGCTCGGTTCGTGTCGCCGCCGCGCCGACCGAGTCTGCGCCGCGCCGCGGTGAAACGCTCGCCAGTTCACACGGCGGGTACCAAAAACGCCCCGGATGCGTTCTCGCCTTCGCCCTCACCTGCACGACCTGAAAAGCGAAAAGACGGAAGTGACGCGCCGCGCCGGTCGACGTCGGGCTCACCCGTGAAGCGTCACAAGATGGAGTGTCAGCTCAGCAACGGCAGCGGCTGCAGTATTATTTCGCACTCGCACTCCAGTTCGGATTTCGCGCAGCAAGTGCATCACCCCCTGGGTGACTTCGCGCACGATGCCGCGCAGCGCATGCGGGTCGGTTCTGGTGCCGACCACGCACTGGAGTGTCAAGAGAAACCGGATTTTGTGTTTGACGCGCCGCAACGTGAGGAACGCCAAACAAACGCGCGCCCCGTCGTGCACGACTGTGTGATACGCGCGCGCCGCGGAAGACCAACTGCGTCGCAAGTATTAGCGGCGCTTCAGCACAGTGAGATGGAGATGTGCGATTTTTATAATTCGGATGACAGCGCGCCGGACGCGTGTCTTGCCCAAAAAGAAACCAAAACCGCAGACGCGGTTGATTGGGGAGTTGGAATCAGCATGGTCGCTTTTGATTTCGGCAAAGCGCGCGTCGGCGACTTCTTCAGACTCAACGAAACCCCCGACCCCGCAATCGACGTGTTCGAAGTAGACCTCGCATGCACCCTGGAAAACGAACTCGCGTGTTAACACGGGACACTGTGACGACAAAATGTATGTATATAAGCGTCCGGAAAACGAAACCGGCGTCGACGCTCGCTGTATCGCACGCATCGCAATTTACCCACCGACTCAAAAGCCGAGAAGCGGGAGGTATTTTTATTAGAAGCAACACTATTTTCAATACAGCCTGCTATCATTTTCTATGTCGTTCTATGGTACATGCGATGAAAAAGTGTCAAGCCGTAGCGCTCCGCTCATCCTTTTCTTTTTCTCTTCGCGATTCGTTTTACACCGAGGCGCGCGCCGCAGGTGGAAAGTCAAGACTGGCAAGTCCTACGCCTGTTCCACTTCGATTCCCTCACTCCGTGACAATCACACCCTCCCCTCCGAACGTATTCTCCCCGCTGTATGCGATGTACAGGAACCCGTCGTCGTCCTTGTGCTCGTCGTAGATCGAGGACATGAGCGCGGCAGTCGGGGGAAGGACGTTGTTGACGAAGACGAAGATTGCCTTTTCGGGGCTCAACTTGATGCGCTTGCGAATGACGTACACGAACTGCCCCACGGTCAAATCCGCGGGGACCAGGTACTTCTTCTTGTCCAAGTCGGGGATGTCGCTCTTCTCGGCTTTCTCGACGATGACCTGATAGATTATGGAGAGGGAGAGGTCAGGCGCGGAAGGATCTCGAGTTGTGCGAAAAGAGATCTGCAAAAAGGGACACGTGTGCAACGAGTCTCGTTTTTGTGCGAGCCGCGGGCGGTTTGAATCTGGGGAGGGACGTACCGGGATCCGCTCAGGGTACTTCGTGCGGATGCGCTGCGCTTCCGCCTGACGTTTGTCTGCGATGGGAATCGGAAGGGGGTGGAGCCGAGGGATACTTCAGGGATGTGATCGGTGGGAGGGAGGGTGTGGGGCAGTTTAAAATCGAGTCGCGCGAATATTCGAAGAGCCCACGCGTCAACGTCCACCCCCGAGTCCGCGCTGCGGGGGACGGCAACCCCACGCGTGGAGGTTAAAACGCCGCGAGTGGTGGCATGTGATACTACGCGATGCCTCGGAAACGACAAAAGCGGTCGATACGTCGTCTGGAACCCGCGTCGGGGCGCGGAGGCCCCCCTCAGCGGGGACCCGTCTTCCCAGATTCCGAGGGGCTTCACACGTGGCCAAAAACTAACTCGCGTCGCAGAAGGTGGGTGATGTCGCGCGCGTACCGAGCGGGTGCTCCTGCTTGAACGTGGAGCGCGCGGACATCTTTGTCGTCGACAGGCGAGGGGTGGTTCCAACCGCGTGGTGTGGTGTGCGCGTGAAGCTATGAAGCTACGTCTTTGAACGAGGAGGGTTTCATTATCTGGGACCGTCCAATAAGAGGATCTTCGATAACGTTTCCCGCGCTAATTTTGGCGCAGACCTTCATTTGGCGAGTCGCGGTGGGGACTCCCAACGGTCATGAGGACGTCGAGCGACTTCTTCGACTGACTTCTTGCCGAAAGAAAACTAGAAAAGTGCCACGAATAAAGCAAATTCACTTGGGGCCGGCCGCTGCGAACATGGATGACGAGTTCGCGCTCTTCGCGGCGGAGATCGGTGAGATCGAGAAGGTCAAGCCTCCGGTGACCGAAGAGCATGAACCCGAACCTCCGCCTGTTAAGCCGAGTAAACCCGCGGTGATTGTCGCCGCGAGCGTACCTCGCGCCGCGACCATCGCTAAGGCACCGGAGCACGTCCCCGTGGGACCTGCGGCGCGACCACCGCCTCCCCCACAGGTGGCGGCACCGGCATACCCTCCCGGGTCAGCTCCGCCGCCGCCGCATCACCCGATGGCGCACCACCTACCCCCGCACGTGGGCGGGGGCGTATACCCCAATCATGGCGTGCCGACTGGCGGATATCCCCCCGCCCCCCATCCCGGGTACCCCCCCGGGGGCGGCCACCTCCCTCCCGTCCCAGGCGGCGCACTCGTGTCTATCCCCGTGAAGAGGGTGGGCAAGCCCGTGTACCGGGCCGCGGGCGGGGACCGGTGGGTCGATCCTTCGCTCGCGGATTGGCCAGAGGGCGATCACCGGATTTTCTGCGGCGACTTGGGTTTGGAGTGCACTGACGATGTGTTGGCGCGCGCCTTCTCGCAATACCCATCGTTCGCCATGGCGCGGGTAGTGAAGGACAAGAAAAGCGGCAAGAACCGAGGATACGGTTTCGTCTCCATGATGGACAAGAAAGACCACGCGGATGCGATCCGGGCAATGAACGGGAAGTACATCGGGAACCGGCCGTGCAAGCTGAAAAACGCCGAGTGGGAGACGCGAAACGACGCCAAGGGCGACGAGCGGAAACACGCGCCGAAGAGGAAGGTTTTCGAAAAGAGGAAACACCTGCCAACCGGCGTGGACGAGGACGACGTGCACAAAAAGAAAAGCAAAGGGGGGGGGAAAGGAGGGGACGGGTGGGGCGGGGGGGGGAGCAAGGGGAAATTCAATCTGTGGTAGACGGGTTTCTGTTAATAGCTAAGGATAGACAATGAAAAGTTACTCATACGCCGCTCGTTCCCGTTCCGGGACAACCCTTTCCAGTTGCGCTGCTGCTCGTTCCAGCTGCGCCGCCGCGGCTCGTAGCTGCGTTTTCTCCTCTTCCAAGTCCGCACGGTCCTGCGCCAGTTGGAGTTTCACCTCTTCCGTGGCCCGCGCCGCCGAGAGCTTCGCCGCGCGCGACGACAACCGCAGCGCTTCGTTGTTGTCCCTCTCCGCCATCCTCTGCGCCGCGCTCGCGACGGTCGCAGCGGACGAAACCGCCATCCCGACCTGATTCTCCATCAGATCAACCCTTTCCGTCAAACCTGCAATGGCTTTGGAACTCTCGTTCACGAAGTCGCCGATGCGGTTCAACACCGCGGTCTGCGACGCCACTATCAAACGCATTTGTTCCCGCATCTCCTCAATCGCGGCGTCCCTCGCATCGAACTTGGCGTCGATGTCGGAAGACTCTTTCGAAGTGTGGTGTTGCTGACTGTTTGCTCCATGCACTGGTTTCTTCTGGTGTTCAGGAGCGTCAAAAATCATCAACCCGTCATCAAACTGCTCCTCCAGAACGGGAATGTCATCCGGCCCGACGTCGGGAACAATCGGGGGTAACGCGTTGGAGGTTCGTTTTTTAACCTGAGACGGCTCATTCTTAAACCCGCCGTCGCGCTCGATGGAGCTCGCCATCTGCATCCACTGCGGAGTGTCTTTGTCGTCCGAGAGGTGTGTGGATATTGCCACAGGCCGCGGTGGTGGTACTTTTTTCAGAACCGTGGGGGAATTCGGCTCGTGTGGGGTCTGGGCCGAAACCTTTTTTATGTCTGAACCCGGTTCGTCGTCCTTTTCGTCGAAACCTTTTTCGTCCACGGCGCGCGGCACGCCATCCTTTTCATCGTCCGAAGATGCGACTTCGTACGTATTCCCCTCTGCGCCAAGACGGGAGGTTTGAACTATCGGTGGGTCGGGATCGTCGCGGACGGTAACTACATTTCGACTCTCCGTGATACTCTCCGCGTCGTCCACGGGTTTGGGTCCATTTTTGGGAACAACGACGATGATCTCCTCCGACGCGTGTCGTTGAACGTTCGCCTCGCGAAACGCGCTGGACAGTTTCTGTCGACGAAACAAGTGGGCTTTTCCCGTGTGTTTCGCGACTGAAACCGCGACGCCCTCGTCGATGCCGTTCAAAGAAGAGCCGTTAGCGTCAAGTACAGTTTCTTTCCTCCCAGAGCCCCTCGGGCTTTCCAAAACCCGGTAATCCACCACCACCGCGGCGTGGCCGTCGTCGCCCAGCGACCCGATTTCATCGCCAAGCTCCGCCCGGATCCACCGTCGCCACATCGCGACGTCGTGCAACGGCATGTTCTCCGCGGCGTACCGTCGCAACGCATGCACCACCGCCAGCGCGGTTAGGGTCGCATCCCTTGCCGGCTTCACCTTGTCGTGTCGCCGTTTAATCAACGTCAACTCAATCGCGTCTACTAACGGAACGGGCGTGACGGTTTCGTTTTCCAAACCGGGGCCGAGGTCGCACAGCAGCACGGTGATCGCCTCCGCCGCCGCGCGTCGCACAGGCCAGTCAAACGCACCAGTCGCGTCCAGCAAACCGCCCGGAACCACAACCGTGTTTTCGATAGTCGTAGGGACGGCTACGGAGGGGGTCACAACAGGGGTCACGACAGGTGTCACGACAGGTGTCACCTTTTTTGGCTGGTTAGAGATTTCGGGCTCGTCGTTTGTAGTTTCAGTGTTTTCTTGCGCCGTGTCATTTTTCTCACCGCTCTCGTCGTCGTTCGAAGCATCGACGTCTTCTCCAGTGGTATCACTCGTCTCAGCCCCCTTATTATCGTTAATACCATCATCGCGTTCCCTAGCCTCCCCCTCGATCAGCCCTTTCCACTGCGGCGCGATTTCGCCATCGCCTTTCGCTGTTACCCCAAGAAGCGCTGGTAACTGCGGCCCCACCGAAAACGCCGCCGACGAGAACAACGCGGCGATGGCTTGTACAAGCTGCGCCTTGGCGTAAAAGTTCGGGGCATGCAGCATTCCGGTGAGTTTTAACGCTAACCGTCCAGGACCCCCGTCGGGGTACCAGTTCACGCCAGTCGGCACGGCGACGCCTCCCTTCCCGGGGCCGCACTTTCGGAACACCCGGGCCAACGCGCGGCACGCCACATCCTGCGCGCCCCGGCTGTTTGTTTCGTGCAGCGCGTCTATTATCGGCCGGATGAAGTGCGGCCCCACTGCGTCGGGGCCGGATAACACAACTCGACTGAGTTTGGGGGACAATTTACAGGTCGTCTCCGCCAACGCACCCATCACCTCCACGCACGCGTCGCCGACCACAGCGTCTGGATCTTTCACCCTGCGAATGGTGGAATTCACCAAACGTGGCAGATGGGGAAGCGCATGTTCTCCCTGTGCGTCCATTAGGGTTTCGAACAACCGGAGGACTTCCCGTCGTGCCGTGGCCTTCGGCGCGGCCGCGGACTCGTCACACAGACACTGCAGAACCACGGGGATGTGCTCGGGGGGCATGGAGGTGATCAACCGCGTGAGCTCGTGCACCGCGACGCGGGTGGTGTCTCGGTCGCCTAAACGTGTCAGCGCATCCAGGGTCTTCTGCTTGAGAATACCGGCATGGCGCTGCGACTGCGACTCGCGCGGCACCATCGCGGCACGACCTAGCCTCCCGAACCGCGACAGGTCAGGGGGGGGTCGTCGGCGATGCGTGGGCGCGGCGCGCGGCGCCGTTCACTTTGCAGTGAGATTTTGAACTTCCAAGAGAAACGCCTCTTCTCAGTCAAACGTCGAAAAACCAATCCGCGGCTCGAACAACATTACCTCTCACAACGTTCGTCGCCTCTCCGTTGACATGCTCGCCCGTCAGTTGCTGCGCCGCGTCGCGCGCCGTACCGCGGAGGTACGTTTCGTGAATCAACGTTATTCTTGTCAGTCCCACCGCGACCGTAACGACGATAGGGCATCTGATCACAGGCTGTCACGTTCTTCTGTCCGCGATCGGGACGTTCGGTTCCCATCTCACGCTCCCTCCTCGCTCTCACACAGGCTGCCTCCGCTTCCCGCGCGTACACCGCCGCGTGTGAAACCCACGTTTTGACCCGTTCCGCCGCATCCGAAGCCGTCACCTCACGCACCGCCGCGCGCACCCCCGTGGCGTTCGGGTTCGCCGCTGCGACCTTGGCCACGTTCGCACCCACCGCGAATGTGATGTGCGCGGAGGGCGCCGTGGCCGATGCCCCAGCGGCGCCTTCATCGGCAGATAGCACCTCCACAACCAATCCCACCGTAGTGTTCGTTTTAGGCGGGCCCGGCGCCGGCAAGGGCACGCAGTGCGCGAACATCGTGCGTGACTTCGGGTTCACGCATTTAAGCGCCGGTGATTTGTTAAGAGCGCACATGAGGAGCGGATCCAAGGATGGGAACATGGTTGCGGAGATGATCAAACAAGGCCAGATCGTGCCGAGTGAAGTCACCGTGAATCTGTTGCTGTATGCTATGAAGGATAGTGGCAAGCAAACGTTCCTCATCGACGGCTTCCCCCGGAACAAGGAAAACAGAGACGCGTGGGAAACCACGGCGGGGTACGATTGCGATTTCGTGTTGTTTTTCGACGCCCCGGAGGATGTGATGATGCAACGCCTTCTTGGGCGGAACGAAGGCAGAACGGATGACAACGTGGAGACGATTAAAAAGCGGTTTCACACGTTCCAGGAGTCCTCCATGCCCGTGGTGAAGTACTACGAGGGGCTGGGGAAGGTGCGCAACGTGTTGGCCACGGCGAGCCCATCAGATGTGTACGCCGCCACGCAGGGACACTTCGCAAAGTTCAAATAAAATAATTAAAATGATTGAATAATGGATTGAGATGCCTAACGTAGAAGGATTGATTTATAACTAGCGATCACCGTCGATATCCACACTACACAAATAAACATTTATTCTTAACAGAGGTCGTCTCGTTTATTACAGTAATTAGTACACGGACGCCGCTCTTTGTCTACTGTATGTGATACGTACACTTAATGGTGATTATGATTTCAGTCTCAAAACTTTGAAACTTAACGCGGGGACGACGCGCCCTTCTTGGACGGCGTCGCGCTCTCTTTTTCCGCTTTCTTACCCACAACACCTCTGGCTCTTGGGTTGAACGGCAGCCTTTCCTTGTTGTTCGCCTCCTCCTCGATGGACCACCGGGGCGTCGGTAACGCCGCCTTCGCCGCTTTGGCCATCGCCTTCGCTTCCTCCCTGGTCAGCTGCCGGCGGCGGTCGGGGGCGTCGATTAGGTCGTACCGACCGTGGAACGGAGCCCCTAATCCGACAGACTCGAGCTCAACAACCTGCGGGTTCTCAGAGGACTCGTCTTCCAGACGAGGCGAGCCCTTGACAATGAAGGAGCGCAGGTCTTCGCCTCTTGAAAACGCGTGCGCGGTTAATCTTCCGCCTTTGCCCTTCATGTCACTGATTCGCGATTCCAAGTCATCACTGGCCGTGAGCGCTTCCAACTCAGCGGCGGCTTGCTCCGCCTTCTCTCGCCACAATTCGGCGCCCTGGTTCGAAGCTGCCAACGCACGTCGCAGCGACTCCGCGTTCGCCGTCGCGGCGTACACCTTGTGTTCCGCTTCGGCCTCGACGGCTTCGACTTTTAAACGCACCGCGGTCTCCACGGCTTGCTCCTCCGCCGCGGCGTACAACGCGCCTTCATTCTCTTCTAAAACTTTCAGCTTTTGCTCGGCGACTTGCTTGATCGCCGCCGCGGCGGCTTCCGCGGCGGACGCTCGTTTCTCCACCGAGCTCACCGCGGCTGCTGCCTTGGCCTGCCACGTCGCCGCAGACTCTTGCGCTTTCTTCGCAGACTCCGCCAGCAAAACAACCTCGCCCTCCTTCGCCTCCAGCTCTTGCTGTAACGTCACAACGAGCGCTTGCGCGCTTTCCTTGAGCGCAGCGATTTCAGCCATCTCGTCGAGTAATTGCGTTTGCGATCTCAACGACTCCTCCGCGTGCGTCGCTCTGGCCATAGCGGACGCGATCTGCACCTTCAAAGAAGTGGCGTTTTCCGTCGCTTCTGACAATTCCCTGTTCTTGGTTTCAAGCTCCACCAGCGCCACGGTGGCTTTGTCTTCCCAGTGCGCGATCGTATCCTTGGCACGTTCGGTTTCGTCAATCAAGTCTTTGATCAGCCGGCTCTTTTGCTCCAACTCGCGCGCCTGGGACTCGTTCTTCATATCCATAGCTTCTTTTTTGCCGGCAATCGCGGTCATCTCGTCCAAGCGTTCGTTGCTGCGACGCAGATTTTCTTCAGCAGCGTTCGCCCTAGCAGTCGCCGCCTCAAGCTGCTGCGCCGCGACGCCCTCCGCGGCTAAAGCGTTCCTCTCAACTTCCTTCTTCACCTTCTCGGCGGTCGACACGCAGGTTTCGGCGGCTTGCAGGGTTTGCGAAACCCGGTCCGCAATTTTGTTCTCCGCGGCTTCAGCCATGGACAGCCCCCTTGCCGCGTCCGCGGCGGACTCAGCGGCGTTCTCACGCAAAGCCTCGACTTCCTTGTTCAGCGCGTCGATGGTTTCCGCTTGTTCCGCAACTTGAATCACAAACGACGACGTCTCGTTCGTCATCGCATCGACTTGGCGTAGCAGTACCGTTTGGTTCTGGAGTCTTTGTTGAGTTGCAGCAGCAGCTTCCAGGGCGAGGTCACGCGCCTCCAGCGCAGCTTCGATTTCCTTTTCTGCTTTGGTCAAGGCGGCGGCTGAGGCAGCGCTGGCGTCCTTCGCGAGCGCTTCCCTGGCTTTGGCCTCTAACTCGGTAGCACTCGCCAGAAGCGCGGCGGCCTTTCGCGCGGTTTCATCCGCGTCCCTTCGCGCGTTCGAAGCCAACGCGGCAGCAGCTTCGTCCACCCCGGCTTTCAGCCGCGCTTCTAGCCGTTTTTCCGTCTCCGCGGCAACTGCGATGAGCGATTGCTCAACCTCAGTTTTCGCCGCTTCGGTTTCGATGAGAATCTCGCGCGTCGCTTGGAGCTCGAACCGCACCGCGGTGGCTTCTTTCAACCGCTTACCCGCTTCCTTCTTCGCAACCTCAGTTGACGCGTGAAGGTCCTCGGTTTCCTGCCTCAAATCCACCATCTCGGCTTGAAGAGTCTCAAGTTCACTGCCCGTGGAGACCAGGTTCTCCCGCGTCTCATCAAGCTGTTCCTTCAACACGGCGACTTCCGCATTTGTTTCGTTCAGCTGCTTTGAGAACATTTCTTTCGCCTTCGTCAGCTCGGAAACGGTCGCCGCGCCCTTTTCCTTCTCGGTTGCGAGTTCCGTCTCCAGGTTCTGGCGTCGAGCGACGGCTTCGTCGAGGAGCTTGGCGAGGGAACTCATTCGGAGCTTCAGCGCGCGAACAGTCGCGGTCAATTCAACTACCTCGTCCGCGTCGGGGTCCGTGGGTAACACATTGTTGGAGTGGTCCTCGGTGAAAGTTATGGTGGAGTGGTCCTCGGCTTTCTGCGCCGCTTTCGCCCTGCGCTCGTTGCCAGTTAACGTTTTCGTTTTAGGAGGTGCGTTACCGTCGCCGGACTCGTCGTCGCCCATCACCAGCTCGGCGGGGGGGGTGTCCCCCATCACCAGCTCGTGTTTGGACTCGACAGCGACATCCACCGCGACGTTACTCTCGGCTTTGAGCTCGGCGTGCGCTCTGGCTTTGGCTTCTGCGAACGCGGTCATCGCGGAATCCGAGGCGGTCTGCACGCCGTCCGCCGCCGCCGCCGCTGCGGCTTCGGCTTCAGCCATTAACGCGGCTTCAAGCTCCTCCGCGCTCACGGCGACGATTTCAACCTCAGTCGCTTCTTCAGTTTCTTCAGAGTTTTCTTCCTCAGCAGCCTCAGCAGCAGCGAACACCGCGACGGAGCGGGGAAACACCACGCGTTTGGATTTGGGCCTCGCGAGTGGGCGCGTGGGTTTCCAGGAGTGCGAGGCGCGAGTTGAGACGCGCGCGTTCGCCACAGCCCGAGGGATGGACGACGTCATGGACGAGGTCATGATGATTCTGGCGATTCGCGAAAAAGCGACGCGAGCGGGTTACCGAAACGACGGAAAGGATTACCCAAAGGGTGGTGTTAACGTTTGTTGAGCCTGGGAGAGAGGCGGGGAGAAGAGAGAGGAGGGTTAGTGACCGATGTGTAGGACGTGAATCGCGCAGGTGTGTTCTTTCCGCGATCATAGGTAGAGAGACCTGAGCCGTCACCGTGAACCCCCCGCTCCCCATTTTACCCCGCACGGTACTTTTTCCACCGGTTCGCGGTCGCGCCGCGGGGGGGCGTCCCCGTTCCCCACGAAACACGGAATTGGTCATCTAGCGCGTACCTGACGAGTGTCGGTGAGTCGCGGGTCGCGGTGAGCGCGCGCGTTGGACACGAAACGCTTGCTGCGTTGCAAACGCGCGTGGGTGTGGCGGTTGCCGACGGTCCGGGGATCTTTTAGGGAGCCGCGTGGCCGAAAAAAAACCAAAAAAAACACGGGACTCAAGAATCGACCGTTTAAACATGTGAAGACGGCGAAACACCTGGCCTCGCCGCAGCCCTTTGCCGTTCCACGCTGGAGCGAGTGATTTGTGTTGTCCCTCGGATTAGACCACGAATAACTCAACAGCTCAAGGATTCCGGCCCAAATTGAAAAACCTAGCCAAACTGAAAAACTAACATCGACCGGATAAGGTACCGCCCTTTTTTGGAGAGTGGGGCTCCGTCACGAATTCTGATTTCGGTTCAATGGAAAGAGACTCGGAAGAAAACGTAAAGTCGAGTGTGTGACTAGCGGCCATACAAAACAAAGGCAAACGAACCGAAACGAACTTTTGGAGGACAAAAGTAAGGAGATGCTGAAGTTTTCCGTCTCGCGAAACTTTTCACTTTTGGATGACATAATCATGTTTAGTCCTACAACGCAATCAACTCGTTATTCGGCCTGCGGCCCTCGCTACTTCCCCTGCGCTGAGGCTTGGATGCGTATGCTCCCCCCCAACGCGTTGGTCACCACCCGGCACTCCTGCAGATCCGCATCCGTGTTCAAAGCGCACCACTCGCCTTCTTCGTCTTGGTACCGCAATCTTAAATTCTCCGCGTCCGTGTCTACGGATGAGACGAGTCGATCGACGACGTGCCCGAGCCCCATGTCACCCGTCAGCGTCATCCGCACGATGTCGTCGCCGTACACAATCTTGCACGTCACCGCATCCGACGGGCGGTCCGCGAGGAAGGACTCGCCCCCCCCCCTGAACCCCCCGATCCCGATGGATCTTTATTCACGTTCGTCGCCGTCCCGCCCGTTCGATTGTCGAACGAAGGGTTTCGCCCGTGGTGCGACCCGCCCGCCATGCTTCCAGGCGACCGCGGCGAGTTCCGTCCGCCCGTGTTTCCGCCATGATGCATGCTCATCCCAGGCACCATGTTCCCAAGGCTCATGTGCGCGAACGCGAAGTTTCCCCCGTGGCTCGTCTTCTCCATCCGGCCCTGGTATTGCTCATCGTTCATCGCCGCCGCCGCGGCGGTGCCTCCGTGCCAGCTCGCGCCCCTCTTCCCATCTGGCGGCGCCGCGAACCCGCCAAGGTTGCCGTTGCCCTGGAAGAACGTGCCGGTGCCGTTGAGAAGGGGGTCCCCTACCTGGCGCTTCATGCCGAGAAGTTGGTTGCCGCCTCTTGTGGACGCGCCTCTTGAACTCCCGCCATAGTCGCTCCCGTTGAACGCCCCTCCTCCGCGCGCGCTCTGTCCCCTGACGTTGGGGTTGTTCGGTGACCCGCTGCGGTCGTCGTCGGAGTGCGTGGGGAACGGGAACTCAGTTCCGCCGTGGTGAGAGCCGCCGTGCACGGAATCGCCCCTGCTGTTACTGTTGGGGTTCTGAATCGAGCCCATGGGCATGGGCTGGCCGGGCGCGGGAACCACGAAGTGATCCGCCATCATCGCGCCGAAGTTTCCAGACCCTTGAACCCCCGCTAACGGGCCGTGCACGCTCTGTCCTCGGCCTTGCGCATCCCAAGGGTCGTTATGTACGTTGGGGTGGTCCAGACCGGTACCATCACACCCCCCCATATTCGGTGCGCCTAGACTCATCATCGATGCATTGCCGTTCCCAGTACCGGTCGTCGTGCCGGTCAAGCCCGTCATCATCGATCCGCCGTGAATGGACCCCCCGGGGCCGTGCATGGAACCGCCCGGGTCGTTCCCGCCGTACGCGCTGAGCGTCTTCAACGCGTTGTTCAGCTTGCCTTGCTTTGATTTTAGCGAACGTCTAGGCCACCTCGCGATTCCAAAGTGCCTGCAGATTCTTTTTAAAGTAGTACTTCCCACCCCCAGGTCCTTCGCCGCTTCCTTCAAGTGCTTGTTGAAGTGCTGCTGTAGCATCTCGAGCGTGACGCCCCACGGCGGCCGTGGGTCGCCTGCGGCGCCCTCCGCCGGTCCGGTAAACGCGCCCTCGGGAAACCCAGAGTTGGGGCTGCCGTTTTGAGGGTCGGAAGGGTGACCCGAAGGTCCAACACCTGCTCCTCCGAGGTTCTCAGGAACCCCCCCGTTCTTGCGCACGCCGTCCGCGTCGAGAAGCATGTGCAGGTGCGCTGAGCGTTGCAAGTACCCCCACAGCGCGTCTAACGACTGCTGCTGCTGTTCGCTAGTCGTCAGGTTGCAGGGCAGGAACACCTCCAGCACGGCTTCAATCATAGAGCCTCCGTCCTTGGAATCCAGACCTAGGGTGCACGCGCAAACGCCCCGCAACCCTAACAGCGCCGCCGCGTGTTGCAACGGCCAATCAGCTTGTGAGCCTTCCTGAACATTATCAACCCAAATCATTCTTCCCTTATCGTACGCCCTGCCCACCGGGCCGTGCGTAGGCAACAAAGCAGTCTGCGAAGACAGTAACCTGTATGGCGCGGTCATTTGATCGTTCACGAAGAACGGGGACCCGGCAGCGACTAAGCGGTTCCGATCCTCCATCGAGGGCAACCAGCACTGCGCAAACGGCAACCCCAATGAACGGCACATGTTTTCCAGCTCCGTGGTCGCGGTGTCGCTGACCTTTTGAAGCGTGTCGCCGATCTGGCACCGCATCGCGGCTTCCGAGGCTAACAGTTCAGACCCTTTCGTGAACATCCCATGTCGACGAGCACAAGAACTGACGAAGTCAAAAACATCCCCCAAATTAGTCGTCTGGGTGTCCAGCATGATTTCCACCACCCCAAGTGGTACCTGCGTTTGCGGCTCTACTCGCGGGTCGTGCGCGAACACCGGGAACGCGAGCGACGATTGCACCAAGCAGTCGATCGCGATCGCCAGCCGCAGGTACTCAGTAGGTCTGTAGCAGCAAACACTCGGGGTCCACTCGGGGTTGTGGTACAGGAACACTCGGCCAGGTACGCCCTGAGTGCTGTCTACCGATGACGGACTCACGTCAAACACGAACGCCCTAGGATTTTGGAAATAGAAGTCAGTCTTTTGTATGGGCAAACAGTCGGGAGGATGTATTGGGACGTATTGGGTGCGTTCTTCGTATCAGGATGATGAGGAATCCCTCGCGTGATGTGTTGAAAAGCTCGAAAAGGAGGTGACGAACGAGCAGGAAAAGGTGAGCAGGATTTTGTGGCTTGTGTACGTACCTGGACGCTTCGTGGTAGCGTCGGAATTTGTCGCCGTGCACGGTCTTGATTCGAGCCAGATCGGAGGACGTGCTTAAAGTAACCGAGCTCGTCCCTGACGCACCGACCGTGGGAATGAACAGCTGCACCAATGAGCCGCACTCCAGCCCTTCGGACATCTCAGTCAAAGCGTGGCCGATGCGAGACGCTAAATTCTTGGCGTCGAACTGCGCTTCGTTGACCAACTTGTAATTCGTCACGTCGCCGACTTCTTGGCGCAATCGCACCAACTTCGACGCCGCTTTGGGGAAGTCACGCATGTACCCGTACGCGGGTATCGCGCTCCCGGCGCCGTCGTCGTTTGACGCTTCTTGAGCGCCGCCTTGCGCGCCCACACCACTACCCCCGCCGGATCCGCCGCCCTCGCCGCTCCCCCTTTCGCCGCTCCCCCTTTCGTCTAAAGATCGCCTTTGGCCCGCATTCTTCTCCCCGTCGTTCGGAGCCGAGCCCAAACCCGAGCCAGGGTTGTCGACGAGAACTCCATTGGCCCCTGCGCCCCCGTGCAAGTCGGGATCCGCCAGCGTCCCCTCGTGCTCCAGGACTTCCCACACCGGCCCGAGCGCCGCGTCCCCAGCCGCGCCCATCGCGGGCGCAGATCCAACCCCGTCGTCCACGATGTGCTTGAAGATGTCAATCAGCGACGCGTCGTCCGCGAGGTTTTTCCACATCGCGTCGTCCCCGGTCTTGCCCGCGCGCTCGGGGTCCTCCGTCATTGACGCGGAAGTTTAACCTGCTACGATCGCCAGACAGACACACAAACCCAGCGGTAACAACCAACAACCGCGCTTCGACCGGCGCTTTTTCGATGCACGGACCCTTTTTCTCACTTTCACGAAACCCCCTCGCCAGAGGGCGTGTCCCTTGATGCGTAACCCGCGGTGCGCCACGCGGACCAAGTGCGTTTTGGTATCCACTGGGTCCCTCGCGCGCGCTCCGTCACGCCAACGCGCGTGACTGGGAGTGCAGGTGACAGGGAGCTGGGCAAAGCACAAGCCAGGAACCGCTAATTACCCTAAATCACACGCGGTAGTTGTCGAATTAGTCGGCGGTTGAGGCGTTGAGCGCTTGTTCAAAGAAAAGCACGAAAACGTGAGAAAAGTGAATGCGCTCCGCTGCACTTTTTGGCCGTGCATATTGTGACTGGCCACCATACAAAATTGAATCTGGTAGAAATATTTCGTCTCGATTCTCCCGACCCCCCCTTCGGTCGTTCGTTGATTTTTATCAGCGGAGTGCTGCTAGGTTAACCAATTCGGCGCACGCAAGGCCACGGTGGAGGCCTCGGTCGACCGGTTTCTTGACCCTCGATACCGCTCGACCGGTGAATTTACCGGTCGCGACTTGGCTACATCCGGTCGAGCCAAAAAATAAGCCAAAAACCAAAGAGCACGTGGCGGCAGAGCAGACGTGGCGCGCGGTGCGCCGGCGTGGGCGATGTCCGACGCGCGCGCGTTGCTGGTGATGTACGGCTCAGAGACGGGAAACGCACAGGTGCGATGAGGGTGGAGTAGACCGAACCAGAGGGCAGAAGACGAAGACACCCGCGCACTGATTTGATTGTTGGTGCCGAGTTCAGATCTATTCTTTGGACCATGTGACTGCTGCACCACACTCTCACTCACCACACCCACCCTACATACCTATGACGAATACATCATATATGCTAACCACACACCTACCCACACAGGATGTCGCCGAGCGCGTCGCCCGCGAAGCCACCCGTGTGGGCCTCCACCCAAGCGTTCTGCCCATGGATGCATTCGACATCAACGAACTGCCAAACACAAAAAAAGCTATCTTCGTAACCTCGACCATGGGCCAGGGCGACCCCCCGAGCAACATGCAGAAGTTCTGGAGGTTCCTGTTGCGTAAGAGATTGCCGTTAGATAGTCTGCAACAAATGCACTTTTCCGTTTTCGGATTGGGAGACAGCCACTACCAAAAGTACAACGTCGCTGCGAAGAAGCTTTTCAAGCGGTTGGAAAATTTGGGGGCGAAATCGATTATTCAAATTGGCCTGGGGGACGACCAGCACCCGGGGGGGCACGA
>TARA_B110000977_G_scaffold178125_1_pt1 | contig 24627 bp, 14 predicted proteins | sample TARA_B110000977 | Tara Oceans TARA_B110000977 (sample SAMEA4397798) | marine metagenome | biome: Polar Biome; feature: [SRF] surface water layer (ENVO:00010504); material: water (ENVO:00002006), including particulate matter (ENVO:01000060) such as... | depth 5 m | reverse complement strand
TATTATTATTATTATTATTATTATTATTATTATCAGCAACAATTTCATTCCATTTCTCCGATAACTCTTTAGCCTCTTCAGGTGTCAACTCAACGCACCCGTCATCCTCCCCTGGCACCATCCCGTTCTCCTGCGCCAGCACGTCGTTGAACTGTTCCAACGTGACGCGGTATAAGCGGTAGGAAGTGCCTAGTTGGTTTTGGACTGGAGTTTTCGCGTTGTCATCATCACTAAAATTTTCACCGAGGTCGACGAATGCAACACCGCCTCCGTCCCAGGTCGGTGAGCTGTGCGCGAAGAACAGCCGGTGTGGAAGGTTGTCCCACCGCATCCACTCCGTTGGTAACGTCGCATCCCGGCTCCCGGGCATGTCTTTTATCATCCCCTCAATGCGCCCGCCCCGTAGGTAACACGCGAAGCGCTCGGAAAGGATGTTGGAACCGAAACTAGCGTACCACACGAATGTTGTCTTTCCTTCCTCCGGACCCGCGGGGGAGGTCATGTTGGTCGTGGAGTTGGCGGTGACCCGTGACCGGACTCGCGTTCTACTCCTTCCTCGACGCGAACACGAAAATGGACCACGAGGAGGTGTGACCGCGGCGGAAACACGAGCCGCTTGTGCCATCGAGAACTGATGACCTGGATTCGAATCGCGAAACTTCAACAAAAAGTGAAAACCGAAAAACGCGTTTGGCAAAAAGGTTTTCAGATTGCGAGCCTCGTACACTCGCGTTGGCGCGGAGTCGGCTTCGGGAGGCCTCCCGGAGCTTCTCACGCGTACGCAGCATGTCCGCCACGCGACGTCGCGGCTCGCGCGAGGTACGTATGCGTATTTAGTCTCGTGTGTTGCCTTGCTCCGAATCACAAAAAGTACCTAATACCTTTCAAAAAGTGCTTTGGTCACGCGTCGAAAGCGTGTCTTCTGTCCTCTCGGGTTACGTATAAGTGCTGACCGTAACCCTGAGCCTGAGCCTGAACCTGACCCGACTCTCCCACCCTCCGCAGGCGCACGACACACCCGGGGAGAAATCAACGGACGCGTCCGACGGGTACGAAGAGGACTTCAGTTCAGATCTCGAGGATGATTCTTTTGGCACTCTTTCCGACGACAACGAGAATGTCGACGGGCAATCCCGTTGGCGCCGACGCGCGCCTCAATTATCGCAGTTGTTCAGAAGGCCACGTGGCGCAATTCGCAGCGCGATCCGGGCGAAACGCAAAGCCATAGGCCAGAAAGGAAAAAAAGCAATACGCGCGACTATCACAGGGGACAAATCCGGGTCCACTCGCGTGCGGGACTTTGTGAAACTTCCACGCGCGGTGCAGACGATCGACAAAGTGAGTTTTACGCTTGGGGTGGTCGGACTGCTCGTGACGCAATTCGTGTGCACCGAGTATCCGGAATACTTTCATGCGTACTACCTAGCCACGGCACCGGCTATCTTCGCATACCGCGCGTACCAGTACTACTCAATCAAGTACCACTACTTCCTGATTGATTTTTGCTACTACGCGAATGGGTTTCACTTTCTGCAAATACTTTTGGGGTGTGGATTTTTTGGATTTAGTACGAGTAACAATCTCGATAGCTACGCAAACGTTTCAATCTTCAAAACCACGTTCGCGTACGCCAACGGCCCGATTCTGTGGGCCATCCCGCTGTGGCGAAACTCGTTGGTGTTCCACTCGCACGACAAGGTGCAGTCGGTGTACATTCACTGCGTCCCGGCGTTACTAACGTGGTGCGCTCGGTGGTACGGTCAAAGTGGTTTATGGGCATTAATTTCTGGAACGCTCGCTGGTGATGATTTAGGGAGCGTTTTGAGTAGTAGTACAAGTACTGCGGAGGCTTCTTTTATTGCGTTTAACGAGCCTGTAAGTGTTACTACTGGTATCCTCCAATTCTACGTCTACCCCACGTTAGGGTACCTAGCGTGGCAAACAAGTTACTTGATTAAAACGGAATTATGGGATGTTAAAAGACTGGACGAAGACCCGGAGTTGGTAACGTCCTTGCGGTGGCTCGCGAACGACTACAAAGCAGGCGTAACTAAGTTTGCGCTGAAAATGTCACGAAAAATAGGTTTATTCAAGAAGGACGAGTTGTTCGACGCAGGTAGTTTAAAAACAAAGTTCGTGTTTGTTAGTTTACAGCTAGTGTACACGGTGGTGACGTTTCTGCCGATTCCGCTGTGTTACCAAAGTAAAACGGTGCACACCGTGTTAATGTTACTAACGTTTTTATCCTGCATCTGGAACGGTGCGGAGTACTACATCGACATTTTTTCCAGACGGTACGCGAAGAAGTTTGAGGATAATTCTTATAGGGGTTCAGTCAGGGATGAGGATAACGCTGATGCGGCGCTGGGGCGAGTCGGTGACGAAGGAAACGAGGCGGAGAAGAAAAAAAGGTAGTCTCTAGTTTTTAGACTTGAGTTCAGTTCAATGTCTTGTCCTATCGCATCAGTGTCTATGAGTAGGTCTGTGCAGTTTCTATCAGTGTCTATCAGTGTCTGTACAGTATCTACGCAGTGTCTACGCAGTGTCAGTATCATCAGGGTCTATGATGCATCATTACGCTCCTGTATGCGCATTTAGTCTACATCCCCAGCGCGACGGCTGCTTTCTCGGAGGCGGCGAACGCCTGCGCGCACGCGGCTTCGTTGGGCGCGTTGGCGCACGCGGCTTCCAGGGCTTTTAACCCTTCCGGTCCGCCAACCCCGACGACGTAGTCCGCGGGAAGCAGGTTTACGCCCTCCACGAGCTCCTGTGCAACCATTCCTGAAATCGCAATCATCGCCACGCGGCCGTTGTTCAGCTCTTTCAACTTCATGTTCGCGAGCCACTCTTCGTCTTTGCCGGAACTTAAGTTCAAGGGGTCAAAGCTGTAATCCCCAGGTACGTGGTCTGCTTTCAAAAGAAACAGCGCGTCCGCTTCGAACGGGTTTTGCCACGCAGCCTGGACACGTGAGGCTTCCACTACGAAAATCGCAGCGCCTACCAGGCCCCACGCGATTCCTGGAACCTGTTGGAAGTGGTCGATCGCGGGCCCGGTGATCTGGGCGTCGAAGAGAAAACTACTTCCTTCGACTTGTTCGCCCACCAGGAAACCAAGCGCCGCGAGCATCGCGACTCGGCCGTGCGTGATCTCCACGTCCGCATACCGCTGCGCTTCGGTTTGGGAGATGTCGTTGAAGAAACCGAACGCGTCGATGCCGTCGGGGAACGGGGGACACCCTTGTACAAGACCGGCCTGGACAGCCTTTGATAAGTCGTTGTACTGGGACCCGGGGACCACGGTGGGGGAAGACGCTCGCGCTTTCGTGCTTCCTTTGATCGCGGAGACGATCATTGTGCGACGACCACGGGGGGCAGAACCTCCAGGCGCGCGGAGGGAGGTCAAGGAGTTGGCGAACATGTGCGTGGACATGGTGAAGGTGGTGAGGTGCGGTTGGTGTGGCGAACGTGCGTGTTGAAGTGACGGGCGCGTGGCCAAGGAAAGTCTTGGACGCGAGCGATGTTTTATTCACCACTCGATTGATTCCAAACGTGCAAACGTGGCCGCGTCAAGTTCGCTCGTTTCAAGCATGTTCCCAGAAGTTCGGAGCGTCCGAGACGACAAAAGCCAACCTGGAAGAGAACATGGGAACGTCGAACATTTTGTGACCGGACAACTTCCATTTTTCCGAGCTTCGACAACGGTGGAACCGTGCGAAGAACGCGCGGAGGTCACAACTCAACGCGCGCGCGCTCCATAACGGCGACTGCACTGAAACACAACTGCCCTTCTCCGTGACGATGATTTCAACCCCCCCCGTTGTGGGGAACACGCGCGACCCGCGGGTTCGTCATGGCCACGCAACACGAAAACAAAAAGCCGGCTGCTGCTGTTGCGCGCGCTTCGTGTTCGTCCCAACCGTGTTGTTTTTCTTCGTGTTGCTCAGCCTGGCGGGTGTGACCTTCGCAGAACTGGGCACAGCCGCACACGATCTTTCCAACTTTCAAGGCAAGCACACGTGTGACCCGCGGCTTAAAATGGCCACCCCAACCACCGTACACGACGTCGCATCCGTAGTAGCCGCGTTCCCGAAAGTTCGCCCAGTGGGGGTGGGCCACTCGTGGAACGGTCAGCTTTTTTGCGCCGGCACGGATGACAACGCGATCGACGTTGTCACGTCAGCCGTGCGATCAGTGGACACGCAGCGTTATTCGCGCAATTCGAGACGATCACTATTAGGGGGTGCTAGTTCCGGTGACAACGACTCCTCCGAATTCAACCCAGATCGCTTCGAAGTCAACCCCGTAACCTCCACCGTGAAAACCGACGCCGGCGCCACAGTGCGGGAGCTTTTGGACTTTTTGGAAAAGTATCGAAGGAGCGACGGCGACGGTTTTGATGGACTAAGTACTCTGGAACCTGGTGACTCAAGTGTTTCGTCAGGTCTTGACGTGTTGGAGCAGCTACGCAAAGCAACTGGCGGGGAATCATCAAAAGACACCGGGTACACCCTCGCAGCGTTCCCTTGGTTCATCGACCAGACGATTGGCGGGGCGGTGGCGACGGCGACGCACGGCTCGAGTTTGCGACACGGATCGCTTTCGTCGCAGGTAGTGGGCATGACTATTGTTTTAGCCAACGGAACGGTCTCTGAATTTAGTTCAGAAACAACCCCACTGCACATCTGGAACGCGTGTAGGGCTAATCTAGGAAGACTTGGTGTAGTTGTGGACCTCACCCTAAAAATCACGAAGAACCACCCGGTGCGGAAGACATCGTTCGATTTGTCGCCGGAGACATTTGTGAAAAGAGTCGAAAAGGCGAGCGAGAAATTTAAGGATTGCGAAGACGCAGTTGAAGTATCGGACAAACTAAATGACTCAAGAATGACTCAAGAAAAACTGGAACAACTCGCGACTAAGCGCCGCCGACAATGCGCCACTTCCTCGCCCGAGATGCGCCGCCTGGACGAAACCCAGGCGTTTTGGTTCTTCCCGCTTGGTAAGGTAACCGAGGTTAGTTTCTCGCGGCTAGACGACTTTGAGGAAAATTTAGGGGTGCTGATCAACGGCGATGGAAGGAATGATTCTGAGACTAACAAGTCATACGAGGAATTACGACAAATACCACGCCACACCACCTCAACGCAGCCCTTGGAAGACGCCCGGAACAACGCGATGGCGAACATTGCGAGTAGTAGCTCAGGTACCCCCCACGTGTCATCGCTTCGATCGCTACAAAGGTCCAACGTAGTGCGAAAGCAACCTCCCGACGCCCCTAGGGACGCAACCGACAACTTGAAAGCGTTGGGCGACGATACCTTTGCCCGGTTCTTTGCGAAACAGTGGGAGCGGAGCACTGAGGTGAACGTCGAATCCGGCGTGTTCGATGCGAGAGACTCCTACCTAACAATGTCGGAGCAACAATACGACACGCACGACCAGTTCGGGTACGACCAGTACGAGACTTGTGTACCGATGCGATTGGCGGGAGCTTGTTTGCGATCCATATCAAACTCAATGCGTGACGCGCAAACAGGCGATGTCGGCGGCAACGCGTTCGGGTTCCGATCCCAGGGCTTGATTCGATTCATAAACGAGGAGGATGCGTATTTAGCGCCTACCAACGCACACGCCTCGGGGACGTGCATGTACGTTAACATCGAGGACTTCGTGCGGTATGCGGATGACGCGGATACCGACGCAACTTCTGACAAGAATAAACCGTTCCAGAGCGTGATTACAATTTTGAGAAGCGACACGTGCAAAGGCCGTCTGCACTGGGGAAAGGCAGGGTTCCCGAACCCAGGGTGTTTCGACGGGAGCAAGGAGTTCGGCACAAGCTGGTGTCACTTCACGTGCGCCGCCCGAGTGTTGGACCCGGACGATAAGTTTGTGCCAACGCAAACAGTCACGGATGTTTTCAGCAGCGAAGGCTTTGACAAAGACGAGTGCTGCGACGGTGATGGTTTGTATCTCGCGGATCGACCGGGTTGTGCGTGCGAAACGTCTGGCAAAGGCGTGGACTTGAAAACGGGACAGAGCTGTGGAAAGGAGTGGTATTAGGTAGGGGGTAGGGGGTATGCTTAATACTGAGAACACTATACCACCTGTATAATCATTACTACACTAATTACTCAATCTATTACTATATCCTTCACCGACAGACTCGGATTACGGCATCCTCGCCCGTCACGACGAACAGCCGTGCGTTTCTCAACACGTTGACGTTCACTAAGTTGGTTCGGAGTTTTGATTGTAACTTTTCCGTCCGGAGACGAAGAGGGTGTACGGCAGTCTGCATGACATTAGTCCCCCCTTTTTATTGAGTTAATAGACCATCAATAAGCGAAAAGACGGAAAGCTTCTCACCCGCGGTGACGAACGCGTCATTTGAGTGCGTCGTCGACATACTCGTGACCGGGGCGCCAAAACCAGTGAAGGTATTCAGTAAAGGAACTGAGTTATAACTCAAGGTTGATGAGGGACTCGTGGAGTGACCTGCACTACTCCCTGACACCAACATCCTTAAATCCCAAACCTTGACCGTCGCATCACTGGACGCGGTGACTAACTGCCCATACGCTCCAGAACCGTCAAGTGAATCGATTTTACAAATAGACCCGCTGTGCGCCGCGAACCCACCGACCACCCTCCCCGTTCGGCAATCCAAAAGCGACACGTGGCCGTTTTCGGAAGCCGTGCATACTAAAGGTGTGCTACTATTACTACTATTCATACTACCCGTGAAACACATTGACGATATCCCATTCGATCTCATCGCGCTGTGCGTATCGGGTGTACCCGAATCGCAGAGCCAAACGCCTTTCTGTTTCGCAAAACTCAAGTCCACCAACACCAAGCGTCCGTCCCCCGTGCCCACGAATAAATCGCAAATCGAGTTGTTTTGAGCGATACACGTGTAGCCGTTGTTTTGAGTGGGTTTCTGTCTTTCTTTACCGGTCAAATCCTCCCCTCCACCGTCATTTTGAAAGTTCAAAAACCCCAACGCTCCGGCGGCGGCTTTTTTCCGCGCCTTTTCAAGCGCAAAAGAAGCCAAAGAGTTTCTTTTCTCTTCGCGTATCATTAGTGATTCGTCATTCCTCGTCCGTTCGAACACGTCATCGCCTACTAGCTCACCTAGCTCAGGGCCGTCTAAATAATCCAAAATCATGTCACTGTTCGCGGAAGTGACGCGGTAAGGAACATTCCGTTTGCTTGGAGTGGCGTACCGCGACGAGCCGTTGTTACTCCGGAAAGACGAATCATAAAATCGCGAAGAGTACGCGTCTGTGAAAGTCTTATCGTATGAGTAATCAGTCTCCTCGTAATTAGTCTCGTCCGGGTCATACCCGTTTTGTGTCCCTTTCAACGGCGACACAATGCCTTTGTTCACTCTTGTTGCGATCATCTTTGCCTTGGTGTCCCACCCCTGAAAAGCATCGCCCAGCGACCGAACGTAGTTATTTTCAAAGGGAGTACTTTGAAAAGTATTCGGAATCACGTCCAGCAACCCGCCGGTGTCCAGCCTCCACACGTGTAACGCGCCTGAGTTGTCCCCTGACACGACCAAGGACGTGGTTTCCGATATTTGGCACTCGATTGGGACGAAGTGGACACAGGTCACGGGGGTTTTATGTCCGTCGTGTCGCGCGATACACGGCGCGATGTTTGAACCGTCGGAGGTGTGAACAGAGCTCTGATCAGTTCCACTCCCCAGCGCTCCTCCCAACGACCACACGCGCACAACCCCTGACCCGTCGGCAGTACCCGTACCGCTGCTCGTAGCGATCCACCGCTCATCAGCGGACATAACGGTAACGATCGAACCGTTGAGTCCATTTTTATCAGAAATTTCGTTTCCACCACACACCCTCCAGGACGTCAACGTCTCCAACCGAAGCGTCCACGGGTCTTCCGAATCGTTTGATGAGTCTACAAAGTCGGCCTCAAAGTCATCATCGTCAAACCCGGAGCCGCGGATTCGGGACCCGTCGGATTCGTGTGACCGCTCGTCGTTCTCGAGTTGCGATGGGTCAGGCCCGGGGACCCAGCTCCAGGGAGAAAAAGTGCTACCGTGTTGCACTGATGAATGTTGCAAATAGTCATCGGGCAAATAGTCGTCGACTGCGTTACTTCTTTTCGTGAGCGGCGAATTCAATGCGGACGGTCGTTCCCACCAAAAGCTCTGTTTTAAATTATTCTCCAACGCCTGCGTGTCGTGTACGACCTCCCTAACGGCCCGGTACCCGCAAACATCAACGCGACCGAGGTATTGGTTATTGGCCACGAGTAACACGGGAGCGGGAGACTGTTTCCGGATACGTTCCGTGTCTGATATTTTCCCCGCGTCTCTATTTTTTAATTTTTCAACATCCTCTCCGCTCTCTGCCGCGACGGCGAACACCGGTTTGAGTCGGGGCAGGATGTTGGAGACTGTTGAGTCATAGCCGAAAGTTTTCGCTGCTAGCACAATACAATCGGCAGCAGCGACACAAAGCGCCACACTAAAGGAGCTGGGTTCCAGAAGAATCGACAAGAGCGGTCCCGGCGGCAGTGGGAATTCTGGGAACAACGAATTTGTGATTTGTGATTTTTCAGATTTCTCACTTCCGAGACACGACTGTAAAACTTCGCATAACGTCAACAGCGCGCCGAGCCTTCGGTCCAATTTTGGATTCGAAACAGTACTCGTAGACTGTTTACCCACCACATCAACCTCATAAAATTTCGAAACCGCCAAGTTTCCCTTGCACGCGCTCGACTCCGCCGCCGCGACGGCGGCGGAGGGGGTGATACTTTCCGCGTTAACGTCCTCTGTAATTTTTTTGCCGTGACTGTTTGCACTAGTAGTAGTTGTTTGTTCCTGCCACGCCTTCGCCGCTCGTTCAGCAACACTCGCCACGGTTGGTTTTCAAGTGCACGTCTGGTTTGCCAAGCGTTCGTATTAAAGGTGGCACAATGAACTTCCCAGAGTTCACCGGGCCTATGGACAAGCACACGTAACGTAACGCTTCCGCAACGTCTTTTCCAAACCCGAGGTGTTTCAAAAGCGGCTTTATTATTGAACGGACGGTGGTGGGTAACAGCGATGTGCTGAGCGAAGATTCGGTTCCGAAAAACTCAGCAGCAGCAGTACCAGTCCATACCGAAACACCCGGTTTCAGCAGTTTGAACACTTGTGACGAAATTTTCGTTCGGAACACATCGGCGCCCAGTGTATTTTTCACCAACCTCACGACGCTCGGCGATAACAGAAAAACGCGAATCAAATCGCGCGCGTACGCGGTTGGTACGTATGGGTATTTAGTCATGTCATCTCCAGCACCATCTGGGTTATACGTGTCATCGTCCGATTGGTCTTCAGGTTGTTCGAACGAAACGTCATCGTCACTCATTTCAACAAGAAATAGTCCCTCTGCGTCTTTCACGGCGCCCGCCAGAGCGTCACGAAGCAGTCGCGGCAATATCTCCGCGGCGACGTTTTGAGGTGTAAATTTTGCAATACGAGTCACGACCGCAACGAATGTGTGTGCGATGCGTAGCGCCGTAGTATTGGTGAGGATTGGATTTTGGGCATGAGATATAACACGGAGAGCTAGCGCTTCCTGCGCTCGCTTCGCCGCCCCAACCACAATCATCCCAAAGGCGTCTTGATCATTTTCAAGACTCACCAACGTGTCATACGAGGCGGTGATTCGTTCCGCCGCGTTTGCACAATCAGTCGGAACTTCGTGTAACGAGCTCAGCGCCGTTGACGCGCGACGCACGCTTTGCGAGAAGAAAGAAGAATCGCAAACCGCAGCGGCGGAGATACCAAGGAGGTGTTTTGGAACCCCTTGGAAATCGTTTTCAAAAAGTTTTTGACTTCTTTTATTTGCGTGAGAATTTTCTTCGTCTTTGTCCGAGTTTTGGTCTTCTCCAAACACTGACAAAGCATCCTCCCCATGAACCTGCAGCCCACCCATCATTTCCTCAACCAACCCCCGCACGCAGCTAGGTACCGCGTTCAAGTCAACCGGAAGCGAAGAGTCCATGACTAACTGCTCTGTGATTTTTTTCCGTCCCTTCGAGGTAGCCAAATAAATCGCGGTGAACATCCGCCCCATCACTTTCACATCCGAGGAACAGTTTTCGCAAAAGGATAATTGTTGTGACAGTTCACATTCCGTGTCACCTCTCATACTCGAGAAGTGAGGACCCGGCTGTAACGAGCGAGTCAAGTCATCCGGTGAACTTGTAACGCCCCTATTCCTGTTTCCGTATTGCCAACAAACACAGTCGGGTCGTCGTAAAACTGAGGGACGCACTCGTCCGGGGACCAGGTGAAAAGACGCTCCATCGAGTTCGGGTATTCCTTCGCGTTGAAATTGGTGCGCACGGATTTTTTTAAAGTTTGCAAGCTCAAACTTCGGCTCAAATACACGCAAGTAGTCACTTCACACAGCACGTCGTCGGAAACGTGGTGTTTTGGGGTTTTGTTATTGTATGTGTGGTCCAGTTGCGTGTCACCTTTCGTTAGCCGGTACTTGGACTTGGTTAAATCGCGCCAACCGCGGGACGTGCTTTTTTGGAATGCGTTCGATTTTAAGGTGTTATTTGATTCCTCTGATGTAACTTCCTCTGATTCCTCTTCGCACCGTCTCAACATTTGATCCGGGTTTTCCGTAAAGTCCGTGACCCACGGTACGACGGCGTGGAAATCCCTCCGTCCCCGGCTCCTGCCCGCGTGTTTGTTGATGAGTAGTAAGTAGTCAAGCGTGCTCATGGCACGCGATTGCCACATAGAGGTGGCAACAGCGAGGGACTGTTTTTCCTTGTGACTGTTCTTCTCGACTGTTCGTGGCTCTGAAGTTTTTTTGAAGAGTTTCGTGGTATCCAGCACGACATAAGGCGAACCGGACGGGTCCGCGACACACACGTCGGAAAAATCAAGTCCCCCGTTCCAACTCAAAACGGCGGCGTGTAAACTTTTAACGCCGTTGGCGATTTGAAAACAGACTAGCCGTTTTTTAACGTCGCAGTCGAACACCTCGGGGGACAACACGAGAAGCAATTTTAATGTGTGCGTCCGTATCGAACCGGAGGAGGTCATTAACACTTTGGACGGGGCACTTTCACCGGTAGCAGTACGTTTACCGGCAATACTTTGACCGCTTTCATCTTCCAGGCGAAGCGCTTTTAGAACGGGCATGAGATTTCCATGCGTGCTTTTATTTCGCGTCCCTTTTGTCTCAGAAACCTCACCCGAGCCGGTCTCTACCGCAAACAGTCAGGCGCGCGCGCGGCGAGCACGGTGACGTTGTGCACTGCGTATTGATCAACACCGCGTTCTATCCACCTCTTACGAACCGATTGCATAGATTCGAAGGAGTTGGTAAGCGCGTCCTTTACGATGTTTTCGGAGGTACCGTCCAGCTCCAACAAGTACTGATGTAAGGAAACAGAATTTGTTCTTTTCGGAGTTTCCTCTTGGTCGAGTCGTGACTCAGGAATTCTCTTCGTCTCGTGAAACACGTCCGTCGCGCGACTCTCCCAACAAACACTACTCGCCACGAAGGGCACTTCTTCATTTGCTTTTTCTTCCCCATCTGATTGCTCTGTGTGTTCGAACCACACAACTCCACTTTGTGCATCCACGTAATTCACGCGACACCCAACCGGGGTCATGGACGATACCAAACCCTGTTCTGTAGGGGTCATGGAGTCTTCACAGTCCAGTCACAACCCCGCCTCCGTGTCGTCTCATACTATCGTCGTTTCCCTTGGCGTACACCGATGACACCACCAGGAACAGCACGTAAAACACCGCGGCGAGGATCACAGTGGCTAAGATTCGTTGCTGAATTTGACAGTTCCGTCGGCGTTGTCGTTCCTCAAGGCGCTCGAAATAACCTGGGTCGTCTGAACCCGTCTCGTTCGCCCGGCGCATCGGGGTAGTGGGGTGGGTGAAGGAACTCGATGCTCGGGATCTCTTGGCTGAAAAGTAACAAAACTGCTCCATGACGGTGGTTTATGGGCATGGGTCATTAACTCGTCAAAACGCTCGATACAAGGTCCCGACTAAATACTCTATCCAAAATTTTCGTTATCCTCTGTTCAAGGCTGACAAAGCCCCACTTCTTGCCGCACTAACGGTTCCCGTATCGTCAACAAATACGATGGCCGCCACCGCCTCCGCCATGGGCGTCTCCGCCACGGTAAGGATCGAATCTCTGCGTTTGTGACGTTTAGGGTTTAGGTTTCCGAACACCCCGCTGGTCACGCCCCGTGCCCCCGGGATGAGTTATTTTATTTCTGCCAACTAGGACGAGTCACGACTTTGATCTATATGATGCCTTCCGCCTCTCACATCAAACACTGACCCCCCTTGATCCTCCCTCTTCCGCTTCCGCATCCTCCTCAGGCCCTCCGCGCCACAAAGGCCATCGCGCCTTCCCGCGTCGCCTTCGCTGCTAAGCCCGCGGTAAGAAGTCCTCCCGAACGGATGTTTGTTTCGATCCTTCGTATCCCCGCGTGAAACCTAGCGATTTTTTTTGTTTTCTTTTGCTGACCTTTACACCCATACCCCTGACAGCTCCGCAAGCGCCAAGTAACCGTCCAAACCAACGCCCTGTACTTCGCGGACGATATCGAGTACATACAGGCTATCGGTAACGATTACCCAGATGCCGGCATCGCCAATTGGGAAGAGGCTCGCTGCCTTTTCAGCGACCACGGCTACTCAATTCTCGACATCCGGTGCGAAGCCGAGATTGACCAGATCGGCAACTTCCCCAGAACGCTTCCCAGTGACCACCCCGCGGACGGAGGCAAGTTCTACGAAGTGCCGTTGATCACGGCGCGATCCCAGTACGACGAAAGTGTCGGCAAAAAAGTGATCAAGGATCAGCAGAAAAACGCCGACTTCATGAACAAAATTGGCAAGATCTTTCCTGACAAGAATGCCAAGATTATCATCGCGTGCAGTGATGGCCGTAACCGCGCTATTCAAGCGTTAGAAGCTTTAGATGACGCCGGGTACGCCAACATCGTCGGCTTGCGAGGCGGGTTCAACATGTGGAGCAGGACCTGGGACGCGAAGATGCGCCGCCGCAACCTCCCCGGGGACTTCCAGGAGGAATGGCAGCACGGCGCGGATGGGTGCGGCGTGCATGCCACCGGCGCCACGTTCCAGAACCAAGACGCGTTCCAATACGCAGACTGGAAGGACGACACGGAGTGGATCACCGTCTAAAGGGGTTGAGGAGAGTTAAGTTTGTGGGAGGTGAATGATTGATGAGCATTGATGAGCTGCTCGAGCAAAAATGATTAAATAATATGCACAAAATTTGTCGAAATGTCGTTTCTTCCAAGCTTTTCTTTCGTGCGCACTTTTCAAAGCCACAACGTCTCTCCTCTCATTACAGCGGGATGGCGTCGGACGCGGCGTTCTTGGGGTCGTTGGACGATGCCGATGGGGTCGGGGGTTTGAATGACGACTTGTCTTCCTCGACGCCCGCGTGCCTTTGGCTGGAGGAGTCTTCCCGCGAGCGCGCGTGGTCGTCTTTGCTTTCCCCCGGGTTGGCTTTGCATGCCGATGCGCTGGGCGCTGGTTTAGCACCACGGCCTGAAGTGCGCCACGTGCTTCGGCAACACGTCGCATCGCTAGGCCCGCCGCACACGTTGGTGTTAACCGGGTGCGAGGGGAGTGGCAAAACAACGGAGCTGGCAGTGCTGGCGCAGGGGCTGCGGCGAGGAGATGGAGATGGAGAAGGTGATGGTGGCAACGACCGTTTTCGCGAAGACGATGAGGATGCTGGGGTCCATGATTCGAGCAGTGACCCCCCGTTCATCCTCGCACACTCCTTCGCCAACGGCGCGAGCTTTTCCACGGACGTCAATCACTTCCTGGAGAAAGCGTGCGTGCAGTTGAAACACGCGTTCGGTATCAAGGACCAACTCCCCACGGATCCCAACGAGCTACCCAAAACGTTTGCAGATTTCCTAGAAACCGCCGTGTTGTATCGACGCGTGGTGGTGTTAATAGACGCGTGCGAAAGTTGCCGAGTCGCGCCGTACGCCTCGGTGGTGAGCACGACAATCGCGGGGCTTGACCCAAGAGAACACGAACCGATGAGTACAGGTGTGTCTTCTGATGAGAATGACTCATCTAAAGATAATTCCTCATTCATCGGTGTCTCCGACCCTCGCGCGCATTTCAAGTGGCTTCCGCAGTCGCCGCCGCTCGCCGTGCGGTTCGTGTTGACCGTACGGGAAGATACGGAAGTGATTGGGGACTCTTTATTGCTATCCGGTGCGATTGCATCTAGAGCACCCGCGTCAGTTTTCATTTACCCGATGCCCCCCATGAGCGTCGAGGAGACGCGCGCCGTGTTGAGTTCGGCGACGCCCGCGGAGCTAGGCAACCCTGAGTCCACATCAAATAGCTCACTAGACCGGGGACACCACCACTCGCTTGAGATTGCGGCTGTGATGAACGCCGTAACGCCTCACGGCGCGACACCGCTGTACGCTCGAGTTGCGGCGCCGTTCGTGACTGGGATTGTCAGTGCCACGAAGCACGGCGCTTGGGTGAAAGCTGGAGGGTTTGAGGGCGAGTTTGGAGACGAAGAAGCGGAGTTTGGAGGAGGACATCCTGGAGATGATACCTCAAACAATCCAAATTCTATCGACACTATAGAGGTCCCTCAGAAGATCGCCGCCGCTATTTTGAAATCGCCGGGGACCGCGTTTGGGTTAGTGAGCGGGCGGCTCGGCGGGTTTGAGCAAAAAGCCGACATCGACCACCGAGTTTTGCGCGCCGCGTGTTTGTGTTTAGCCGTGACTAGGTTCGGAGTCACCATAGGCGAGTTGAAACTTCTCACAAAACACTTGCTGGACAGAGAAACGCAGAGGAAAAGGGAATGGGAGCTGCACGACGGGAGCAAAACGCAATCAGAAACGAAGAGTCCATTTACGGATGCGTTATTTGAAGCAGCGCTCGATGCCGTTACGCCGTGGCTCTCGCCGTGGACCGATTCCAGGTCCTGGGCGAACGAAAAGGCGTCATTCGAAGCAGAGGAAGGGGAAGGCGATGCAGTGGGTGATTCGGATGACGATGATGCGAGGTTTGCCGACAGGGCAAGAAGTCTGGAACAAAGCGCGGACCCCGTTCTGTTTGCTTTTCGAGATGCCTCCATCCGTGCGGCAGTGTTAAAGCGGTACGCGCCCGTTCACGCCGTATCCTCCCTGGACCGTCAAAGCGTGCGCGCACGGGTACACCACGACATTGCTTCTTTTTTTTTCAGTAGGACATGCTATAGGCCCACTCGTCGTGACGTACGCTCCGCGATTTGGCACGCTGGGGCGAGCGGTGACGCTTCTCTGTTATCCAAACTGGTCAGCGCTAAAGGGTATATAGCGTTTGCGTGCGTACCAGGGGCGCGATCAGAACTTGCGTGTGTTCTGACCAACGGGGTTGGCGGTCAGAACGTTCCCGAGGAGACGCATTTGGTGCTCGCGTCTGTTGTTGAACAAGCGTTGAGGACGTGGATGGACTCCAGTGAAAGCGATGAGCATGAAGAGAGAGCTCACGAATTATCAACCGAGGAAATTCGAAAAAAAACGAAAGAAAGAGCGGAGCGTTCGGGTACGCACGCCGGCGCCTCCCTAGCCCTCGCGTCCTTATTCATTTGGCTACACGTGCCTACGTTCGCGGTGATTGTTTTAGAGAAGGCACAAACCGTGTTCGGCACGGCGAGGGGAAGAAGCGGCGTGACCTGCGCGTTGGCGCTGGCGCTGAGCGACGCCAAGTTGCAAGTGCTGGCGAAAGAAGTAAGCGCCGGTGATGGATCACGTGAATCCGGACAAAAGGACTTGCTTAAACTGATAAACGACACGCAACTGGCGTGCAACACGTTCGCAAGCGTGAGCTCTGGTGACTACTCCGGGGTGTTCCCCTCCCCGTGGCGGTCTGTTCTTGAGTCGAGTTCGGAGTTTGGAAACGCGCTGAGGTCACCGCCAATTTTACCCGCGATCGCGGCGAGTCTCCGAGTGAAGGCTGGACGTATGAGCGATGGTATACGTAAACAGTCTGATACCAATCGCAAACAGTCAGAAACTACTCACCGAACAACCGATGCGCTGCGCGTTGCGGAAATCGATGCGTGGCGCCGGGCTGTGCTGACCACCGCGACGCCCCGGATGAGCAAAGTCATCGCGGATGTGCTCGGTGGATCAACTGGGGGAACAGACGTCACGGACGTCACGGCGAAGGCGTTGCGGTATTCCGAGGATTTTTCATCCGACACAAACGCTGAAACAATTCGCAGCGAACGTTGGAACGTTCCGTCTGCCGAGGTGTTTCAACTGTTGAATGCAATACGCAGGCGAAGGGATGCCACTGATGCTGTGCTATACCCAGAATCCTCACGAGACGCGGCTGATATTTACGTCAGCGTTAGCGCCGCTGTTTTGGGCAACGACCACCCCGCTGTCGGCGCCGCGAAGGTAATCGCGGCGGAGGCGGCGATCGGGGCGGTCGTTGACGGCGGGCACGGCGGGTTCGACAACGACGATACCGATTCATTTGAACTACAAATAGAGACCTTGATTGCGTGGAGCCGACCCGCGTACGAATTTGCGGAGAGGTTTTACGGGCCGAAATCACTGCCCGCGGCGCGTGCGGCGTGGTGCGTCGCGGAGGGCGTGCGCAGACGCGGAGACGGGTTGGGTGGAAATGGTTTTAGCGTCTCCGGAGGCGCGGGCGCTCGACATGCGCGGCCGATGTACGCACAGGCGTTGGGTGCTGCTGCCGCTACCCTGGGTTTGGACCACCCCGGCGTGGGGGCTACTATGATCGCGGCGGGGACGCTTTCGCGGATGGAATTGAGGTTGGAGGAAGCGTCCGCGCTGGTCACAGAGGGAACAAATATTTGCGCAGCGCATTTACGGAAAATGGAATACGAGTGCGCCGAGATTATAGAAGCGGGAGTTCAAAAGAGTGATGCGATGATGCGCGACAATCATAACAGTCATCGGTTCCCGCAAACCGTGGTTGAGCAGGTCAATCTAGCGACCTCGGTGGCTATGTCCGCGGCTGAGTCGAGGGTAAATCTTGCTCAAAAACACGCAGCGCTCGCGTACGCTAAGCTCGCGCTTCTCAAGCGTGACGGCGGTGATTTGTTGGAGTGCGAAGCGCTGACTTTAAAATCGCTTACGATGTTCGAATTGGCGTCAGGGCCGGCGTGTGCGTCCGCAGCGCCTATGTTAGCCGCGCTAGGGCGGTGCTCTTTCTCAAGACAACATCTCGAAACCACGGAGGCGTGCTTCAGGCACGCCATGGGCGTGGACGAGCTCGCGGCGAGGTCTGGAGGTTTATGGACTGGCGACCAAAATGGAAGCTCATATCGTGAACACAACTCTTCGCGCTGCTCCTTCCGCCACCCGCGCTCAGCGTCGCACCTCGTTTCCATCGCGTTTTCAAAGCTGACGCAGAAAAACGTGACGCAAGTGGAAGTGCTGCTGCACGCCGCGCTCGAGGCGCACGAATCAGTAAGTCGTAATTCTAGTGATTCTGACTGTTTACACATAGAACCCGACGACCAGGATGACGGGCAAGCGAAAACGTATCAAAAGAATGCAGATCCCGTTGAAATTCTCAACCGCTTGGGGTTGCTGTACCGGCACCAAGGCCGGTTCACGGAAGCGGCGGTGCGGTACGAACGGGCGATATCAATCGGGGCGGCACGGATGAGGGTAGCGGAAAGGGATGCGGAACAAGCCAAGCGTGGAAGCACTGATGACACAGACATTACGAACGTAGACACTCCCAACGCACCTCCAAAAAAGTATACGAATCGAACCAACCGCCGCGTTCGCGTCGTCGCGGCGTCGCGAGCGGCCAAGCGGTGGCGCGACGCCTCGGAGATTGTCGCTGTTATTTTGTGTAACCTCGGGGGTTTAAGGTTCGGGTTAGGGATGATTGGCCAAGCCTCATCGTGCTTCCACAAAGCCACGCAATTCATCGGAAACAACCCTGACTTGGGCGAGACGCACCCCCTCAATGCGTTTGCGTTTAAGTGGCTCGAGTGTTGCGGGGGATTGGCTTCGGTTTCGTCAACCGCCGGCGTCGCCGCCGCGTCGATGCTGGACAACGTGTTCAAAGACAAGTGGTCTGCGTATCAAATCAAAAGCTCCATATCAAACTCAGTGGCTCAAACCGTGTTCAAACGCGACTTTGAAACCGCGTGGGGGGCTCTTGCGGGTGAAGAGGGAGGCGTGAACAGTATGAGGGAAAATGACGAGACCGATAATACTTCAAAAATAAACGGAACGCCGCGTAAAGTTCCCGTCGTTTCTGAAATCGGAGCCTTCTCCGAACGGAAAGGTATGAGCAATTACCCTAATGATGCTTCTCTCCGTTACGATTACGGAGCAGTGGATGAACGGAACTCCTCGGTCACCAGGGATACCGCCGCCCATTTGAATCGACCAAGGGGCGTGACTTTGATTCCGGCTTCGAATCAAACGCCGCGACTATCGCTTGATTTCGACGGAGTGAAAAATTATGCCTCCAAAAAACTACCCCCGGCGACGCACGTAGCGCTTGCGCAGTTCAGGCAAGCGGACACGGCTGTTAAAGTCTGGCGTGACTTTTTTATTCACAGTGACGCGGAGTATGCCTGGCACCTTGATTTCCTAGAAGTAGACCTTACCTTAGCCAACGTGATCGATGACGTAGCGAATAGCGCGGTTGGAAAGCACTCGGAGAAGGTTTTTGTGCAATTGAGTGTTGAGGAAATTAAAAAGAAAGAAATTGTCGACAAACGATACGTGCGAGCGGTGAGGTCCACAAGAGATGCCGCCGCTGACGCATCCAGTTTTCTGCACTCCGACTGGATCTGGGCCTCCCGCTGCGACGGTGGGTTTGGCAAAACCCTTGATGAAACCCTGGGGAGTGACGATTTATTGACTCAAGAAACGCGCGACGACGTGGAAGCAGTGGAAGGAGTGCGTTTGATTTCCGGGGATGATTTTAAAATCGGAGACGACCTTCCCCTGGTGGACCCGACCGCGGTTCACGACCAAGACAAGACGTACACCGAGACTATGTTCGACGAAGTGGAGGCTGAGAAAGCTGAAAATCCAGAGAACGAGTTCCTGGAGCACTACCGTACACAACTCGCGAAGCGGTTGATGAAGAAGCAGGAGGACGAGCAATGGCAAAAAACCAAACTCGAAGCGGAAAATTCCTCGTCGCGGAAAACCATGTCGGCCATCGTGCGCGACGGGGACTTGGTCGGGACGGAAGGGGATGAGAGTCGACAACTCGATTTATCAGCATCGGTCACATCGTTTGCCGGTACAAAATCATCCCTGGACGCCGCGAAAGGGTTCTTCGTGGACTCGAGTTTGGAAGGAGTGCTCGGCCTGCACAACGGCGCGTCAATACGTGAACCTCAAGATCCCGACGGCAAGCTGCAAGAGCCGGTGATGTGGGCGCCCGGCGAGTACGAGCGCGCCGCTGAGAGAAGGCTTGAGTTGAACCAACAAGCGAGAGACGCAGCCCAAAACCGAGACATTGTCAAACGAGATATGCTGGCTCTTCAACAGGAAAGCCTGGACCGGTGTAACAGTGGTTTGATCAACGTCACGCGACAAAGCGTGATGCGGCAAAGCGCGGAGAGTGAGCCCGCCGCTGCTGCGTTAGCTGCGGTGGAAGCGGCGGCGCAGGCGGTTCGAATCGCATCCGCGGTTGCCAGGGCGTACGGCGTGAACGGCGACGCGTTAGCCCGGGCGGGCGCGGTTTCACAAGCCACCGCAGCTGCCCGAGCGTCGATGCAAGCGATGAGACCGGCACGACCGAGCACGGCGTCCAAGCTTTTGGCGTTTCGCAAAAGACAGGAAAGTAAAGCGGGACTGGAATTCACAAACCTCGCCGCGTCGCTTCCCCTGTCCGCAAGTAGGAATCGGAATAGGGGAGAGGAGTCACGAGACGACGAACGCGACGAGCCTTATGAGTTGTTCGACACGCGCTCACAGCTCCGCACCTTCGATGAAAACCACGACACGGTTCGTTTTGTGAACGACGAGAACGACGAACATGTATCACCGGTGAGAAAGCCGACGTCGTCGCGTGCTCGACACACCGTCAAACCAACAGTCGTCGACGGCGCCGTTTCCATTCCCGTTGAGCGGCTCCTATCCTGGCTCGACCGCGGCTTCGGCAACGGAGAGAAGAAAGGGCTGGTGAGGGATAGTATGATCAACGAGGCTTCGGACGATGGGAGTGACGATGTGAGTGACGATTCGTGCTCGAAAGCACCTCCTTTGTCGTTTTCAAAGTCACCGGTGAGGCCGGCGTTGAAGTCTCGCAATACAGGGAGGCTGGATAAATCGGTCGAGGTAAGAATAAGTCACGCGACGCCTCCTCGAGCGAGTAACTCAAGATTTTATCGTATGAGCAAACAGTCTGTTCACCGAAGCAGAGACGCTTCTACGCTCGGTACTCAACTGCACGAAGAAAGAGCGTTTCGCACGCACAACGCGAGCGCGAGGCTTTTAAATGACCTGAACTCGGTGCGGGGCGCACGGAGGCTGAGGGAAAGCGTCGACGCTGGGTTCTCGAGCACGGGAAATATTGAGAAAAAAATATCGCGTCGCCCGGCGTCCGCGAAAGCGACGACTTCTGAGTCAATAACTCATCGTCCTACGCTCGTGTCGCGGCGGCCCTCAAGCGCGGCTGGCTTCGCGAACGATGAGGAGGATGATGAGTGGAAGGCGAAGATGCGTAAGCGCGTGGAGGAACGCCGACGTAAATTGTTTGGAGTTGATAAAAAATAGATAAACTTTTCACAAAGAATAGAGTATCCTATATGCCTTTTCCTTCCCTACTTCATGGCGTCACCTGTAACAGTTTAACAATCAGCGCTTTCTTATCCTCCCCTTCCTTCGGTCGCGCGCGCCACGCTTTCGCGACCGCGAGCAGCTGCTCCACACTCAGCACTTCCAACTGCCCGACTAACTCCTGTTTCTTTTGAAGGTACACTTTCTCTCCTCTCAATAATTTTCCAGCGCCGCCTGGGCCGCAGTTAATCAACACCCTGACTAACTCTTCACCTAACTTTCTCTGCGCCAAGTGCCCCGCCACCGTGGCGTTGCCTACGTCCCTTAATGTTAGATCGACAGTGTTACTTCCTGAGTCGTTACTCGTCGATTCGTTCCAGTCCAACAGAACCCTTAACGCGTCGCGCCGCATTCCGTACGCCGCTAATATCAACGGCGTCGAGAGGTCGCGTTCGTCTTGGAGATTGCAATCAGCGCCGCATTTTAGCAACGCTTCAACCGCGTTGGCTGCGTTGGCGAAACACGCGTGGTGAATAGGGCCCGCGCCGTTCGTGTCTACGCAGTTCAAATCGGCGCCAATCTCGTGCAGCATTTTAATTGACTCGGCATCGTTCCTTTGCGCCGCTAGGGTCACCGCACTGTGTCCGCCGGGCTGCCACATCTGTTTCGCCTTTGGATCTATTCTCGATTTAGTCACCGCGTCTAGATCCGCATCAGGCATCTTCGCCAGCACTTCCAAAGCGTCCGCGTTCCTCGCTTCGAACCACCAGTTTTCCCATAAAGCAGCTTTCGCCTGCCGTTTTTTCTCATCGTCGGTGCTGGCGTACGACTCGGGAGGGTCACTGTTTGGTGATGGGGTTTCACTGGGGGCGGATTTCTCGTTTTCAGTAAGCGCACGCGGTACGACCCAGCGCTGGATACCCGCGGTGCCATATCGATGCACACCGCGGCATCGTACGAGTCGCGGCGCGAACGACGAGGACACGCACCTCACCGCGTGCGTCATACCGCAACAAAGGGCGTGTGAGGTGCTTTATGATGGTGGACAGGCACCGCAGAGTGTAGACTACTAAAAATCTCGCTCAGTCTTTTTGATGTGTCACGTTCGTTCGTTGTTCGAACTCGCATGCGGTGGCGAATTGCCTTTCGGGTCGGCGCAGGCGGGCGCCCCCGTGGTCACGATGAGCGACAGCGAGGACAGCTTCGTGACGGATAGCGACTCGGATGGCGATGTGCACGACGTGGGTGTTGTGGAAGGCTTGGGGAACCAAGTCAGCGGTGTCCAGCGGTCCAAGCGTTTGTTGCTCGATCCCGGGACTCATCAGGACACGGCGAGGGACCGGTATTTGGTGATTCAAATGTTAGGTGCTGGGACTACGAGCCACGCGTTTCTGTGCCTAGACGTGGAGCGCAACAACCGCGCCGTCGTCGTGAAGCGCTCGCCCAAAAACAGGTTCAAAGCGTTGAGACGACCGGATGAGAAAGACGGCCCTGCTGCCAAGCTCACATCGTTCGAAATTGAAATGGCCGCATTGCGCATTCTTCAAAACATCTCAGCTACGCACATCAACGTCATCGCGCTGCGAGGGGTGGTGGATGACCCGAAAGCGAGTTACGTGGCGCTGGTGTTGGACTATGCGAACCGGGGGGATTTAAGAGACGCCGTTTTACGCGCTAAAAGAGAGCGGAGTATTAAGATGAAAGGGTGGAGTGAAAGCGATTCAACGAGCGAGCATCCGCATTCGGATTCAAAAGATTCTGATGGTAACAACCACGGCGCGTTTACCCTCGCCCGAACCTGGGACGTCGCCCGCGATTTGCTCAACGGCCTGACGTTCATTCACAAGCACGGCATCGCGCACAGAGATGTGAAGCCCGAGAACGTTTTGCTCACGGACGATGGGGCGGGGGGTGTCGTGGCGAAGCTCGCGGACTTCGGGTGCGCCCGCTGGTTCGACGACAGGCTCGACGAATCCTTCAAAGTAAAAAATGAAAAAAATCAAGAGATGGGGCGACAGAAAAACTTGTGCTACGACCTTCAAGGGAGCCCGAGTTTCATGAGTCCTGAATGCGCCAGTGGTTCACCGCACGACCCGTTCATTTCTGACGTGTGGAGCTTCGCCATGACGCTTTATTTCTGTCTAACTGGACGGTGCGCTATCGAAGCGCCGAATGCAGTAGCTCTTTTGGATAAAGTGAGTCAGACGTCGGAGGTGGATTTGCCGCACGGAGTGTTTGCGCAAGACATGACAGAGTTACACGATGAAGAGTTACACGATCCCTCTATCCACGACACTGCGAAAGACTTAGCTCTACTTCGCCGTTGTCTCCAAAAGTGCTTAACCGGCGATCCACAAACTCGAATCAAAATCCCTGATTTGTTGCAAGACCCGTGGCTCACGAAGAACGAAACGTCGCCGTTAACCGGCTGGAGCGCGTTGCGACGCTTAAAACGCTACCGCCGAAAAAACCCGCACAACTTCCGCGAAGTCGACGTTAACTTTTCAAAAGTGGACCCGTTTAATGTTAATGATAATTCAGGTACGTTGAGTATCGCGTCAGAGGGGTTTGTCACGAACGCGTTGCACACGAGCAAGTCGCGAAAGATCCGGAAATTGGAAGAGGGTGATGTTTTGTTTTCGGTTGGCGAGGAAGCGACTTGCGCGTATTTCATCATTGAAGGCGCGGTGGAAGCGTTTATGAGTCGAGGTGATGACAGGCGGTTGGTACGAGTCGTCGGCCCCGGTGGGTTCATCGGAGAAACCGCGATTGTCCAAACGGAGATGAAGAGCGAGGTTTTCGTGGGGATGCACGGCGCTAAGCTTTTGGACGAAATTAAATCGCACCACGAAATAACCGCGTTTGTGAAGAAAAAAACCGTCGTCGTCTCTGTGGACAAGGGGGATTTTTTGAAGTCTTGGAGAGCCCGCCCCCCCGCGGCGTTGAGGAAAGCAGAGGAAGAGACGAGAAAAAGGCTTTCGTTTTTCCGGCAGATATCGGGCAAGCTGAAGAAAGAAGCGGAGAGGGAGATGGAATCGGGCGAGACGATAAAAAGTCTCAACTCATCGCCCTCGCCGTGGCCAAAAAGAAACAACCTGCGGCCGCCCCGAGATGAAACACGGAAGGATGACTCATCGTCGGATGATTTCTCGATGGATACTCAAAACATTTTGGATTTCGCGTTGAGTTCGAACATGAATTCCGTGCGGCGGTTTAAATGTTCCTCAGGCAGTGTCATCGCCGCTAGAGGCGAACCCGCCAACGCGGCGTTTTACCTAATCAAAGGCAGCGTCAAAGAAACCGTGGTGTTTTCGAACCGGAATATTTCGAATGAGGATGGCGACACTCCGATGAAAGGTGTATCGGAAGATCAGACTGATACTGATACATCTCCATCCACATCGGAAGAGCTAGAGATCGGGTCGTATAAATCCGGTGATTTTTTCGCGTACACCTCGATGTACCTCCAAAAAACCCGAAGGATTACGAGTTTCATCGCGTCGGAAGATTGCGAGATCCGCCGCGTGCCGCGAGATTTATTTCTCGGCTGGCTCGCGAGAGACCTAGGCTTGGAAGAAATCGTCAAGGCTCATGCCAGTGAAGCAGAATCGCAGACTACGAAGCAAGTAGACGAGTTCATCGAGGATTGCGTTTCGAAAAAACGGTGGAAGAAAGCGAGCTTGAAAGTCGGGATTGTCACCACCTTAAGTAGGAAGGGAAAAACGCGCTGAGGTTGGCGGCGGAAGAGGTGTAGGATATATTTTTTGGTGTTGGGGGTCTTGTTGTGTTGGGGTTAGTGTT
>TARA_B110000977_G_scaffold58252_3_pt1 | contig 24788 bp, 15 predicted proteins | sample TARA_B110000977 | Tara Oceans TARA_B110000977 (sample SAMEA4397798) | marine metagenome | biome: Polar Biome; feature: [SRF] surface water layer (ENVO:00010504); material: water (ENVO:00002006), including particulate matter (ENVO:01000060) such as... | depth 5 m | reverse complement strand
TCTCGAGTTTTTAATCTGGGCGATAGCGAACGGCTGCAGTGAATATGGGGAGGGAGACGACGAGTGAGACCTCTTAGCGACTACGTTTCCTTCACAAGTGACACAAAACTGTTTCCAACAAAAAGGAATAGACATTCTCAGCGCGGTTCCACAAACACACAAGCGGTGTGCCCCGGCACCACCACCGACCCTCCTACTACCTTCGCCCCTAAAAGGTAGTCATCGGGCGCTATCGTACCTTGTAACGGGTGCGCGACCATTTGCGCCCCCGCTAAGTCCGTCGCGAGGTTCGTGTCGCAAATCGTCTGCTCGTGCGGCGAAACGTTGACGCACACTAAGATTTTTGAAAACTTTTTGCAAATAGTTTGCGTAACGCCATCCGCTTTGTCATCCGAAATCACCATCACGATGACCCCTGGAGTTTGAGTAACACCCGTGTTGTAGAAGGTGATGCGCTTCTGCACGTCACCCGCATCCGCGAGCCGGAACAAAGGAGAGCTGTTCCGGATTTCAAGAACCTCCTTGAAGTGCTTCGTTGATTGCGCGATCATTTTTTGATCCGGTCTCAAACTCAAATCCCCTAATAAATCCCCGATGAACCTGTACCGGTCCCCGTTCTTTTCCCGCCCAGGAAGGCCGATACCGAAGTTGTGTGTTTCGCCGGTGTAATCAAGGCGGTTGAACCAGTCACCGGAGTTGTACGAATCACGGTCGAGGGATTTTGATCGCAGAATCTCATCGCCGGCGTGGAAAAAGGGGACGCCTTGGGAGAACGCCACGGTGGCAACGGCGAGTCTGTTTATGCGACACCGAACGTCAAGACTCACGTCCACCGCCGAGCGCAACATGATTCCATCAAACAAGGTCTCGTTGTCATGCGCTGACACATAATTAACCGTTTCTCTTGGTTGCGCCGCGTACCCAACGTTCGATCCGACCCAGCACGCGTCCCGCGTCGGGGTTTCAAACCCGTCCTTGTTCGTGAACTTGTATTCGCGAAGATTTCCCGACATCGCCGTGATCACTTTCTCGCTATCTTCGATCACCTTTTTCTTTTGAGATTCTTCCCCGCCCTGGTCGATGAACATGTTCGGGTGGAAGTACAAGCCGGTCATCACGCCCTGTACTCGTGGGTCGCCGAACGGCGAGCCGCCCATGACGCCCTCGCGAAGACGGTCGTTGAAGCTCCCGATGCCCGTGTTTCCTAAATTCAACTGGCTCGCGTTCTGGCCCACGCGGCCGTGCACCACCTCGGCATAGTCCCACCCTTCGCCGTATAGGTAGATTTTCGATCCATCCACGCCGTGTGTTTGCACCGTCAAGCTGTTAACCGCATCCCTCGCTCTAACCATCGTGCGTAACATGATATGCCCCATTAAATCGAACCGGAACCCGTCCACCTTGTAGTCCGTCGCCCAGTGCACCAAGTCGTCCACGATCAAACGTTCCATCATCAAATTTTCCGAAGCCGTGTTGTTGCAGCACGTGGAGTTTTCGTAGTGCCCGTCGAAGTTGCGGCGGTGGTAGTATCCGGGGACTACTTTGTCTAATACGGACCGGCGATCCGTGGGCCCCGCACTCAACGTGTGGTTGTACACCACGTCCACGATCGTCCTTAAACCCAAATTCGCGATACCCTTGACCATTTGCCGGTACTCCAAAACCCGTGTACTGCCATCCGGGTTCGTGGCGTAGCTCCCTTCCGGCACGCCGTAGTGCACGGGGTCGTACCCCCAGTTGAACGCGTCGTCGTTTGCAATGGACGCCACCGCGGCCTGCTGGTCGGTTGAATTGCTAGGCAACGAACGGAGCCATTCGTGGTCCACCGTTTTCTGGTGCTCTGCACGCTCCGGGACGGAACCAAAGTCGTAGGACGGCAGGAGGTGTACGTGCGTTAGGCCTGATTGCGCCAATGAGGCTAAATGCTTCGTAGGCACTGTATCCACCTCATTGAACGCCAGGTATTTCCCTCGCACGTCCCAAGGCGTGCTTTCGTCCATCGCGGAAAAGTCACGCACGTGAAGCTCGTAAATCGCGTAATCCGTCGGCTCGGACGATTGGATCGTACCCTTCTTCCACTTCTCCGTGTCGTCCCACTGGCTCGGTTTCAGCTCGGGCGAGTCGATATCACAGATATGCACGCGTTCGCCGTCCGCGGAGAGTGACCTGGCGTACGGATCGGTAGCGATCGATTGCACGAACGAACCCGCCGGGCCGCCGCCCCACGGGTGAAACACGTCAACCACGTATTGGTAGTACTTGCCTTCCCAGTCCAAAGGGCCTTCCGCGACCCACACCCCGTCTCTTGCTTCGTTCATCGTGACTTCGAAGCTGCGACTGTCGTACGAAGCGTTGTCGAAGACTCGTAGGGTGACGTCACGTGCGGTAGGCGCCCATAGGCGAATCGTTACTTTTGACTCACCCCCGAACCCGCCGAATCCGGGCTTGGATATTTCAGCGCCGAGCGGCCCGTCATAACTCCCGAAAACGTCGTCAATCGCGCCGTGGTTCTGTACGCTAGTCGCGTCTCGCAGCCGTCCGTGACTCCCATCCGCCGTGATATCCTTGGCCTGCACCGCGAGCTGGCACTTCAGGAGCCAGGGCGCGTAGTCCTGCTCTACATATGCTTTGGGTACCCTGGCGATTGTGTAACCAGCGGCTCGTATATGCGGGTACTTATCCCCCGCGTCCCCCGCGTCCTTGGATGACCACTTCATTTCATCGATTTCGAGTGGAATGTACCGCACGTCTCCGTGTCCGTGCTCGCACACTACACCTCCAGAGCCTTGGTCGGTGACTGCTAACCCGCCGTCGCTGGACGCGACCAACTCAACAGAAACGGCCAAAGGGTCCACCGCAAATGGCAACGCCACGCACTGCTCGCTGACCCAGATCGCCCTTGCTTTTGAAAGGTCCACGTCCCCGGTGGGGAGCTTCGACAGGTCAGGCTCATCGGTGAACACAGCGGGGTTACCGGCGACGATCCAGACGCTGTGATCGACGTGACCGCTTCCATCGTCCAAAAAGTTTTCAACCTTCGCGCACTGCTCGTCACCGCGGTGGACGATGAAGCTTAAAGACGGGTCGCCGGATTTTGGGGTGATTGACGGGTCATTCGGGTCCAACAGCAGGACCTCGAACGTGACCCACTTGGGTGTAGGGTTGACCCCAATAACTGTGGGGTTAACCGCCGCGGCGCCTGCAGCAAGCACCGCCGACACCGGCGCGTCCCATGACGTTGGCGACTGCACCCTTGTTCCCCACACGTGAAGCCCGAACGTGGCCGCCTTTTCGTCGTGGCGGTAGTAGTGCACGGTGAGTTTGGGGCCTGATGGGGGAACCGGGGGCAAAGTGTCGTCCGCGAAAGCCACAGCGACGTGGCGCTTGCGACCGCGACGCGAACCCGGAGCGCGCGTCGGCAGGCTGGCGATGTGCCCAGTCTGATGCAGCGGTCTCATCACGCCTGTTCCTGAACTCGCGGCGTGCGAGACCCTGGGGGCGTGCGCGGGCGCGCGCGCCCATACCGTGGGGAGGGCACCCACCGGTGCCATGCTGTGTCGCGAGGAAGCGGGGAAGCCAAGTGTCGCCACGCCAGCGCGGGCACGACTGACCACGGGGGGCGCCCGATTGCAGCTGTTAACAAAAACCCACAACGACTTTGAAACTTTGACAACTAAGCACTGACTAGATTCACCATTCGACTACTGTGGAGGGCTATTTACTAATGTGCACCAGACCCTGCTGCTGTTACACTGACTGCTCGTCCAGTCCAAGGAATCTCGAAGCACTTGGAGCCGGCGCCGTGCACCCGCGATGGCGGTCACGATTCGCGGTTTCGCTGCACCAGCTCTTCGCATCCTCACCCTGGGTGCGATGCTGTGTGTCTCCGCGGACGCGCGTCGACTGGATCCACACCTCGGAGCGGCGCATTCGCACGACGAGTCTCTCAGACAAGTTTTCTCGAGCCTGTCCTACGAAGGCCCCGCGTACGACGGGTGCTGCGACGGGGTGAACGGCGTGGTGCTGGATTGCTGCCGCGTCGGTGGGTGTTGTCATGGTACAGGGTATAAGGGTGAGGTCGAAACGTTCCTGGACTGCTGCGTCACCACGGGTGGTGATTCGGAGAGCAACAGAGCGGTGAGCCGCGTGATTTCCACCGGGCCTGAATTCGACGGGTGTTGCGACGTGCGGGATGAAACATTGATGGACTGCTGCACGCAGGGCGGGTGTTGCCCTGACGATGGGGGGGTTTCGCTGGACTGCTGCGTAGGCGGTGGGGGCGAGTACGTCGAAGCACAACTGGGGCAAGCGCAAGGGGTGAGGCAAGAGGTGGACGAGACGGAGTTTGGGTTGGGGAAGAAGCACAGTGATGAGAAGCATTTGGAGAAGAAACATGTGAGAAGTTCGGCAAATGACGATGACAATGAGACAACATCAATGTCAAAGAAATCAACCCACCCTTCCGTGACCCACCCCGTGTCCCCCGAGATTGCGTTTGCGCCCGCGGAGGAGGCGGACGCGGACGACCCGACTTATGGTCGGTTCGCGACCCTAGACCCAGGAGGCGCAGGCTATTACGAGAAGGTGAATGAAGGCGAAGATTTCGAGGACGACGAGAGTTTCGATGACGTCGTGTCTGCCCAAGATTTAATCGCCGTGGTGGCCAACGCGAACGACGATTCCGTGGACCCGGTGGAGTCTGGAGAGGTTACCGTGGCCTCACAGCTGATCGAGAGTGAAAAGGGCTCAAAGGCCTCAAAGCTGCACACGAAACGGTGGTGGGAGCGGTACAGCGCGCGGCACGGGTCGCTGAGCGGCGATGCCGGCGTGAAGACTTCGCTGCAGACGTTTCTGTTACAATCCGCTTCAGTGGTGTGCGTCGTGGTGTGGCTCACCGCGCTAGTCGTGAGCGCAGTGCTAAAACGCGCGGATGGAAGGGGGGAGGACGACGAAAGAACAGGGTTGTTGTAGGGTGTAGAATGTTCATAGTTGTAGACGAGACAAAGCAAAAAAGCAAATGAAAAAATCAGCACTACAAAATTTGTCTTTCTTCTTTTGACTCCTCTCCTCCACATCACTCCCATATTCTTACGCCGTTTCCTCCGCGCTGACCTCCACAGACGCGTGCGTCGTGACCAGGTTGCGGTCGCCGTACACGTTATCGATCCTGGAGGTGGTGGGCCAGAACTTGGAGGACCTGGTCCACTCGGCCGGGAACGCGGCGGTCTCTCTACTGTACGGCCTGTCCCACTTCTCTCCCATCACCACACCGGCGGTGTGTGGCGCATGCTTCAGCGGGTTGTTCAATTTGTCCATAGACCCATTTTCAATGTCACGGATCTCCTCACGGATAGCAATCATGGCGTTGCAGAACCTATCGAGTTCCGCCTTCGATTCGGACTCGGTGGGTTCGATCATCAGCGTTCCGGTCACGGGCCAGCTCATGGTGGGGCTGTGGTACCCGTAGTCCTGCAGGCGCTTGGCGACGTCCTCCGCCTCGACGCCGCAGCTGTCTTTAATGGGCCGTAAATCGATGATGAATTCGTGCGCGCACGTGCCGTTCTTGCCTCGGAACAAAACCGGGAAGTGGTCCTCCAAGCGCTTGGCCATGTAGTTGGCGTTGAGAATGGCGCGCTTCGAGGCGTTGGTGAGTCCTTCAGAACCCATCATCGCAATGTATCCGAACGAGATTGGCAAAATCAAAGCAGAACCGTAAGGCGCAGCACTCACGACGCCGAAGGGCGTGTCACCGCCCGCTTTCACGGCTCCGTCCAACGCCTCGGAAGGGTGGTTGGGCATGAACGGCGCGAGGTGCGCCTTGATGCCGATGGGGCCCATCCCTGGCCCGCCGCCGCCGTGCGGGATGCAGAAGGTTTTGTGCAAGTTAAGGTGGCACACGTCCGCGCCAATGATGCCGGGCGCGGTGAGACCAACCTGCGCGTTCATGTTCGCGCCGTCCATGTACACCTGGCCGCCGTGCGCGTGAATGGTGTCGCACACGTCCTTAATTCCGTCCTCGTACACGCCGTGCGTGGAGGGGTAGGTGACCATCAGCGCGGCGAGGTTGTCCTTGTGCTTCTCCGCGGCGGCTTTCAGCTCCGGGATGTTGATGTTCCCTAACTCGTCAGTGCCGACGACGACGATCTTGTACCCGACCATCGCCGCTGACGCGGGGTTCGTGCCGTGCGCGGAGACGGGGATGATGCACACGTCCCTGTGGTGGTCTCCTCTGGACTGGTGGTACGCCCTGATAGCCATCAAACCCGCGTACTCACCGGACGCGCCGGAGTTCGGTTGTAACGACATGTCGTCAAACGCGGTGATTTCGCACAGCTGCTTCGTCAGGGCTTTGAACATCTCCTTGTACCCTTCCGTCTGTTCGTGCGGCGCGAACGGGTGCATATTCGCGAGCTCGGGCCACGTGATGGGGATCATCTCCGTAGTGGAGTTGAGCTTCATGGTGCACGAGCCTAGGGCGATCATGGAGTGCACTAACGATAAATCTTTCTGCTCGAGGCGCGCCAGGTACCGCACCATCTCATGCTCCGAGTGGTACGCGTTGAACACAGGGTGCGTCAGGTACTTGGACGTGCGTTGCAAGAAGTCGTGTTCCGGCACGGACGGAGCGAGGGAAGACACGGAGAACTCAGGCGCCTTCCCTCCGTTCATGGCGGCGAACAGCGCATCCACGTCCTCGGGCATGGTGGTTTCGTCGAACGAAAGGGACACGTGGTCGGCGTCCAGCTTGCGGATGTTCATCCCTCCGGTGGCGCATGCCTTGACCGCAGCGTCCGCGCCTGACGGGCACTTCAACGTAACAGTGTCGAAGAACGGCGCGGTGGGCTTGGTGAACCCTAGTTGGCTCGCGCCCTCCGCGAAAATGCACGCCAACCCGTGGGTTTTATCCGCAATCGCCTTCAACCCTTCGGGGCCGTGGTACACGGCGTACAGACCGGCCATGTTCGCCAGCAGCGCCTGTGCAGTGCAGATGTTCGACGTGGCTTTGTCGCGTCGAATGTGCTGCTCTCTGGTTTGCATCGCCATCCTTAACGCGGGCTCGCCGTTGGCATCGATGGAGACGCCGATAATACGACCGGGCATCAAGCGCTTGTACTCCTGCGACGTCGCCAGGTACCCGGCGTGCGGCCCGCCGAAGCCCATGGGCACGCCGAAGCGCTGCGCCGTGCCGATCACGATGTCCGCGCCCCACTCGCCGGGAGGGGTGAGTCTGGTCAGGGCGAGAAGATCTGCGGCGGCGACAACACGAGCCCCAGCGGCGTGCGCCGCCTTCACCACCGGCGAGTAGTCAATCACGCTCCCGTCCGTGGCAGGGTACTGCAGCAAAACGCCGCATACGTCGTTCCCGTCGTAGTTGAATTGCGTCTCGTCGCCGATGACGATTTCCAATCCGAGGCCGTCCGCTCTGGTTCTACAAACCTCAATAGTCTGCGGGTGGCACTTGTCCGAGACCAGGAACTTGGGTTTCTTACCCCGGTTCACGGCGCTGCACATGGTCATCGCCTCCGCGGCGGCGGTGCCTTCGTCCAGCAACGAGGCGTTGGCCATGGGAAGGCCGGTTAAGTCGCTCACCATGGTCTGGTAGTTGAGTAAAGACTCAAGCCGCCCTTGTGAGATCTCCGCCTGGTACGGCGTGTACTGCGTGTACCACCCCGGGTTCTCCAGCACGTTTCTTAAAATAACCGTCGGTACATGGGTGCCGTAGTACCCCGTGCCTTGGTAGGATTTGAAAACCTTGTTCTTCATCGCCATCTCTTTGAACATCGCTAAATATTCAGACTCAGAAAGAGGCTCAGTCCACTCGTCCATCTTCATGCCGTCGTGTCGTCTGATGTCGCTTGGGACGGTAGCGTCCACCAGCGCATCCATGGAGTCGAAACCCACGTACTTGGCCATCTGCGTTTCCTCTGCTTTGGTCGCGCTGTTGTGCCTGCGCTCGAAGGAATCAAGCGGGCGAAGCGCTTCCGCCGTGATATGGCGGATCGCGCCGGCGGCGAACCCGGGGGTCATTGAACCAGAGGATTGACCCCTAGAGACCACGGAGGACGTGCGGGTCGCGAGGGTGGCCAGAGAAGCGGTCTGGATAGTTAATAATGAAAGGGAAAAGGAAGATGGTTAGGACAGCGGACGAGATGATTATTCCAAAAAATGTGCCCGGGAAGAAATCCCCCGCCACTTGTCAGGCTGAAGAAAAGGAAAAAGGTGATGGTCGATCTGGGGACGGGCCCGGTTGCGTCGTCCCGTGGTGGGTTTCGGGTCGCTTCCGGCAGTACTGGTATGGTGTATGCGCCATCGTCGATGCGATTGATGCGTCGCGAATGCGTGCGGGATTGAACGGTACATGTATGGCGTCTCAGACCCGCACCAGGAGCGCGTCCCATCGACGCGTTTGCCGTTCGAAAACAAAACATCGGAAGGCGTGCGCACCTGTGACCACACGCCGGGCACAGCTTTGCCTGCGGCGGTGCCGGGCGTCACCGCGAGGCGGCGGAACAAGCCGTTCGCGGCACGAGAAGAGCGAGAGAGCGACATGGCGAAACGCGAGGTACCGATACCGCCGCGCGCACAGTCGAGTGCCCAGGGGCCCGCGTTTTCGTTCAAGGGACTTGACGCCTGCGTGGCTGGCCCGCGCTCGGCAGATCCGATGGCGTGAAGGCACCAGCCCGGCACGGTTACAATTAGACCGTCAAGCAACGGTTTATTTTCTGTGAGCTGGCAGAGGATGACTCGGCTTGTGCTTTCTCACGAAGAAAAATGGGGAAGTCGGAATTTATGCGCACTTTTGATTTTTTGGTCTTTTGGCGATGACAACAGACTCTGTTCCCGCTACCTACTCTCCCTTCAACTTCTTCATGAGAATTTCGTTGGACAACGCCGGGTTGGCCCTCCCCCCTGATTCCTTCAACACAGCCCCCACGAAGAACCCCTTGAGCTTATCCTTCCCTGCTCGGAACTGCTCCAGTTGGTTCGGGTTCGCCTCCAACACCGCATCGACTATTTTGGCGATTTCTTCGGGATCAGAAATTTGCGTCAAGCCTTTTTCGGAGACGAACGCATACACAGGCTTGTCTGTACCCTCCCCCCCTTCAACCCCTGCAACCACCTCCCCGCTCAACAAATCAGGCAAAATGTCTTTCCCAATCTTCCCCGAAATCGTCCCGTCCTCGATCAGTGCGCAGAACTCAGCCAATATGTTTGGTCTTAACGGCATCGAAGATACATCCACATCCTTTTCGTTCTTAAGCCACGCCATCACATCCCCGGTCAGCCAGTTCGCCAGCTGCTTCGTCGGCGCGTTACAGTCCAAACACTCGTCAAAGTATTGAACAAGCGCCGTATCTTCCACCAAGACCTGTACGTCACCCGCAGGCAACCCTAGCTTCAAATACCTCTCCCGGACCTCAAACGGAAGCTCAGGCATTTGCGATTTGCATTCATCCACGAAACTTTCCGAAAACTGCAGCGGCGGCAAATCCGGCTCCGGGAAGTACCGGTAATCCGCCAGGCCCTCCTTCTTTCGCATCGACACGGTGCACTGTCTACCTTCGTCCCAGGTTCTGGTCTCTTGAACGATAGAGTCCTCTTCGCCAGCTTCAATCAATTTCGTCTGCCGCTCGACCTCGAAGTCCACCGCCCGGCTCATGGCGTTGAACGAGTTCATGTTCTTGACTTCAACCTTGGTGCCGAACTCTTCTCGGCCGACTGGGCGCACGCTCACGTTGACGTCGCACCGCATGCTTCCCTCTGACAAGTTCCCATCACCAACATTTAAGTACCTCACTAAGCGACGCAGTTCAGCGCCGTACGCGGCAACCTCCCTTCCAGTCCTCAAGTCAGGCTCCGTCACGATCTCCACCAACGCGACGCCAGCTCGGTTATAATCTGCGAGAGCGTATCCGGGCTCTTTCCCTTTCGCCGGGAAGTGCGTAAGTTTGCCCGCATCCTCCTCCATGTGCGCCCGCGTGATCCCGATCCTCCGTTCCCCCCCCCCGTCCTCCACCGGTAACGTGACGTTTACGAAACCGTGCTCGCCGTAAGGCTCATCAAATTGCGAAATCTGGTACCCCTTGGGCAAATCGGGGTAGAAGTACTGCTTGCGGTCGAACTTACTGGTTAAACGTAAATCGCAGTTCAGTCCTAAGCCTAAAGTGACAGCTTTTTTCACCACACCCCCGTTCAGCACCGGTAGGGTTCCGGGAAATCCCATGCATACAGGGCACGTCTGTGTGTTCGGCTCGTTTCCGTACGATGTGCTGCACTTACAGAACGCCTTCGTGGCGGTGTTTATCTGGACGTGCGTCTCGATGCCGATCACAGCTTCGTACTTCACCTGCAACGTGAATGGAAAGTGAGAAACGTCAGCAAACAGATGACCTAAACCCTGAGGGTTCATCGTAGAGCATAGGTAATAGAAGTATCCGGGAGTGTGTACGTTTAGGTAGTCGATATGGACACTACACGTACCTTGTCTCCTGCTTTGGCGGCGTCTGTTGCGGCGGTCGTCTCGGCGGAGGCACGGGGAGGCCCTCCGCGTCGTCGCGACCCGCGATGGGTGACACAGGGTGTGCGACGCGTTATTTTATCCGTCTTGTGGTGTGCGCGGAAGCACGCCACAGGGACCAGGGGGGCGGCGTGAACGGCAGCCATCGATTGCACCTGCCGAACTCGCGGCGCGAGGTGTCGCGTGCGTTCGAGCGCGGGCCACGCGCGTGGGTGTGGCGTGGAGGACGATGACGAGGTCCATCACATGTTGCGTTGCCAAAGAGTCATCGAAACTGAACGAGAAATTTGGCGAGACTTGAAAAGCGCCCGTCCGCGCCGAGATGAGGCAGTCGTGTGGTCGCCGCCATCCGCCGCCGCCTCTTGGCCGGACTCTTCCCGCGATGGCCGCCATGTGTTTATCCTCCGCTTGCGTCCGCAACGCGCACGGACACCTCTCGTCGCGTCGCGCGACGTCCAACACGCGGCTCACGGGCGTGCGATCCGTTAGGGCTGCGCGAAGCCCTGGCTTGAAAGTGCACGCCACTGTGTCGAAGGACAACGTGTTTGCGAACAACCCCGGGTCGCTGGAGGCGCTGAACAACCTCAACTTGGACTCCGCGTCGCGGCCGCCGCTCACATTGCAAGCCCCGGACGATTTTTCCACCATGCCGCACAAAGAAAGGCTCAAGGTGTTCTCGGGAAGCGCGCATCCCGAGCTTTCAGACGTGCGTGCCCTTTTTCCGAAATATGATTTGTTTGTTTTTCGAACCACCTCGGCGGAGGACTCCAGTCGGGTGACCTCGCGCGAGCCCCGAAGTGCCCTTCGAGCGCGGCAACGCACTGGAAACGTAGACAATATCTATCGATCGTTCGCGTTTCGAAAGTCACACACGCTCAGTGCCGGGCCAGCGCTGCCACGGACCCATCGATTCGAACGCGATTCGTGCGTTCAAAATTCTACGCCCACTTTGCCAAAATTGAATTTGGCAAGCTTTGGCTTTTTTTCAGTGTGAGAGTACCTGTTCTGACCATCCATCCCTTCCCTCTCTCACCTCACAGGAAATCGCCAACTACCTGGGCATGGAGCTCGGCGGCCGGGTGATTAAGAAGTTCGCAGACGGCGAGGTTTACGTTCAGATCCAAGAGTCGATTCGCGGGTGCGACGTGTTCCTTGTGCAACCCACGTGCCCGCCGAATGTGAACGACAACCTGATGGAGCTCCTCATCATGATTGACGCGTGCCGACGGGCGTCATGCAGGTCCATCACGTGCGTCATCCCCTACTACGGATACGCTCGGGCAGACAGACGCACGAGCGGAAGAGAATCCATCGCCGCGAAACTCGCCGCGAACCTTCTCACCGAAGCCGGCGCCACGCGCGTCGTGATGCTGGACATCCACTCGCTTCAAACCATCGGGTATTTCGACATCCCGGTGGATCACATCTACGGCGAAACGGTTATTCTGGACTACTTGACGTCCAAAGATTTCGACCCGAACGAGTTGGTGGTGGTGAGTCCCGATGTCGGCGGTGTGCCTAGGGCTCGTGCATTCGCCAAGAAGCTATGCGACGCTCCGTTAGCCATCATCGACAAGCGACGCACGGGACACAACAAAGCGGAAGTGATGAACCTGATTGGAGAAGTCGACGGGAAGGTCGCCATCGTTTTAGACGACATGATCGACACCGGAGGCACCATCTGCGCGGGTGCCAAAATGCTTCGCGAACGCGGCGCGAAGGAAGTGTACGCGTGCGCTACGCACGCGGTGTTCTCCCCGCCCGCGGTGGAACGGCTAGGATCGGGGGTGTTCACCGAGGTGATCGTCACGAACAGCATTCCGCACACACCGGAGCGCGACTTTCCCCAGCTCACTGTGCTGAGCGTCGGGAACCTTTTAGGCGAAACAATCTGGAGAGTGCACAACGACACGCCGGTGTCGTTCAACAAACTATAACTACAGGGGGTGAACTATAGGTCTGTATGGAGGTCTGTGCGGATATGGCAGCGAAACTGTATTACAAACATGAAGTGAGAGTGAACCGCTCGTTGTGAATCAAAATGTGTTTTGTTTTTTTTATTGAAAATCGTCGTTGTTTCTCTCTTTGTTTCACTCTCACCAGATCGCGCGACGCACAGCGGTGGAGTGTGTTTCCGCGGTTGTGGGTTTGGCGCTTGGTCCCGGATTCGGGTTGGATTGATGGCCTCCCACGCGGGTGATTTGTCCGCGCCGCGCCAACGAGTGCGCGCTGCTACCGCGTCTTTGATCAAACCCGGGTCTACGGATTTGCAAACGGTGGTGCGATGCATGCGCGAGATCGACACCGTGTTGCGTTCTGGGTCACATTCGGACCAAAACGACGCGGCGAGTGAGTTTTGCGAAGGGCCTGACCGTGTGGCGGATAAAAGCGCGTTGCGGTGGTGCGCCACCGCGTTGCAACGCGGGATTCCGGATGGTTTGAACCCCACGGCTGTGAAACACGCCACGTTCACCGTGGGGATCACGCTTCAGATTTTAATCTCCGTGTCGGGGGCGGACCACCGGCAACAGTTCGGCCACATCACGCGCGGTGGCGAGCACGAAGAGTGGCCTACGCGGGGCTCGATGGTCGTGACACAGGGGTGGCGACCCGACATGTGGACCCCGACTGGCATTTTAGAGCCGCTGTTACACCTGACCCAGGCGCAGCAAGCGGGGCCGCAAATACGCCTACGCGCGTTGCAGCTCGCCGGGAGCGTAGCGCGCGATTCGGCGGCGTTAACTGCGATGCTAAAAGGGGGATGGCTCGAGGTCAGCCACAAAGCGCTGGAACACCGACCACGACCGGACCACACAGAGGAGGAAACCAAGGAGTTCATTTACCAACGGGAGACGTGGCAGTTTTTACAGGAGACGATAGGTAAGGTTAAAGAAGCGGTGGAGGTTCCTGTTGCGAGTACCGGAGAGGAAGACGCGACGAGCACCTTGTCAGACGATTCGGAACCCTGCACCACACGCCTTGCCCTTGAAGCCGCTGAGCGTTCCTCCACCACGGACGATTTCCCGAAGGGAGAAACCCAATGGCACGGCCGGATGGTGCGTATCAAAAACTTAAAGAAAAGACCCTCTCTCAACGGAACCCTGGGGTTCGCGCAAGGCCCCGGGGGGTCGGACGGCAGGGTCGCGGTGCTGGTGAATCCCCTAGGGAGCACTGGTGATTCTGAAGAGGCGAGTGAAATGCTTGCTGATTCAACATCAACTACATCAACCACCAATATCCTCGCCATACATAGAAGCAATCTCTCCGTGTTCGACGGCCCGGGTCTGACCCGGCGCGACGTCGCGTCGGGCGGCGGCGCGGCGGAGGGCGTCGCTTCGGTGAGCGCTGGGCAAGCCGCTGAGAAAGTTCCAGAGGATATGCTTCTGTTTACGTCACAGTCTGAAGGTGGCATCACAGAACCCGATGTAAAACTTCAGGAAGAGCGCGATACGTACGACACAATTCTCGAGTTGATGGACAAAGCTGATTCGTATCGCGATGCTAATAATCACGACGACGCCGTCGCTTCCTGTCTCGAGGCGAAGGCGACGTCTGTTGAGCACTTGGACAACAAAAGTTTAGTACGCGCGTTCGTGTTGCACAGGCTGTTCAAGGCGCACCTGAATAGGGCAGAGGCGGCTTTAAAACGTGACTCTCGTGACTCGTTGGATTTAGAAACCATACAAAGCGCTCGTTCCGACGCTCTGCGAAGTGCGGGCGACGCGATGGACTTGTTGGAGTTTCGCGCGCTCGGTAAGTTCCGGGACGGGCGCCTTGGCGAACGTCCGCCAAACTCGTTGTTGGAGTTGACTGATGACGAAACTCGGTTCGTGCTGAAAATTTGCGAACATGGAAGAGTTGAGGATGTTAAGTTTGTGTGCGGCGCGTCCCTGGCCGTGGCGCTAGCGGAGGAGGCATTTGTACCGGCGCTTGCCGAGGTTGTCCGAACGAAAGCGCGAACGACGTCGGAAAACGGCCAAGGGAACGAATCGGAAATTGAATTAGATGATCAATCAAGTAAAGAGAAAATATATTTTGAAACTCTTTGTTGGCGTCGCATGTCCACCGCGTTGCGCGCGGTTGATGCGCAGCGGAAACTGGGCGCGCTAGCGGTGCGCTGGCGTCCGCGGGGAATAGTCAGCGATGCCTTCGGCGACGTTCCAGGCCCCACTGAATTTGTGGGATCCGCGCGGCACGCGGGGTACGCCGTCCCGGCGGTGCTTCCCGTAGGCACGCATACTGCTTACAGAGTTGCGAGAGGCCAATTTCTTCGGAAGTACCTCGACCTTCTCGTGGCGCGGTTCGTGGGTGTGGAGAAGGGTGACGACGTACGACTATATACTCACCTGGATTCAAAGACACCCGTAGTCTCCGCGCGCGTCGCCGCCGTCAGCGCGGCGCTTAGGGTCGAGCCGCTGCTGTTGCAGTTCTCAGTGGGCGGGTTCCGTGATTTGATGGTTCTGGATGAGGAATTCGTAGTTGAGGTTGGCGGGGAAGAAGACATAGAGGCGAGAAGGCAGAGGAACAGTGCCGAAAAAGTAACAAACGCGGAATAGTTCTAGAGTCTATCATGATGATTTAATTTTAATAACGACTAGTCAGCATCACTGATTTTAGTACTAGTCCCCCGCTCGTATTGCGGCAAACACTTGCTTCATGGCTTCGTGGCCTTCCTGAGCCACTGCTAGGCGTAACCCTGGCGTGTCTTGCCACAAAAGCACACGGCGTTCCAGCGCAGCGGCGACGACTTTCTCGAACATAGACGTGCCGGTGGGGAAGTCGCAGTACAAAACAGCGGATGCTTGCGTCACCCGGTTCCGCTCCCGCGCCCACAACCGGATCTGGTCGCACACGTTCGAAGGCACCGGCGGCGACTGTGCTAGATTTTTTCTCGTCTGCGGGTGCGCGTGCGCGCGTAGGTACCGGACGATCTGCTCCGCGCTGATGCCGCCACTCATAGCTGCAAGCACTGATTCCCTAGTAACCATCCCGACGTACAGGTTGGGCAATTTATAATCCGGCCGAGTGAACAGCCTGAGAATCTCAACCTCAACCGCGCTACTGGTGTACGCGTACACGCGGTAGTTGGTCTCAACCACGATGTGGCCTTCATGGCCGCGCTCGTCGCTAGTATTATGGGTGTATTCAGCTGTGTTGTCACCAGTTACGTCAGTAGCAGTAGCATTAGTAATGTTTTCACCACTACTCAACCCGGCGGTGAGATACGTGGGGACGTAGTAGCTCGTGCCTTGTTTGCTTTTCAGCGGGAAGAGCAGCCCTAAGTGCGCCAGGTCTTGCACCACCGCGCGCTGAGACACTGGCAACGTATCCACCGAATACGCCCGTCCCGGCTCTTGGAACGTCAAACGCAACAGGAAAGCGATCACGGAAGGGGCGAGGTTGGAGTTATCTTTTTCTGAAAAGGTTCCATCATCTTCCGCGACGTCGATCACGTCGTGCTCCATTTTGTCCGTGCCCGCTTTCACCGCTTGCTGGATGAACCGCCCGATGTACTGGGTTAGGAGTAGCCAGATTTGTTCTCTCGCGGTTGTGAGTAAGAACCGGAAACCCGCCTCGGTTACCCCTTCCTCCTCACCTGCAGACTTGTCCCCGATAAGCTTCGCAGCTCTGAACAACGCGGCGACGTCCAAGGAATGTATTTTTTTACTCCTCTTTTTCGGATCGTAATCTCCATCGACTTCTCCCAACTCAAACGCATCACTCGCGCCTGTTAGCGTCAACAGCAACGCTTCCCACCGTCCTTTCGCGAACTGGTCGAGCGTGTCCCTCGTCGGGACTTGCGGGGCGCCAGTTTTATCGTCGTTTGTGTCGTCTGTATCCACTCTGAAGCTTCGCTCCAGCATAAGACGCAACCCGGTTCGAAACTTTTCGTTGAGGCGAACGAATTGCACCTGTTGCGAATCACCACCCCCGGACGTCTCCGCGTTCGTATCCGGGTTCACGGAAACCAGCACGCGCAGTCGTAGCATGTGCGCCAGGGAAGAGCGGTGCACTTGCTCGCCCTCGGGCTTGACCCACGCATCAACGTCCGCCATCGGCACGCCCGCATCGATGTAAAGCAAACGCATGGCGTAGTGCTTGCCCAGCGGCGGGAGCGCGCGCAACACGGCGAGGCACGCCCACGGCGAGGAGTACAACGTGTCCATCTGCTTGGGCGGGAGCCCCGAAAGGAACCCGAGGAGTGCAAACGCCATAGAGCGGCGTTTGCCCGCGCGCCGGACAGAAACCCGGGCCCGCGCGCCGAAGACTGGGCAGATCTAACAGGGTTGAGGTTTGGCGGCAACTTTTTGTGTAGTGCTAATTTAACTTGTCGTTTACAAGCGTGTGCTATGCGCGGCTAGTCTAACGATCTCTCCTTCCCTAGATGACCAGATCCACGGTCGGCGGTATGTTATCCATCAACGACAAATGCAACAGTCCGTCGATCGCGTCCTCTGGGGCCACGCCCTCGGCAGGTACGCCCGCGCTCTCTCCGTTGTGCAAATGCGTCTCCACAACAGTTTCTGGCGTGATGAGAATATACCCGACGTGTCGCTCCTTGTCGTCCAACCCCCCCCGTTCCACCGAGTTGTACAGCAACACGTTTCCCACCTTATCGAAACAGTGCAGATACCCAATGAACACCCTGTTGTCGGTGACCCTCACGCGCAACCGTCGGTTCAGCATCGCCCTCACCGCCGCAACTTCGGGAGGGTCGGGGTGCGGTTCCTGCAAGCCCTCTCGGGGGCCGAGACCTACTGGGACGGGCATCGGTAGTACCGCGTTTCACGAACACCGATCACGTTTCTGCACGTCCCCGTAAACCCGAGCCTCGAATAGCAACACACCAAGCGGCAGTGTGTTCGACGCCGCAACCACCGCGCCGCGCGCGCGTCTCTCGCGTTGTGTGCCTCCTCGAGCATCCCCGGCGGAGGGCTGATTATTTTCGTTGTTTTTCCGAGTGTTTTCAAAAAGTTTCTCTTGGCTGTCGTGACAGATCGACTTGCGTCGTGGTCGGGGCGGGAGGCGCCATGCCTCCCAAGTCCCCCAAGACCGGGTTCGGACTCACCACGTATTCGTCGATGTCCGCGCGAGAGGCGAGGATGGCGCGCGCGTATGGTGGCGAAGACGTACGCGCGGACGTGAAGACAGATGCACGTCACACCACAGCTCGAACCACGAAGCCCGCACCTCCCGCGCTTCGGTTGACGCTGGGCGGGGAGGCGGGGACGGTTCGGGGTTTGAAACCGTCGGGGCCAAACGGTTCTCCCGGAACATACGAACATCACAAAAGGTCACCGAACCACCAAAAGCAAGCCAACACGAGTGACACCACGGACCCATCAGATCCCCCGACAATCACAATCCGCGTGTTGGACGATGCGAACAACGAACAACGCAAGTTTAAACGTTTATTGAAACCCGTGTTGCTTTACTCGCGGTACTTCAGGGAACACCTCAGTGAGCAAATAGACAACGGCGTGATGGATGAAATCAATCGGGAAATAAAACACGGTCACGATGACCGTATGGGAAGTACCCTCGCGCCGACGAAGGCTCATTTAAAAAATCGCCTCCACGCAAAAACTGCTCGCGGCGTTAAAAAGAAACACGTACAAATAACCGTACACTGCGACGCTGTTGTGTTCGGTGAGTTGCTACGATTTATAGACGAACGCTTTGATGACGGGAATGTCGGGAATAACACGGCGTACGGGAATGAGAACGTGTCACGTGTTTCCCTAACTGTTCGCGGGGTGGTTCCCGTGCTGGTCGCTTCTCAGTTTTTGGGCATTGACTTTCTGGTGGAAAAAGCCGTTACGTTTCTCGGGAAAGACCTTCCCGCCGTGTGCTCGCTGACGCCACCCGTGGGTGTGGCTAATTTAGGCGACAGCGTGTTGAGACGGCTGGCGGAAACTGTTTCGCACGAGATCTTGGAACACACGGTCAGTGTACTGGAGAGTATGAACAAAGAATCGAAGGAAAATGAAAACACAAAACCTCAAAACTTTTTCACCTCGCGTTTGTACCGATGGAAGCTTCCGGGTTTACTGAATAACGTAAACGGCGGTGTTAGCCGGTGTTCCAACTGCGCACGCGTGTACCCCACTGAGAAGCGAGAAGAATTGGTGTGTGCAAAAGCGATTAATAAATCAATAGCGTTCGACGGCGACGTCATAGGGCGACACATCCCGCTTGAAGAATTCGACGCTGAAGCGTTTGTCAAAGATTTAGCCGTAGCGCACGACCCGAGACACGTGTTTTGGTACATATGGGGGGCCACACGGACGTTGCCCAGGTGTAGAAGGTGTCGCGCCAAAATAGTACTCGCGCAAGAGCTGGAGGGGTGTAGGTACCACCCGGGTAGAGTCGTGCGTGAAAGCGGAAGAGGTGAAAGTGGTGGAGGTGACGATTTGTCAACGTTCGTTCGTTCCTGCTGCGGCGCTCCCTGTTTGCGGTTCGACGCCGCGGACTCTATGCTGGGCGGCGGGTGCTGTGTCCGGGAACACGCCATCGAGTGTGTTGGCGAGTTCGCGTTGACACTCGCGACGACGCGGCGAAGACGCGCACTCGCGGTGGAGCCTTTTTTCGGACGGGACGAATTTGGCGTTGAATTGGCGGGAACTCCGCGGAACTCGGTGTTTTTGTCCGGCGACCATACCGCGACACACACGCTGCGAGTACCCGGACACGTCAGGGAGACCTCCCTTGATTCGGAAATAGAGGTGGTTCTATCTACAAATTATTCAAACGAACACGATTCGGTACGAAATAAACAAAGCAACGCGTGGCCCGTCGGGGCGTTCGCTAGCGTGGATAGCGATACGCGTGCGGGGCCGGTGGACGGATCGGCATCGTCTGGGTCGGACTCCCAGTCGAACTCTGGGTCGGGGTCGGACGCGACCTCAGATTCTTCCGATGATTCCGATGCGGATCTTGCGGACATGGATCCCGACGGTAAAGTCGTATGGGCAAACGTAGGCCCGACGTTTTCCGTAAAAGCGCGCGCCGCGTACCAAACAGACGGGGTCCGGAACGTAAAGTCGGCGGACGGCAATAGAGGCCACCGTCAGTTTCTGCACCGGCACGTGAATGGACGTGCAGCTAGCACAGCGTTGAGAATAAGCTACGGGTCCATGGGGGCGTCGCGCGTGCTCCGCGGCAGACCGGCGGCGGCGGCGGCGGGAACTCAACGAGCGCCGACCGCGTTTCGCAAAGCTGGAAAACCGAAACCAGAGCTAAAGAAACTACCAGGCGCCGATAATACCTCGGCGTCGTTCGGACTTCCCCGAGAGGCGTACGATTTGCTTCCTGAAAAGTTTCGACGAACGGTACGCAGGGACGCTTTGAGAGAACAAGACGCGGCAAGAATCGCAGAACTCGAGGAGGGGCTCAGGGGGCTGAGGCGGGAGGAGACTAGGTAGCAGCATAGGTAAGAGAAGAAAAATATAAATTTGAAAGAGTCGAACCGAGGAATTCCAAGAAATTCTTTTCAGTTTTCGCAAAACCTCGTGTCACCCATGCACACCACGGACATTCCCCCGGCCCCGTCCGCGCTCCGATTACACTGAAAATACGCGCGTTGGAAAGAGGACGTCGCTCCACACACACCCGACCAAAAGAAGCTTTCGCAAAGTTCCCACCTGGGTTCGAACCAGGGATACAAGATTCAAAGTCTTGGGTGCTAAACCACTACACTATAGGAACCAACGTTTGAGTGATCAAACAGAGGTTGTATCTCTGGACAAGCGCACGGTGAAGTGCTTTTGTTCGAAATTCGGGATAGAATCCGGCGTTTACGCCGGTTTGCAAATTTTGTGACAACACGGATGTATTAAGAATTTATATTAAGCCATAAGAGCGTGTTTTATGGGAGCTCAAAGGGGTGTACCACAAAAAATATGCGCATTTGTAAGGCTATGTGATGATTGTACTGTTTGCGATTTTTATCTACCTGTGAAGGAAGATGTGGGTTGTTTCCTTCTATGACCTCTCTTCACTGCGCGATGCTCGCGGCTGCGTCGCGCGTGTGCCTCGGAGCGAGGGTTCGGGCATTCGCCAAGGGCGTTACATCGCACCGTACCTCGCGTGATTCCCCACGTAGAGGGTTTTACCCAAGCAAACGCGGGGTGTCCACAACCATCATGTCTTCCGCAAAGTTTGGCAAGAGCGGCGAGCGCGTGTACCCCGAAGAGGGCAAGGTGGAGGTGGCTGGTGCGTTTTACCGCCGGTGCGCCGCCGCGCTGGTGTTCAACAAGAACGGAGACGTACTGCTAGGCGAGCGTCTGGACCGGCCAGGGAGCTGGGGGATGCCGCAAGGGGGGGTAGAGGTACGTTTGGATGCAAAACCAAAACACAAATCAATCATCATCCACTTTTTTCCATCGCATCCTTTCGTCGGATCCAGTAGTGCACCACCAGTTACGTGAATAAGGTCACCGACTCTCCACGTACCTCATCCCCTCTTGCCCTTCTCATTGCCCTAACCCTAACCCTAATAAACCCCAACCCTAAACCAACAGATTAACGAAGAATCCTCCGCCGCTGCGGTTCGCGAGCTTTACGAAGAAGTCGGCATGAAAGTCGGCGAGACGGATGGGCTTGAGTTGGTTTCGACGGTGCCTTGCGAGCCCGCTGAATCGTTCTGCTACGAAGCCGGGGGGTGGCTCGCTGACATGGGGCTAGCGGGTCAACGCTTGGAGTTCACTTTATTTTTTCTCAACACCGTTGACGACGCGAGTAAGTTCGTCAACCTGGCCGGGTTGGCGGGCGAGAAGGCTGAGTTTTCGAGCGTTAAATGGGCGTCTATGAGTGAGGCAGTCGGCGCGGTGTGGGGACCGAAAAGAGGGCCGTACGAGAAGTGCGCGGAGCTCGCGGGGCCGATGATTGAAAAGCGCCTCTCTGGGGGAAGTAGCTGGGGGATGAATGCGTGTAATAGTAATTAATACGCACGCAACCTGAATGGAAATATTTGACTCCGTACTCCAGCGCCACGACACTCTAAAAGTGAAAAGAGTGCGTGACTCGACTCACCCGAGATTCCATGTTTGTTCCCCCTTGACGGTTTATAACTCAAAACCATGTTATCCAAAAATTACTGGCTATGAGGGCTTCTTGCTCGAAAAAGCTCCAGACGATTGCGTCGTCCCCACGCCTCCGTCACCCACTCTTTTCGACGCACTGTCACGTCAAGACTCGAATCAAGATGAGCGCTTTCACCATGGCCGTAGGCGGTACGTTTAACTTTGGGTTCCGGAACCCTATTCTCCCAACGCATCGCGACGGATGTGTATTCGTTTTGGTTCCATTGTTGTCTTTATCCGGTCGCGCGGACAATCGACGTGTTGTTCGTGTGCGGTGCTAGGTACCAGCCTCAGCTCTTGCCGAAGTAGATGCCACGAATGACCACTTCACGTTCGATCGAGGTATACGGGCGCTCGTCTGGGTCGGGGCATAGCGCGCACATCGACATCCAGCGTTTCTTCGTGTCAAGCGCCGCCGTGACAGGATCGCGCCGTCGACACGCAACAACGATCGACAGATCTCGCGCGTGCCTAGAGGTGGTGCACGCCGTTCGTGAAGTCACGACTCAGCTCAGATACATACCAAGCGCATCGTAACTAACCTTTCTCTTCTCCCCCCCAGGCATCACCGCCCCCCGCGCGGTCCGCCGCGTGTCCGCCAAGAAGTCCGCCGCGAAGGCGTTCAGCGCCAAGGTGTCCTCGGTGTCCATGGGGAGCGTTTCCCTGGCCACCTTCACGGCGCCTTCAAGGACGGCGGCGAAGCACCAGGCGCGCGCCCTGCGCACCGCTGTATTCGCGGCTGATAAGCCCGACCGCTCCGGCGCCGATGCCAAGGATGCGGGCAAAGGCCAGCGAGTCATGGTGATCGGCGGCGACGGGTACTGCGGTTGGGCCACTGCGTTGCACCTTTCCAACCGCGGGTACGAAGTCGCCATCGTGGACAACATGTGCAGGCGTACGTTCGATGATCAATTAGGGTTCAACTCGTTAACGCCAATCAAAGGCATCCACGAACGCGTAAGGAAGTGGGAGGAAGTGAGCGGCAACAAAATCGAGCTCTTCGTCGGCGACATTTGCGACTACGAGTTTCTCAGTGCGTCGTTTGAAGCGTTTGAACCGACGAGCGCAGTGCACTTCGGCGAGCAGCGGAGCGCGCCGTACTCCATGATGGACCGCACCAGGGCGGTGTTCACGCAAACCAACAACGTGATGGGGTCCATCAACCTCATGTACGCCATCAAGGAATACGCCCCCGAGTGTCACCTGATTAAGCTCGGGACGATGGGCGAGTACGGCACGCCCAACATCGACATCGAAGAGGGGTACATCACGATCGAGCACAACGGCCGGTCTGATACCCTGCCCTACCCCAAACAAGGCAACTCGTTCTACCACCTTTCAAAGTGCCACGACTCCGCGAACATGCTGATGTGCACGAAGACGTGGAAGCTCAAAACGACTGATCTGAACCAAGGCGTTGTTTACGGCGTCGCTACTGAAGAGACTATGATGGACCCGGCGTTGATTAACCGCCTGGATTACGACGCCGTGTTCGGCACGGCGTTGAACCGCTTCTGCATCCAGGCCGCCGTGGGACACCCGATGACCGTGTACGGCAAGGGCGGCCAGACACGGGGGTTCCTGGACATCAGAGATACCGTGCGGTGCATCCAGATCGCGTGCGACAACCCCGCCGAGCCAGGCGAGATGCGCGTGTACAACCAATTCACCGAGCAGTTCTCAGTGAACGAGCTCGCCGCGTTGATCACCGAGGCTGGTAAGAAGATCGGGTTAGACCCCAAGGTGATCAACGTCCCCAACCCGCGTACCGAGCTGGAGGAGCACTACTACAACGCCAAGAACTCGAAACTTCAAGACCTCGGGTTGGAGCCGCACCTCATGTCCGACGCGCTCCTCGACTCGCTGCTCAACATCATCGTCGAGTACAAAGACAACGTGGACCAGCGGTTGATTCTTCCGGGCGTGAACTGGACGGAATCCGCGTCCGTGGGGAAAACCGTCGCCAAGGCGGGGGCGAAGTGATAGGGTACCTGTAATGGAGTACTTGTAAGGAGTGGGTGATGCGTTAATCATACATTGAAAAAGAGAGACGACGAGATGAACAGAGGAGGTTGAGCGTCGTGTAGTGTTTTCGGAATATATTTGAAGTCATTTTGGAAGAATTGTTTCTGATATATCACTGTATCTCTACACTCAATACTTTTGTAACTCGTGTGCGGTTTCGTTGCCAGGTCCGAATAGCGTCCCGTCCACAAAACTCAACACGTCCCGCTTATTCCCACTTGGACGCGGCGAGCTCGGCGAGGTCCACGACGCGCTGGGAGTAGCCCCACTCGTTGTCGTACCACGCAATCACCTTGATGAGGTCGTCGCCCATGACCATGGTGAGCGCGGAGTCGATGGAGGTAGAAACGTTGCTGCACCTGAAGTCGATGGACACGAGGGGCTCGTCGCACACGGCGAGGATACCCTTCATGGGGCCGGCGGCGGCTTCCCTGAACGCGTCGTTGATTTCCTCGGCGGTGACCTTCTTTTCAACCTGGATGCACATGTCGACGACTGACACGTTGGGGGTGGGGACGCGGAGCGCGATGCCGTTGAGCTTGCCCTTGAGCTGGGGGAGCACCAATGCGACAGCCTTGGCGGCGCCGGTGCCGGTGGGCACGATGTTGAGCGCAGCGGCGCGGGCGCGGCGGAGATCGCGGTGGGACGCGTCAAGGATGCGCTGGTCACCGGTGTAGGAGTGCGTGGTCGTCATCAAACCGCGGACGATGCCGAAGGAATCGTCGAGAACTTTGGCGAAAGGCGCGAGGCCGTTGGTGGTGCACGACGCGTTGGAGATGATCTTATCCGCGTGCGTGTACTGGTCCGCGTTGACGCCCATGACGTAGGTGGGGATGTCGTCGCCCTTGGCGGGGGCGGTGATGATAACCTTTTCCGCGCCGGCTTCGAGGTGCTTGGAGGCACCGGGGGTGTCGATGAACACGCCGGTGCCTTCGATGACGATTTGCACGCCTAGTGCTTTCCAGGGGAGTTTCGTGGGGTCCCTGTTGGAGACGATTTCGATGGACTTGCCGTCGATGGAGATGTGGGTGTCGTCCACGATGGCGACGTCGGCGTCAAAGGTGCCGAGGATGGAGTCGTACTTCACGAGGTGGGACGCTTGCTTGACGCCGCCGGAGTCGTTGATCGCGACAACTTCGAGGCCGGACTCGGCGCGGCCG
>TARA_B110000977_G_scaffold89188_1_pt1 | contig 24841 bp, 15 predicted proteins | sample TARA_B110000977 | Tara Oceans TARA_B110000977 (sample SAMEA4397798) | marine metagenome | biome: Polar Biome; feature: [SRF] surface water layer (ENVO:00010504); material: water (ENVO:00002006), including particulate matter (ENVO:01000060) such as... | depth 5 m | reverse complement strand
CCCGCCTCAAGCGCCACCATCAAACCCATCGCCCGCGACGCCGTGCATCGCATATGCAGCGGCCAAGTGGTGTTAGATCTGGCGGGCGCTGTGAAGGAGCTCGTTGAGAACTCTTTAGACGCTGGTGCGACGAACGTCGAGGTGCGGTTAAAGGACCACGGCGCGGATACGATCGAGGTGGCGGATAACGGAAGCGGGGTTGCACCCGAGAACCACGAAAAGCTCACCGTGAAGTACGCCACCTCGAAGATTGAAAACTTTGAAGATTTGGAAAGTTTACGTAGTTTCGGATTTCGAGGCGAAGCGTTGAGCTCTTTGTGCGCTTTATCCGAGTCCTTCACCGTCACAACCCGAACCGCTGATGAGGACGCTGGGCACAAAATTGCGTACGACCGGTTCGGGTTGATTGTTGATTCGAAAACAGCCCCCCGAGCGGTTGGAACGACGATAACGGTGAAAGGATTGTTCAAACCGGTAGCGGTGCGGCACAAGGAGTTTTCCAAAAACGTTAAAAGAGAATATGGAAAGTTACTGAGTCTTTTGCAGGCGTACGCGTTAGTTTCTGTGGATACTCGGCTGATCGTGTCGCACCAGTCAGGGCAGGGCGCGAACTCCAGGCGCACGACGGTGTTGCACACGCAGGGGAGCAGTGTGGGGGGGGGTGGAGGAGGAGGAGGGAGTAATACAGCAGGAGATTCTTCCACTACAGATTCTCTCCTGGCCAACATCATCAACGTGTTCGGCGCAAAGGTAAGCCAGGGTTTGTTACCCATCGATTGTATACCACTCCCTGGATATCTAGGCTGCATATTACAAGGTTTCGTGAGTAAACCGTCTCCAGGCACCGGAAGAAGTTCGGGAGATCGACAGTTCTTCTACGTCAACGGCCGGCCGGTGGATTTACCCAAAATGTCCAAAACGTTAAACGAGCTCTACCGGAATTTCGTAGTAGGAACGAGCAACAACTGCCCCTTCGCGTTGCTGGATTTCAAACTCCCACCGGATGCTTATGATGTTAACGTCACGCCTGACAAGAGGACAGTCTTGCTACACGATGAGCAGGCGTTACTTAAAACGGCCAGGCAAGTGGTGGAGGAGATGTACGCGCCGTCAAGGTACACTTACGGCGAGGGACAAGGGGCGGACGTCGGCGGTGTTGATAATTCCGTGAAGCAAGATTGCGACGAAACGCGCGCGGCGCTTCCAGCTCCGGGAGACGACGAGTTAATGACTCAAGATCCAAGCACTACAGCTGTAGTGAAACACGAACCTGGCTCGCAACCCAGTCCTGCGTTTGACTTCGCGTCGTTCGGGTTGGGGAACGCGGGGAGCAGTGCTGCACCGCAACGAACTTCAGGAAACCCATCAAGGTCACGGCAAGGCAACCTGGAACGCGCCGGGTTTACGGTGGAGAAAAGCAGGGTCGCGCTTGGGGACGGGTGGAGGGCGCCTGTGAGTGATGAACGATTAAACACGGGACCTTCCTTGCGTGACGAGGACGACAACGGCGACGACCCGAACGACGAGGAGTACGTGCCGGAGGGTGAAGCTCTCCACGAAGACGAAAACGAAAACGAAAACGAAAACGAAAACGAAAACGAAAACGAAAATACAAAGCGTCTCGCCCGCGCGTCTCGGTTGGTGGAGCCGTCCTCCGCGCAGTTTGAGTCAGTCCCGTCACACTTCGGCACTGAACCTGCAGGTACTCCAAACGATGTACGTGAAAATACTGATACTCAGGAAACACCTCAAGATTTACCGTATGAGCAATCACCCAGCAGTGGGATGGTCAAGCTCGAGGTTGAGACGGTGGACGCGCCGAGTATTCACCAAACTCAAAGCACTCCCGGCGGATCGCTTATTGTTTTTTCCATGTCCACGTTACAGTCAAAACGAACCAATTTGATACGCGCGCGACGTGCGAAACGCCACGCCAGGGAAGTACTCGCTACGCAACGAGCTGCGGAAAAAGTAAAAGCTGCCTCGGCGTTTGAATCCGCGTCCCTAGCGCGCCCCAGGGGAATCGAGAACCTGTTGGATGATGACGCAGACGCGACGGAGATGCCCCGCCCGTCCAACACGACCGACCCGCTCGGTCCCGCGCTTGGTGACGGCGACACCGCCGCGACGAACACCCTGGAGCGTGTGTTCCGAAAACAAGATTTCACCAAGATGACAGTCGTAGGGCAGTTCAACTTGGGGTTCATTTTGTGTACGTTGGGTTCTGACCTTTTCATCGTTGACCAGCACGCGTCGGATGAGATTTTCAACTTTGAAAAGTTACAACACACTACTGTTTTGAATAAACAGCCGCTGATTGTACCTGCGAAGCTTGATCTGACCGCGGCGGAGGAGCAGACCGTGCGGCAGCACATGGACGTGTTTCTCGCCAACGGCTTTGGGTTCTGCGAAGACGCCGAGAAGGGGTTGGTTGGGCGGGACGGCGAGGTGATGGATAATGATACTAACTCCTACGAGTGCGTCGACGGGTGTTGTTTGGCGTTGAAGTCCGTTCCGTTCTCAAAAGGCGTGACGTTTGGAGTGAGTGATGTCCAAGAACTCATTGGGATGTTGGACGACGGGGTGTACGCGGCGCCGGCGCGGACGCAGCTCTCGGTGGGGCTTTCGCAAGCCCCTGGTGGTGGTGGTGGTGGTTCGAAAGAGAAAAACAGCACGCCGGACAACACGGTGCTCCGCCCGTCGCGCGTGCGTGCTATGTTAGCCATGCGCGCGTGTCGATCTTCAATAATGATCGGCAAGGCGCTTGATTTGAGGAGAATGAAGGGAATTCTGAACAACCTATCCACTTTAAAAGCACCTTGGAACTGTCCGCACGGCCGGCCCACCATGCGGCACCTCGCGGATTTGCGGAAACTAAACGATGAAGTGAACGGTAGTATGGGTAAACAGTCTGGAGGGAAAAGGAAAGCGGGTGGGTGGTGAACGGGTAGAAAGAACAACTTAGACCAACTATGGGGTACCATAAATACTACACTGACACTACACTTGCATTTCCAGTTCAGCGCGTCGTTCCGGCGGGCTTTGAGATCGGCTGGCGGATCGTCTCGATCGTCTTCGCGTTTCGGTCGACCCGTTGTCGCGGGACCCCAACTGCCAGTACCGCCAGTTACTATTTCTACCTCCAGTCCGTTTAGGTATCCAATAGCCTATTAAAGCACCTGCGAGTGCACACGAAAACGCGGTGGCGAATACGGCGGCGAAAGAAACATACGGGTCGGTGTTGCTGTTGCTGTTGGAGGGCGGCGGTTGAGAACTCTCAATGCTTCGACTTCGCGTCGCCCCGACGTATCCGTTCTCATCTTGACCCGACCTCGCCTGGAACAACGAATCGGGAAACGCAGAGCATGGAGTGCGGGTCATTTGTAGAAGCGACGTGCCCTTGAATGCGCCTGCGGCTTCACCATCCCCAGTCATTTTCTTTCCCAGTGCGTTTTCAGTCACGGAAAACGCGGCGCCGCACTCCGGGACGTACGCAACATCCCGGACGCTCGGCGTGAAGACGAACTCGCCGACGACTTTTTCGGACGTGACTTTCAACAGCAAAAAACCCCGGTCCGCGGTTTTTCCATACAGCATAGTTCGTTTGTTCGCAATCAAGTGCCCCTGGTCTATTAACTCTGACGGGACCCAGGGGAAACTCGACTCGTACGCGCCCGGGGGTGTTACGCCGGGGCAGTCGAACTCGGCGACGACGGCGGAGTCAAAGAAATCCTTTGAGGAATTCTCACTCTCATCAGCCACTCCCCACGTCTGTCGGTCGTTCCCAAGCACCCCAGCCCACGCATCGTGTGAGTCCCCGCCCAGGATTAAAGCTCGGTTTGAGCTTTGAGATATAACTCGTAATAATCGCACGCGCTCCGCAACATACCCGCGCCAGTCATCGAAGTCCCAGTTTATTTTGTACTTGCCCAACGCCAGTAACGCTCGGGCTGAATTTGTATTCACCGCCCGTCCTCCTACGCCTACCTTGTGTTGTGACGATTCATCTTCAGTTTCGTACCCTACCCAGTCAAACACCGCATCGCGCCACGTGACGTATTTCCCCGGAGGTTTGACAACACACTCTCTGTCTAATTGCTCACTGGCGAGTTCTATGTCAGGACTCGCTCCGTTCATAACCGGCGAGGCTTGCGCGAACGCTTGCCACTTGACCCCTCTGTCTCTTGAACCCTTGGTTTCCGTTTCCACCCAGTCTAATTGCCCACTGCCGAGTAATCTAAACGATTCGTTGCTTCGGTAGGAGTCTAATGTACTCGCCATGAGTTTGAATTTCTGTTCTAATGCACTGCCAGGCCATTTATTTGGTGCAGCATTAGTCTCTTCGTCTTCAATCATTTTTTGTAACGTCTTGAATACGTTGCCGTAGGGATTACTGTTAGGGTCACTTCGCGCTATTACTCGCGTTTCCAGCACCAGAAATGATATCAGATTGCCGAAATGGACCGATCGGTTGTATGCCTTTGGGCCGTGGGTCAAATCATCCCAGTCATTCATATTGATAGGCTCCCTAGTAGGTAGCCACTCGTGGTAGGCTTTAATCGCGTTCCTCACTCTCGTTTCATAGTCACCCTCGTTACCGTTGTGGTCCTCCGCCCCCCCCACCCACGGGTTGTTCGCGATCTCGTGGTCGTCCCACATCGCAATAACAGGGGCACTTGCGTGTAATTGTTGTAAAGATAAATCCATTCGGTGCGTCGCGTGTCTTAATCGATAGTCCTCCAACGTCACCGTCTCGTTCCGCGGAAAAAGACTCGCCCATCGGTCGGACACGGCGTCCTCCACGGATGGGTAATGGTTTGTGCCGTACTCGTAGTAATAGTCGCCTAAATGGAGCCACGCTGCTATGTAAACACCCCAGCCTTTCCACGCCGCGTCGTAAGCGTGAAAATGACCGAACGCCCAGTTCGCGCAACTGAACACGGGGAACAGTAGTTCATTTTTGGTATCAGGGTAGGGGGTGCCTTTCGCCGGCGGGAGCGTAAACGTGCCCGTTGGCGAGAGAATGTTTTTTTTATTTTGAGATTGTGATACGTCATCGTCATCCCCCACAATCGCGCTCCCTACTTCAAAAGCATAGTAGTATCTTGTGTTCGGCTCCAAACCATCCACGTCGAGTTTCACTGTCCAGTCGGTTTGTGACGTGGCGGTCGTGGTGCCGGTTTTTATTACAGACCCGTCGTCCCATCTGTAAATGAAAGCCTCATTCATCGCGACCGATGGGTACGAACTTCCACTTACTTCCGATTGTCCTCTACCACTCCGTGCTCTCCACTCCCCGCTTTCAGTTTGATGGACGAACGCATCGGCGCCTTGTTTTATCACTCGCCAAGGCGGTTTCGTCGACACCCTCCAGGTTACGTCGAACTCGTGTTCCCAAGTAGGGTCTACGTTGTCTGGCTGATCCCGGCCACTCGGCGTGACTCGCGTCCAGATGATTATCGACGAATGCGTCGGGTCACCACTAGCGACGCCGTGTTTGAACGACCCGTGGATCTCACCGCGTGTAAAAGCGACCAGTGACACCAGCACTATAAGTGCCAGGATACAGGCAGGGCACGTGGCCCGGAACCCGGCCATGGGGACCGTCCGAGAGCCACGCACCGAAGAGTGCGAAAGTCTCCGCCATCATCGCGAAGCAACAAACGCGGAAAGAAACGCGTTTTTCAATGGCATCTGCGGAGTGTTTTTCTCGTGGCAAATGCGTTTTCAGTACGTTTCTCTCGGGCGATATTTTTTGTTGAGTCAATAAACCGATACAGAGCGGCGGCGCTGGCACTTTTCCCACAAACTGTCGCACCGACCGCTTGCCACCACCACCCCCACATCCAACATGGCCGAGAAGAAGGAAAAGAAGGAGAAGAAGGAAAAGAAGGAGAAGAAGGTACGTTGTGTATTAGGGTTGATTGCTTGCGTTCATCTCTCACGCCCCTTACCGTCACCCGCATCGTCCGCCGCATTGCAATCTCTAACCGCCGATTCCGCCCCGCCGACACGACAGGAAAAGAAGGACAAGAAGCGCGACGCCGATGATTCCGCCGAAGACGAGCCGGACACCAAGAAGACCAAGGTTGATGAGGTACGTATGATTAAGATTGAAATCGAGTCGAACGCAAACCCGCAAACCCAACGCGCGAAACGAAGCGCTCGAAAGATCGTCGAAACAATCCCCGCCGCCGCCTGTGTTTCGGTGCAGAGGGGCATTTCAGATTGCATTGATTCATTATTGGAGCGCTCTCAAAAAGATACACCCTATATACACCCATCCTAACCCTGTACCCTCTACACCCCACACATTGTACCCCCACAGGAAGCCGCCGAGGACGGCGACGAAGAGGACGGGTTCAAGGTCCACACCAAAAGCGCCGCGGACGCCAACCCTTTGGCGCAGGAGTGGGAGGACATCACTTTGAACTGCCGCGATTGCAACGCCGAGTTCATCTTCTCCGGCGGCGAACAGGAGTTCTACCAAAGCAAGGGGTGGGAGAACCAGCCCACGCGGTGCACTGAGTGCAAGAACGCGAAGAAGGCTCGGTTCGGAGAAGGCCCAAGCGCGGGCCCGGTCTGCTACGCCTTCCAGAAAGGCGAGTGCACCAGAGGCGACCAGTGCCGGTTTTCGCACACCGAAGGCGGTGGCGGCGGCGGAGGCGGCGGAGGCGGCGGAGGCGGAGGCGCCCCCGTGTGTTACGCGTTCCAGAAAGGCGAGTGCACCCGCGGGGACGCTTGCCGTTTCTCGCACACCGAGGGTGGCGGTGGCGGGGGCGGGTTCGGATCGTCGCCTCGTTCCGCCGCGCCTTGCTACGCGTTCCAAAAAGGCGAATGCTCAAGAGGCGACGCGTGCCGTTTCTCGCACGACCCCAACGCAGAGGCGCCGCAGCGGTCGTCCCAACCGTGCTACGCGTTCCAAAAGGGCGATTGCACTCGCGGGGATGCGTGCAGGTTCTCGCACGATTAAGGTTGAAGCACATTACCTTGCATATTAAGAAGAGAGAGCCGTAGTCTTGACGTTGTCAAGAAAAATTACATGTCTGTTATTTTGTGTTTCTTTTTCTCCACTTGTCAACATCTCAAAAGTCGCCTCACCATTCCCATTTCCCCGTCGCGTCCCGCTTCGTGCGGGTTCGCATCAGCGGGCGTCATGTTCAAGGCGATGGCCAAGCTGACGATTGCCGGGGGGTCTGCTGGCCGGCACCGCAAAGCCACCTCTACGTCGGGCGGCGGCAGTGGTGATGTTGAGTTGTTACGCGGCAGTCGAGATTTCAACGACGCGGCTGATGCAACGGAAGTCGACATCCCCGGTTCGCTCGAAGAGTGGTCTAACACGGACGCTGAGGATTTCAATTCAGACGTGTTCGCGGCGACGTACTACGGCGACGCGGGTGCACAACGAATCACCCACCTGAACAACGTGTTATCAACGTTACGCGACAAAGCAGATGTTGAGATGCGCGAAAACGTTTTAGTAAACCACGCGTTGTTCGTCAAGGTTGGCACCGAGATTGCGGGTTTGAGGGACACGGTTGGTGAGTTGCGATCGTTGGTCCAAGTGTCGTCGGATGCCGTGGATGCGTTGTTGCTGGAGGCGGAGAAATCGAAGGCGTCAGAACACGGGGTGTCATGTGGACTGAAGCAGAATAAATCTTTTAAAGTAAACTCGGAAGAATTGCGAATCGACGGCGTGAGAGCTACCGACGTTTCAACTTGTGAAAAGCTTGTACACGAACTCGAACAACACGTGTGGGAAAAAGCTCCGCACGCATTGCTTGACACGGTGAAACGAGCGGAGTTCTTCGTGGAAACGGTACGGGCGGGTAGATCCGTTGCGGGGTTGGCAAAACAAGGGTTGGGGAAACATATTTCCAAAAAGAATAAAAACTCGAGAAAACAACACCTACCCGTTACCAAAACTCAAACGGACGAGCACCCGCTTTCCGTTGCGTTGCGTGAGGAAGAGACGAGACGACAAATAAGGGGTAAGGATGATGACAACGAAAAAAGCAGAGAAGCCGATGACGCAAACGAAACCGAAACGTATGAAGACCAGTCTGAAAAAACAAGCGAACCAAACGAAAATATAATCGAAAACACAAACGCAACCGACGACCCAGTCGCGGTGCGTTTGTTGCTACGAGCGGTGGAGGTTTCTCTTAAAAAAGCCCAAACGATGTTAACCGCCGTTGTTGCCGATTCAATTGCTGACCCAGTGCAACGTGCCGCCGCAGTTCAAGCGTTACGCGACCGTTTCGGAAACGAAGGCGCGGACAGTGCAAGAAAAGCAGTAGTTGCGCATGCCATAAAGCGCGCGCAAAAGTCTCGTCTTGACGCGGAAACGAGCGAACGAACGTTATCGATTTCCCTCCTGAAGGAACAGTCGCAGGTATTGGTCAATGGCAATACGAACTCGAACGCTCCTTATGTCCCTTTACGTGGCGTAGGGTTCGCGTTGAGTCACTGTGAGGATTTCTTTTCAGCTGCGCGAAGCGCGGTTGTCGAGATGTCTTTGATTGATGAGGACGAGGCGACGGACGGGGGATTCGCCAAGGAGATCATAAACGGGTTGTCCACCACGGCGAAGCTCTGGGCCAGGAACAACGCGTTCAGCGGGTTCACGATCGTTGAGACGGATGCGTTTGCAGAGTGCTTCGCGCAGAGGTGTTTACGAACTGATGAAACGAGTGACAAAATACTCGAAGGCAATTCAGAAAGTATCGCGGAGAGTGTTTCAGAAAACGATCCCTCGATTCGTCTCTCCCTCGACTTATTGTTCGCGCACATGGACGCGCTCGCGGCTGGCGTGCCTTCCATAGGCCCGAGAATACGACGAAGGGTTTGCGAAAAGCTGTTCCGCTCCGAGTGCGAAAACGCGGGCGAAGCGGAAGAAGCGCTGAGAGGGATGTGAACGCGTTATAGAGGGACTTGCGTAGAGTGTGTTGTATGATCTATTAGTGACAGATTAAAAGAATAACCAATCTACCCTCCTGAATTCTTGTTCTGGTCAACCTGAAGCACCGCCATGAACGCTTCTTGCGGAACCTCAACCTTGCCAAACTGTTTCATGCGCTTTTTACCCGCGGCTTGCTTTTTCAGCAGTTTCTTTTTTCTGCTGATATCACCGCCGTAACATTTGGCGAGGACGTCTTTTCGCATAGCCGAGATAGATGTAGATGCGATCACCTTGGTCCCAATAGCGGCTTGAATTGGAATTCGGAACATCTGTCGAGGGATCAGTTCTTTTAAAGCGTCGACTAAGCCGCGGCCCATGTTGTAGGATTTATCGCGATGGCAGATGCAGGCCAAAGGTTCCGCCGGCTCTCCATTGATCATAACGTCCAACCGAATCAAATCGTTCTTCCTGTATTCTGAAAAGCTGTACTCCATCGAGGCGTACCCCTTGCTCCTCGATTTCAATTCATCAAAGAAGTCCGTCACCACCTCCCCCAGTGGGATGTCGTACTTCAAACAAGTACGATCCTCACTCAAATATGTCATGTCGATGAACTCCCCTCGGCGTTGTTGCGTCAACTCCATCAACGTCCCGACGTAATCCGCGGGGGTGATCATTTCCAACTTGACGTACGGTTCCTCGATGAAGTCCCTGACCGAGGCGTCTGGAAGATCAGCTGGGTTCGCGATGTCCATCACCTCGCCATCAGATAAATGCACTTTATAAACTACGCTCGGTGCGGTGGTGATCAACCCCAAGTCGTACTCTCTTTCCAAACGCTCCTGTACGATTTCCATGTGTAACAGTCCCAAGAACCCGCACCGGAACCCAAAGCCCATCGCGGAACTCTGCTCAGGCTCGTAGCACAGCGCAGCATCATTAATCTGTAACTTCCCCAGCGCTTCCCGTAAATCCTCGTACTGGTCACTATCAGTGGGGAACAAGCCGCAGTACACCATCGGTGTCGCGACGGAGTAACCGGGTAAAGCTTCGGTGGCGCTACTCTTGACGCTCGTAATCGTATCCCCCACTCGCGCATCCGCTACGGATTTAATATTCGCAATGAAATACCCAACCTCCCCCGCGGATAACCGGTTAACAGGTACTTTCTCAGGTTTCATGATTCCGATTTCATCCACCCCATAGGTAGCGCCGGTGTTCATCAACTTGACTTGATCACCAACCCCGATGGTGCCGTCGACGACGCGGAAAATCACAACCACGCCTCGGTACGGGTCAAAGTACGAATCGAAAATCAAAGCTCGTAGGGGTTCATCAGCCGTGTTGGAAGGCGGAGGCACCCGCGCCACGATCTGTTCCAGAATGTCATCCATCCCGATGTTGGCCTTTGCGCTTGCTAACACCGCTTCGCTCGCGTCCAACCCCAACACGTCTTCAATCTCCCTCTTGACTCGATCCGGCTCCGACCCAGGTAGGTCAATCTTGTTCAGCACGGGAATGATCTCCAAATCAGCCTCTAACGCTAAATAAACGTTCGCCACGGTCTGTGCTTCGACGCCTTGGGACGCGTCTACGACTAACAAAGCGCCTTCACAAGCGGCTAGTGATCGGCTCACCTCATACGAGAAATCGACGTGCCCCGGCGTGTCGATTAAATTCAACACGTACGTCTTACCATCCCTCGCCGTGTAGTTCATCCGCGCACTGTTAAGCTTAATCGTGATCCCCCGTTCCCGCTCGATGTCCATCGAGTCCAGTAGTTGTGATTCCATATCACGCGTCGCGACCGTATTTGTCTTCACCAACAAAGTATCCGCCAGCGTACTCTTGCCGTGATCGATGTGCGCGATTATGGAAAAGTTTCGAATCAACTCCGCGGGGACTTGATACACCGCGTTCGGGTCCACCTTGACGGACTCCTTTTTCTTTTTTACGACTGGGGTGGCGTCCGCTCTTGGGGAGATAGCGGGAGTGGTGTGTGTGTGGCGTGTGTGTCTGTTCAATGCCTTCTGTCCGTGCGCCAACCGGGTGCCTCTCGGTCCAACGCCGCCGCCGGTGGCGAACGAACCACGAAGAGCACCCACGACCTGCGGGGCGTGCGCCAGGGACGCCATGGTACGAAGCCACAAGCCCGAGACTCTCGACTCTCGACGCGTGTGCCGAAATGACGGGGAGTACGAACCGACCGTGCGCGGGGGACCCGAGAGTGGTGGAAGTGCCGCTGGTGAACATGTGGGGATGAACATGATGAGCTCTTGGCTGTGACACGTCGAAAGTTATCCTGACTTTGCAATCTGTGGATGGCGGAACTAGTCCACAGACCGTCAACAGACCTTAAAAAGGAGGGACAAACACCAGATTACGCACCATCATTTATCGGAGATTCTCCAGCTCGAAAAGTGTTTTTCAATCTCCCGAGGGTTACGTCCGCGAGAGATTGGACGCGCGTGTCGTCGCGCGCCGCGTCTTGTCACGGCCGCGATGGCACCGATGCCATGTCTCGCGACGACGCCAAACGCGCGTGTAGGGTGTAGGGTTTCTACGACTGCGTCTGCACGGCGCGTGTCTTTACCAGTGTACGTGACGAAACTCCCTAGGGATGCGCTAGGAACGAACAACGGAGGCATTGCGTTTGGAAGAGCCGACCAAGGCCTACGGTCACGACCACGTTACAGTGGACGCACACAAACAGTAACACGCGCCTCGAAAGGTGACGCCCCCCCATCCGCCGGCGGTTTCGGTAAGTTCGTGGGCGGGTTCTTGCTGGGGGGCGCGATATTCGGCGTCGCGGGAGTGTTGTTCGCTCCCCAGTTGAGCAAAACTTTTCTGAAAGGCAAGGATGCCGCTGGGAGGTTTCTTTATGATGACTATGAATCCGACGATGACGCGGATGCCGCGTTGGAACGCACCAGGAATGACTTGAACGAGAAAATAGCACAACTCAACGCCGCGATTGATACGTTTTCCAGTGAAGCGGAGCGGAGTAGCGGAGGGGGGGGTGACGGCGGCGATGGTGAGGTTGGAGAGACGAACGGCGATGGCGACGAAACATCCGACTCATCCTCATCATCAGGGAGTGCGGAAACGCTGGAATCTTCTGCGAAACGGTGAGAGGGTCAGTATGGGGTATATGGAACCAGTAAAGGGTGGTATTGCTAAGTAGTGCTGTATCAAACTTGGAAGTATCAACACAATGTCATTCACAATTCTAAATTTCTCAACTTTGCTTCGCCCGCCCCCCCCCTTGCTGCGGCGGAGGCGCGATCAAGTTCGAGAGCAACATCATCACCGGGACGAGGTACATCCAGTTTTTCTGCAAAAAGGTTTTTTCGGGTTCTTCCTGTTTCTTACCGTCGCCAGAAGAACTCTCCCTTCGCTGTTTCGCCTCGCGCTCCTTCTTCCCCGCCGGGCCGCCGTGCCCCCTGACATCCGTCGGCGCATCCGGATCAAGCGTAGGGGCTGTTTTATAAAAACGCACAGACGAGGTTGTTTTGAAATACGAACCGTCACCTAATGGGACGGCTGTACTATCTTCCCGTGCGCACTCCCCACCCGCTGGGTCGTAATCAATTCCAACAACGTTGGCGTTTTCGTCCATGTGGAGGGCGAAGTTTTCTTGAAGGTTTACTTCCGATAAGCAACGCGCGGGGAGAAACGCTATTACTTTTTCGTCCTTCTGCGGGTGTAACACGTTCGCGGGCAGCGCGATCCGGTACGGCAAGTCGTGCTCGGTTAGGTAGTTGAACTTTTCGATGAATTCTTGAGTCAATTCATCCCTCGTGAGCTTCAAGTGCGACAACCGGACGGCTGAGTTTTGAGAAGCATCATTTTCATCACTTGAATGATCTCTTGTGAAGTGCGCCTTGGCGGAGAACACGCCCGCGGGTTCGAACCCGGTGGCTTCGCCTGCGATTACCTCTAAGCTGTGCTCAAGCACGAACGTGACTTCCTCCACGACTCGGTTCGACCCGCCTTTCGCTGTGGCAAGAGAAGTTTGCGGGTCGTCGCTGGTCTCTGATGACGCACCACCCGATCGTTCACTCTGACTCCGCGAACCTCGTCTCGCCTTGCCCGCGGGGGGCTCGAAGTCCTCGTCCAACTCAGTAGCGCCGATGGGGGACAAAAGCAACAGCGCAACGGCTAACACGCCAACTACGGTCAGGCGACGACGCATTGAAGGGGATGGGGGGATCGGTCGGAGTGCGCGTGTGGGGCGCACGGCAATCTGAAAACCTCGCCCTCGGAAAACGGGAAGACTTTTGGTCTCGATGGCGAGATTTATCTCGGAACGCACCTCTCACCATTCATCACCTCAGACCGCGGCGCGCGGGATGTCGTGGGTGATGTCGAGCTGCATGTTCAGTCGCGCGTGTGCGTGTGCGGCTGCGCCAAAGGTGGGGACGAGATTCACGCGGCGTCAAGTGCGGGCGAGCAGTCATCGTGGCGCAAAGGTTTGGACCACCGCCGCCGACGAAAATGACTCCTCAGACGAAGACGTTTCATCCGCATCGTCGTGGAGTGACGACGACACGATCGTCGCCATCGCCACGCCCGTGGTTCCAAGCTCGGGCGGCGTCGCCGTGATTCGCTTATCAGGGCCGAACGCGGTGCAGGCGTCCCGAGCGGTGTTCCGCCCCGCGTCGAAACAAGAACGAGATTCTGCAAAAAAAGGAAACCCGCTGCAATCGCACGTCGCGCTGTACGGCACCGTTAGAGATCCAACCGACGACTCTGTAATCGACGAAGTTTTATTATTACCAATGCTCGCCCCACGAAGCTACACCGCAGAGGACGTGGTGGAAATCCACTGCCACGGCGGGACAGTATGCGTGCAAAGAGTGCTTAGCTTGATTCTGAGGAACGGAGAACGCGTGACGGGTTCTGAAACTTCTGAAAACTCTCATTCTCAATCCCGCTCCGTTCGCCTCGCACGCCCTGGTGAGTTTACGTTGAGGGCGTTTTTGAACGGAAGGTTGGACTTGACGCAAGCGGAAGCGGTACACCAGCTCGTCACTGCACGTTCTACACAAGCCGCGGACGGAGCGTTGAGTGCGTTGCGAGGCGGGCTCGCGGGTCCGGTGAAAAAGGCGCGATGCGAAACGATCGACTTGCTCGCAGAGCTGGAAGCCAGGTTGGACTTTGACGATGAGCTTGAGCCTCTTGATGAGGTACGTATTGCTTCAAAGGTGACTCAACTGAAATCCGCGATTGAGCAGATCCTATCAACCGCGAACAAAGGTCGGCTTCAAACCACGGGAATATCAGTCGCTATAGTTGGCAGACCGAACGCGGGAAAGAGTTCTTTACTAAATTTGTGGTCCAAAACCGACCGCGCCATCGTGACGTCCATCGCGGGCACCACGCGTGATATTGTGGAGGCTGATATCTTCATTAACGGCATTCCGGTCACGTTATTAGACACCGCGGGGATACGAAGCGACACCCAAGGGGACGTGGTGGAGGCGATCGGGGTGGAGCGGTCCGTCGCGGCGGCGGCGGGGGCGGACGCCGTCGTGTTGGTTGTGGACGCCAAAAGAGGCTGGCGCGAGGAAGACACGCGGGTGTGGGCGAGCGTTGTTGGTGGGGGTGGGGAGGAGAACCATGCTGCAGGCGGTGATACACCTGAAAAGAGTGCAACGATTGTGTCAGGAGCAAACTCCACCGATGAGTTTGAAAACGCGCGGCAGAGACTGTACGCAGTGCGCGGTGGGCTGGAGGGTTTCCAGAATGACTTCAAAAATGAAGGTGATACCTTGCGTCTGGAGCAAAGCACGGCTGAAGCGTCGACGTCGGGCCGTAACGACGCACGCTCGATCCCGTTGATTCTAGCCCTCAACAAGATAGATGAAGTGGGCGTGGGAAGTGCAAACGATGACGGGACGGACAATAGCTCCGAAGACGTCGCGAGCGCCGCAGAGCGCTCCGTGCCTGACAAAGTTTTAAGCTCGTGTCACGCAGTGGTGCGCACCAGCGCCGTGGCGCGCCTCGGGATCGACGAGCTGGAAAAATCAATCGCACAAGCAGTCGGAGCAGGTGACATACAAGCCGAGGGCAGTGCGTGGGCAGCGAATCAGCGACAAGCCTCAGCGTTGCGCACAGCTGTAGATGCGCTTGAGCGGCTTGAGGAAACAATAGACGCAAACCTTCCTGTCGACTTTTGGACAATCGAGTTGAGAGAGGTCGCCGCCGCGTTGGGCGAAATCACGGGCGAAGAGGTCGCCGAGGACGTCCTGGACGTGGTGTTCACCAAGTTCTGCATAGGGAAGTAGTGTGGGTGGTATTTACGGTCAAATCACCCGATCCAGTATCAAGAAAGAACCTATCAAAGGCTTACAACGCGTATCAAAAAACTAAGTCAGCCGCAGGTTCCTCATCATGCTCGCTGCCGCGTCCATGCACGTCATCACCCCCCCGTCCATCCTTTGGAAGTCAATCATGTACCGCTCGTCTTTCATTTTGTACACCTGTATTTCGAACTTGACGCGGACGTCTTTCGTGGTGGAGTTGGTGCCTGTTCCTTGAGTTACTCCTGGGTTATTCTCGTTATTGGAAGTATCGTCATCCATTGCTTCGTCTCCCCCGCCGACGTCCAACGATGACCCCCTCTCAATCGCCACCGCGGCGAGTTTGTACAAGCACTTCAGGTTGTACGGCCCCAGCTTTTTCCACGAAACGTTCATGGCCCGTAACACGCGGAAAATCTCAGCCATCACCTCCGCGGGCGCCATCCGGGTGGTGCTTCCCAGCATCCACCGCTGCTCGGCGACCAACCGCTGCTGCATCAAGTGCGCCTGGACCTGCGAAGGCCGTCGCGGACCGACGTCACCTTTGCCACCAGCACCTAAACCTGCAACTGATGACCCTCTATTAGCCTGAGGCAACTCCCCAGCTTCAAACTCAGCGCCGAGGTATCCCCCGAACAAGTTGCGCCTGTTATCCAACAACAGAAAGTAAGCCACCGTGGCTTTGTTTCGCAGCTGGTGGCGAAGCGCGTCCACTACGTGTTCGCGTTCAAACCCTAGATTCACGACCATCTCCAACGTTTCAGCGTCCACGTTCGTGGCTTGGGCTAGGGTGTCAGGCGGAGGGACTACCAGGTACCGTGGTAAGTGCACCGTGAACCACGGGTGGGCTCTGATTTCGCTCACGGTGATTCGCTTCAAAGGATCCACTAATAGAGCTCGCGCAATCAGATCCCGCGCTCCAGGACTCAAATGCGAAGGCAACGTATACACCCCCCCTTTGATCTTCTTGAACAAGTTAGGGATGCTTTCGTCGTCGAAAGGCAACGACCCGCACAGCAACGCGTACAGAATAACACCACAACTCCACACGTCGACTTCGGGTCCGCTGTACAATTTTCCCGAGATGACCTCCGGCGCGGCATAGTTTGGCGACCCGCACGAGGTTTTCAAAAAGTGACCGTCACGCATCACGTTTGATAGGCCGAAATCAGCGATTTTCACGTTCGATTTCGCATCCAACAGTAAATTCTCTGGTTTCAAATCCCGGTGCACCACCATGTTCCTGTGGCAGTACTCAACCCCTGACACGATTTGCTGAAAAAAGTGCCGCGCTTCGTTTTCCCCCAGCCTACCCTTCTCCACGATGTAATCAAACAGCTCGCCTGATTTGACGTACTCCATGACTACATATATATCATGCGGTGTCTCCAATACCTCGTACAGCCGGATAATGTGCGGGTGCATGAACAGTCGCAGGATTTTAATCTCCCGCCGAACCTTCTCCTCCATGTCTATCGCTTTTATTTTCTTGCGGTTTAGAATCTTCACCGCGACTTTGTGCCCAGTCAAGATGTGCTCCGCCACCTTTACTTTGCCGAAGGAACCTATACCCAGCGTCTTGCCCATGCGGTAGTTGGGGAGGTAGATCTATAATGGGGTGGGGGTTGGGGGTGTGGAAGGTTAGTGGTAGGTTTTTACATAAGTTACGATCGTCGCCATCACCGTTCCAGAAATGAAAAAACATCGAGAAAAGTCGAAAACCTCTCTTGCGGACAACAAGTTAAGATTGGGTTTTTGGGTCGGGGCGCGCGACCGCCGTGGGACGTGTAAAGGGTTTGTATCGCACGGGTTCTCGAGTCATATACCCTGGAAAGTCAAAAGAATCCCACGTACCTCGGCCATCGCTGCTGACCCGCCTTTCACCGCCGCGTCCGCGGTGGACGCATCCGGGGCTTGCTCCGCCATGGCCAACGATCCGAGTCGGATAGTGCCGCGCTGGCAACTTTTTTTGTTCGCCCGAACGGAACCAGGTAGAATCCTGTTGCTGTAGTGCCACTAAAAACCTCCTAGCCTCTCGGGTTTGCTATGTCTCAATTGTCACCTTCTCAGTAACTCAGTGGAGTGCGCAAACCCGGCGGAAACGTGTCCTTTGATGTCTGCTCAACCCCACAACCGAGGATGCACTCCACTCGTTCCGTTGCGAATGAAGGGAAATCTTCAGAGGCCGTCCAGATTTCTTTGGTCAGACCAGACGCGAGACCCACGGACAGAGACGCGTAGGGACGCTGTGAGGGACCCGAGTTCGCTCGACGACGTACGCCTACTCGTTTTGTACACGAAAAACAGAGAGTGTTGGGGTGCGCGTCGCCCGCGTGACCACCAATGCGGACCCACAAATTGGCACGCTCAACGAACCTCGAAAAACGCTAGATCCGCTGCAGCAAAACCTTGATGCGATATTTTCTCGGACGTGCCAATGACTCAGCAGCATTGAGACAATCGGCGGTCTATAACTCATAAACATTTTGCTGTGACGTGCTGCGCGGTGCGCGCCAGTCAAAAATTCTGTCTCGAAAGGCAAAACGCGAAACAATTCTCTGCCACGAAAAGTGAGTAAATAAAACCTTTCGCTTTCGACGCGGTCGCGTGCACTGCAGTCTCCACCCGGACGCAGACGTGGAGTCGTGAGGGGGCGACTGGCTTAACTCGATACATCGCACCAATCGCGATGTCCCTCATCGCGCGACGCCTTCGGCACACCGCGGTGACTTCCGCAAACGCGGTGACGTCTGTCCCATTCAATGCACCCGAAACTCGTCATCATGTGTCTCACCAGCTGCGTCGAGTCGAGCACTTCCGAGTCGCCTCTGTAAACTCTGTGCAGAGTACTCCTGTTAACAGGAGCTGGGGTGACGACACGTCTAATACCGACACCGATTCAGCATCAACCACGTCACGATTCCGCAACTACACGCACGAGGACCACCCTCCGTTAACGCCGTGGGTGCGGCAAGTCATCAGCGGCGTGGAGCTTCTTCGGAACCCGAGGTACAACAAAGGCATGTCGTTCAGCGACGACGAACGCGAGAAGATGCACCTACAAGGTTTGTTACCCCCTGCGAAGTTCACACAGCACACGCAGATACAGCGCGTGATGCGGAACGTGCGGTTGTTGAAAACACCCGTGGAGCAACACTTTCATTTAGTGGGTTTATTGGAAAGGAACGAGAGGTTGTTTCACAGAGTGTTGACGGAGCACGTCGAGGAACTCCTACCCGTGATGTACACCCCCACCGTGGGCAACGTGTGCAGGAAGTTCAGCGTGATGTTTAACAGACCAAGAGGCCTATACATAACCTCAAAAGACAAAGGCAAAGTACACAGAATACTGAAGAACTGGCCGGAGAAGCGCGTTAAGCTGATCGTGGTGACAGACGGCGAACGCGTTATGGGTCTAGGAGACCTAGGCGTACAGGGCATGGGCGTAGCGAGCGCCAAGACTAATTTATACACCGCAATTGGAGGCATAGACCCTGCAGATATATTAGCAGTCTGCCTCGACGTCGGCACGAACAACGAAGAACTTCTAAATGACCCTTTATACATCGGCACGAAATCAAAAAGAATCACGGGCGATACCTACGACGAGTTGGTTGACGAGTTTATCGACGCCTCGAAACGACGGTTCGGCGAGCGGTGTATTATCCAGTTTGAGGATTTTTCGAACGCTAATGGTAAACGACTACTTGAGAGGTACGCCACGCAAGCCGCTGTTTTCAACGACGACATATCCGGCGTCGCCGCGACTACTTTAGCCGGCGTGATCGCGAGCACCAGGAAGACTGGTAAGAAGGTTGACGAACATACTTATTTAATCGCGGGGGCGGGTGAAACGGGGCACGGCATTGCTGAGATGCTGGCTGAATATATTGCACGTGAAACTCGACAAACCATATCCGAGGCCCGTAAGAAAATATGGATGGTGGATAGTGGCGGATTGGTTACGCGAAACAGAGCGGAAAAAGAGGACAACTTGGCGCTTCATAAACTACCCTACGCACACGACGGTTTGGACGAGTGCGGTACGGTTTTGCAAGCCGTCAAGGCGGTGCGACCAACCGCGTTGATAGGCGTTCGCAGGCACAAGCACTCGTTGAAAGTGGGTGCGTTAGCCGGGCCGAAAGGAGATGCGTTTACAGGGTACAAGGAGGACCCGGCGGGGGGGGTGGCGGGGGTCGCGGAGTGCAGTTTGGGAATTGGAGATGAGAACAATGAACAACAAACTAGAGGTCCTCCTCGTCTGTTCACCAAGGAGGTGCTTACCGAGATGGGCAAAAACGCGGATAACCCTTTGATTTTCGCGTTATCCCGCCCGGAAGGCATCGCTGAGTGCCTCGCGAAGGATGCGTACGACGCGACTGAAGGACGGTGCGTGTTCGCGTCTGGATGCCCGGTGGAGCCGTTTACGGATGAGACGACGAAAAAGTTAATCGCGCCGCGGCCGAGCACGTCGGCGTACGTGTTCCCGGGGTTCGCTATGGGGGTCAGTCTGGCAGAGGCGAACCGAGTTCGGAGTCCCATGTTTTTAGCCGCCGCAGAAGCGGTCGCGTCCCTCGTCACGGACGAGGATTTGGAGCAAGGCGCTGTTTATCCTAGAGTTGCAAAATTAAGAGAAGTAGCCGCGAACGTCGCCGCGAAAGTTGCAGCGAAGTGTTTTGAAATGGATGCAGTCGCCACCAACGCGAACGGCGCGCCCGGGAAGAACAACATGTCGCACGAACGGCTCGTTTCACTGGCGAAGAAACAAATGTACGACCCGGCGTATAGGTGTTACATGTAATGGGATTTATTCACGTATTTAAACACCCATCTGCTATTCGTACGTCTTTCAGTCCAGCGCCGCTTCGTCCACCGCCGCGACTGAGGCTTCCGCAGCGTCGAAAAAGTGCGCCAGCCCCACGTCGTTGAACCTTTTTCGTGCGGAGGGTACTGACCGAATGGTTTCGAAGCGAAACTTGCCGCTAAAGGTTGGAGATGGAGTGGTGCCGGACCACACGCACGTGCACTTGTTCCCGAGGTCCACCAACGTCTCGTCGTCCTCCGTGGAAGAGGTCCAGTCGATCCGCCTCCCCAAAAGCTTCTCGTACCGCCGAATCGCCTTGGAAACACCCTCCACTACTACCACCGTGAACGAGTCCTCGATCTGGACGCAAACGCCTATAGGAATAACAGAAAAGGTAATAAATATAAAAATAAAAAGGGTCAGCGAAGAAAGGAGTAGGAGTAGGAGTGGGAAAAAAAAGTCGAAAAAAAGCAAAACGTAAAGTCGTCGAGTTAAACAACTCGTTCGGGTTAAATACCCACACAAATGGCCTCGTTGCGGTTTACTCGATCACCGCTGAAAGCTCTGAGGCTTTCAGTAATAATTTCGCGATGTCTTCAGCGGCCATAAGGGTATAAACCTATACAAAAAACCAAAATAAAAGACGGGTCCAAAAGAATTTAGAAGATGATAATAATCAAACGTACCCGTGAGATGGTTCTCCTGCGCATTGATGTCCACCCTGAACTTGTGCTTCGGGTTTTTTAGGCTTTCGATCCGGTACACCCGGACGTGTGTTTCGGTGTTCCCCGACGCGTCGTCGAACATTTTCCGAAGTTTTTTCTCCTTTCTCTCGGCGGGCGTCAATTGTCTGGCGAGATTGCGGTCCTCGTGCGCCTCCGCCCGTTCCGCCATTTGCTCCCGCACTTCCTTTTCAATCGCGGTCGGGTCTTGCACCGCGCTTTCGGTCAACACGCGCATCAAGTTACTAATCTTGACCTTGGGTTTGGGAGGCTCTAACAGGCCTTGTTTGATCATCTCCTGCTTTTCCATCTCGCGCGCAAGTCGGCGCTGGGTTCGGAGTTTTTTCTGCTCTTGTTTCGTGAGCATCAAGGGTCTTGGCGCAGGGACGACGCTCTCTCCTCCCACAGGCGGATCCAACGGCACGGGGTGCTCCACGTATATCGTTATTGCTGTTAGGTTTATGTTGGGTCTTTTGTTGGTTAGGATGTCCTTGTCGTATGACTTGTTGGTCAACAGGTCACAGTCCCACCACTCACAAGTTCCCTCGTCGGGAAGGGCCGGGAGAAGCGTTGCTTTGCGCGAAGCGTCCACGCGCGACGTGTCTTCGTCCCCGAGCGGCACCGCGTTGGCATCCTCCTGTTCCCTCCGTTCCCGGTGCGCAATCGCCCGCGCCTCGGCGTGGCCGTACTTCGTCCGCAAACGGGTCATGTCAGCCTGCTTCTGGAACGTGCCTTCCTCCACGAACTGGTGTAGGTTGGGAGGGGGAAAGGTTTGGCGGTCAGCGATCATGGAATACAAAGACAAACAATACTTGTGCGCGTCAGAAAAACAAAAAACGAGTTCACTCCTCCCCGTGTCTCTCCCCGTTCTCTCGGCGTCGTTGGCATGCAGTTGTATCGTCACCGAAGTCAGTTGCAAATTACCCGTTACCTAACTTCATCCGCCGAGGGGTTGTGTGAGGAACTACAATCGAAAACAAAGAAAAACAAAAAACAAATGTCACTCAGACGAAGGGGTTGCTCGTAATGTTAACGGCTTTCCAGCATCCGACCTTTCCTTTGGCAAGCATAAAAATTGCAACGAGAAACAGAAATTCTCGCGACAGAGTGTAACTTGCGGTTTGGGTTAAAATATGTGCCGACGTCACGTGACGCGTATGGGTAATTATTCTCACACGCGTCGCGCGACACCGGCTACTTCGGTATCGCATCTCTGTAGTCCCCACGACTCGATTCGTCCGTCGCCGGCGGCCGCGGGGCTTTGATGGATGCAAACGGTTTTGATCCGGAGGGTTGATGATTTAAAAGAGAGGGATTGAAAGTTGATATGCCTTTGAAAGGTATATCCAAAGACCTTCATCGTACCTGGAACTCTGTTCGGTTTCGCCGGCGACCTGAGGTCATGCGGGGGTCTACGTGCACGTCGTCGCCGCCGCCTCTGAACACTTCAGCTGCAGTTTCGCGCTCGAGCGCCGCAAACGCTTCAAACTTTGATTGCTTTTTAACCTCCTCTGCTTTTTTGGCGTTTATTTTGAACGTGCTTATTTCCTTGGCGGTAGTGACAATGATGTTGCCGTCCTCATCGATCTCTTGGCCGGCTGCGTTCAGGCGCAAGGCTCGAGGCGCGGACGACCCGACTGCGGTCGCCGCGGCTGTTTCTCTCTTTCGCTTCGCGCTCGCCGCCACTTCCAACGCTCGTCTCACCGCGACTGACTGCTTTGTATTGACCGGTGCTGTTGCTGAGTTGATAGTAGATTCTTGTTCCTTTCCTTTCAAACCCATGCTCCCCACATTAGCCGCTTTCAGCTTCTCCGCTAATGCCTTTTGTTTGGCGAGCACCGCCTTTGCTTTCGCCAACGCGTCTGAGGTGGGCAAAGCAGATTTTGAAGTTTTTGACGTGCCAGCCGCCGCGCTTCCCTGCGCCACGCTACCCTCCAGGGGGGCGACCGGGGGAGGGTTATGTGCTGTTTCTTCTTTATCCGCGTCCCACCGCCGGCGTTTCGAACTGCGCCCCTCCACTGGGGGGAACCCCGCCGCTTCACGCGGGCGCTTTTCCGCGCTGCCCGCCATGGAGAATCTGAGAAAGAACAGACCTTTCTGACACTGGATCCGAAAACTTAGGTCACCGACCACTACGGCGCTCCGGTCTCCTCTAACCCGATCGCGTGTTCACAAGCTCCCAAACGCAACCCTCAGCTTCCTCACCCGCCCCACGCGGTGATCCAGCCACGCCACACCACGCCCCCAAACCAGGGCGACCCGAAGTGTGAGGCACAGCTGAGGGACCGCCGCTTTTTGCAAACGGCAGTCCGTGGTAAACCCCTACTAAGTTACACCCATGTAGCCCCGTCATCGCCCTCGGATATCGCGATAAGGGTTAACATCGATGAAAGATGCATGGGTGCTATTCACGTTCGCCCCATCGTCCGACCTCAGATAATGGAGTCGCTCGGAGCGCGTTCCGCGATCGCGACCGCTTTGACGCGCGTGCCGTCCACAAAGAACGTCAAGAAAGCGAGGAACGGAAACCTGCGAACCCGCGCCTCCGCGAAAGACGAAGATGCCGTCGAGAAGACCAAATCTGCCGTGTCGGGTAAGTGAACATTGATGCGCCCGGGCGATCGTGCGGAACAAGCGAACCTCCGCGTATGTGCATTTAGCATAACCGTCCGAGCGTTGATGTGCTCGATCACTCCCGGCGTGCCGAACGCAACGACGCACGAAACGCGGACCGTTTAAACCCTTTAACGAAGACCCCGACATGATCATCCTCGACACGTGCCCATCAACAATTCGTCGAACCGACGGATCGAGAAGATTTCAATTTTTTTCAGTTTGCTGACCTTTTTTCACTTTCATTCTCAATCCAATCAGGCGTCATCGCATCCGCCGTGGTTATGGGTTCCGTGCCTGCTCTCCCTGTGGAGGCATTCGAGCCCCCTGTGACTACCCCCACTGAGATCACTCAGGTCGCCGCGTACAACGACCTTCTGGGGTTCGACCTGAATGAGTCCATGTCCACCGGGTCAAAGGGCAAGTCGCAGTCGGCGCCCGCCGTGGTCGTCGCGGAGCCCGAGGCCGAGCCCGAGCCCGAGAACAAAGCCGACGCGATTAAGCGCGCCAAGGCGCAAGCGGCTGCGGACAAGGCGAAGGCGAAGGAGGAAGCCACGAGCAAAGCGTCCATGGAAGCGGCAAACAAAAAGGCCGCCGCGGAGATTGCGAAGCGCGAAAAGGCAGATGCCGCCGCGGCGGAGCGCGCTGCTGCTGCTGAGAAGAAGGCGCAGGCTGATGCTGCCGCTGCGGATAAGAAAACCTCTGCTGATGCGGACAAGGCCGCCAAGGCTGAAGCCGCGGCGAAGGCCAAGACTGAGAAAGCGGCTGCGTCTGGTGCCTCCGCCGTGGACAAGGAAGCTGCAGCGCAGGCCAAGGCTGAAGCGAAGGCGCAAGCGGACGCCACCGCCGCGGGGAAGAAGGCGCAAGCCGCGACTGACAAAGCGGCCGCGGACAACGCCAAGGCTGAATCCAAGGCACAGGCTGACGCCACGGCTGCTGAGAAGAAAGCGCAAGCGGCTGCGCAGGCGGCGGAGAAGAAGGCTGCAGCTGACGCGGAGAAGGCGGCCAAGGCTGAAGCCGCGGCGAAGGCCAAGGCTGAGAAGTCCGCCGCCTCGGGCGCTTCCGCGGAAGGAAAGGCTGCGGCTGCGCAGGCCAAGGCGGAAGCTAAGGCTCAGGCTGAGCAGGCTGCTGCTGAGAAGAAGGCGCAGGCTGCGGCTGAAAAGGAAGCGGCTGCAAAGGCTGCTGCGGAAGCCAAGGCCCAGGCCGCCAACGCCGCCGCTGAAGCCAAGGCTCAAGCGGCTGCCGAAAAGGAAGCCGCCGCGAAAGCCAAGGAGGAAGCCAAGGCCCAGGCTGGTGCCGCCGCCGCTGAATCCAAGGCTCAAGCCGCCGCGGAGAAAGAGGCCGCTGCCAAGGCCAAGGAGGAAGCCAAGGCCCAAGCTGAGCAGGCTGCTGCTGAATCCAAGGCCAAGGCTGCCGCCGAGAAGGCTGCCGCGGAGCAAGCCAAGACGGAAGCCAAGGCGCAGTCAGAGCGCGCCGCCGCTGAATCCAAGGCTCA
>TARA_B110000977_G_scaffold171397_1_pt1 | contig 24889 bp, 20 predicted proteins | sample TARA_B110000977 | Tara Oceans TARA_B110000977 (sample SAMEA4397798) | marine metagenome | biome: Polar Biome; feature: [SRF] surface water layer (ENVO:00010504); material: water (ENVO:00002006), including particulate matter (ENVO:01000060) such as... | depth 5 m | reverse complement strand
GGGGGGGGGGGTTATCGCAGATTTCTACAAAGGATCCGCGCATTATCCAGACACGAAGTACGCGACGTACCCGACGTCCACTGTGTCGTTCACAGAAGTCAGCGGCGAATTCGCGATGTCCTCTGCGAGTTCAGTACGTTGTGGGGGTGTCGTAGGTGCTACAATTGCGGTGGTCGTAGCGATGGTGGCGTGTGGTACTATTATTTAGCTATTTTTTAAGTGAAAACACTGTTCTACCCTCCAAATTTCGCTTGCGCCCACGGTACTATCCCTGATAGTCCCCACCGGCTGGAGATTCTCGCTTCTGCCTCCTCCTCTGCCCGTGGCGTCTCCTGCGCCCTGGGCTGGGCTTCTTCTCTTTCTGAAAATGCATTTGCTACCTGCTGACTCTTTGCCTTTTTGCACTCAACGCACTTGTCTTTCAGCTTGCCGTGAGGGCAAGGGTTGCACTCCGCGCAGAGGTCTTTCCGCTTGTCGTGAGGGCAAGGTTGCACACCGCGCAGCCTCCATTCAGCTTGCCGTGAGGGCACCTGTTGCACACCGCGCAGCCTCCTTTCAGCTTGCGGTGAGGGCAGGGGGTGCACGCCCTGCAGTCGTTCTTCACCTTGCCGTGAGGGCAGGGGTTACACTCCACGCAGTGCTTTTTCAGCCTGCCGTGGGGGCAAGGGTTGCACTTCGCGCAGCCGCCTTTCAACCTGCTGTGAGGGCATTTGAAGCACTCCTTGCAGCTGAGTGTGGTTTTCAGCACGCCATACGGACACGGGTTGCACTCCACGCAGTTGCGTTTCTCCTTCCCGTGGGGGGATCGCTTTGGAGCCATCACGCACACGCACGGTTGGTCACCTATTATCGCATCCCTTCGCGCGTCATATGCACCTCCACTCCTGCGCACGACAATCTAAACAGGGTCATTGAAAAATAACGTTTCAGTCAATTCCAAAATGGGACCACCATTTTTCGGTCGCGCTCGTCGCGATCGATGGTGGTGCCCGCTTCGATGGAGTTCGTCCCCGCCAAGAAGAAGATCGCGGGATGGGACGGTCCAGATTCGCTGTGCGACGTGTACTTTACGACGTGCGCGAAACTGGGGTGTACGGCGAACAGCGAAGTGGTGCGGCAACTCGTGAGGCGCGCACGACTTCTCGCCCCCCTGCCGACGCACCGCGTGGAGGGTAAGTCGCGGCTTGAGATGCTGCACATGGCGTTCGACCACATGGATTTAGACGGGAACGGCACGTTGAGCATCTCCGAGCTTGTCAGTTTCGCCCGGGGGTTGAACCCGATCAAGGTCCACGGCGACGTGAAGGCGATGATTCGCCAGATGGACAAGGACGGGGACAATGTTATTTCCAGGGAAGAGTACGTCGACGCGATGCGGCCAATCTCTGATTCTTTGGTTGACGAAGAATTCAAATTAGGTATTCTGGAAACCCTGAGTTCCAAGCCTGACTTGAACGACTTATCTGACCGAGAAAGTAAGCTAGCCGCTGTGTTTCGGCACTTGGACCAGGACTGTTCTGATTCGCTAGACGCCGAGGAGCTCATCGCGATTTTCATGGATGATGCGGAGCCCGACCCAGCGGCGGCTCGAAGAAACGCGTTAAAACAACTGGAATGGCTCGACACCGACTCCGACGGCGTTGTGAGCCAAACCGAGTTCACGGAAGCAATGCTGTTCATGTACTCGTACATGAGCGATGAGGATTTTCATGCTCAGTGCGTGGAGCTAGTAGGCACTAAAAAACACTTGTTTGATTTTTCGCGAGCGATGTTGGGGGCGAAAGGAGTGGAAGCGGTGCTGCCGGCGCTTCAAATGGATAAAGAGTTTACGCATCTAAGTTTCCGCGGGTGTGGCGTCCGGAACGCTACGTGTACTGCTATAAGGGAAGCGTTACAAGGCCATGCAAACTTACGGTATTTAGATCTTGGGGGCAACCCAATCTCGGTCGGCGGCGTATCTGAGTTAACGCAGCTCGTGAAAAACACAAAAAGTTTAGTCGATTTGCGCTTCGACGGGTGTCACTTTGTCCGGGAGTTTTCCGACGTGTCAGTCGATTTGGAGGATGTTACGGAAGACAGACTCACCTTCAACGCGCTTTTGAATTCTTTATCCGTGACCAGGTTGCCCCCCCCTCCCAGTTCAGAGGAGGAAATCGCGGCAATGGACGTGGACCAGTTCCTGTACCAGCGCCGACACTCCGTGAAGAAGATGTTTCAACAGATTGCGGGCGACGACGGAAAAATAAGCTTCGACGAGTTGCGGGACGGGGTTATGTCGTTGAGTGAAGACTGGGGCGCGGTGTTGGAACATGTCGTGAAGTTTATATCTCCAGAGCGTATTTTCGGCAAGATAGAAGGCATAAAAAGCAGCGACCTCGACGGCGACGGCACTTTAAGTTACGCCGAGTTCACGCGAGCGTTACAAAAAGAAACGACGCGCGTAAAAGTCATAAACAACTGCAAGCGACGCAGGGTACAGCTGAAAGTGGTGTTCTACGCCCTCGCGGGGGACGGGGGGTTTTTGACGCTTCAGCAATTGATGGATGGTATCGAGTCCGTGTTGGTGGAACAGGCCCACGACTTTTGGGGGTTCACGGTGGAGGAGATGCGAAGCGTGATCAATGCCGAGATGTTTCGAGATTTGGGAAGTGGGGAGATTTTGGATTCAGATGACGGAATAGACAACGCGCTTACGTGGGGGGAGTTCTATACACGGCTGGCGGGGATGACGTAGTAGGGGTGGGTGATGGGCATGTTTAGACAGTGTATATGTATTAGTCAAGTAGTGTCTTTTGTATACATGGGGAATACATGCGAGAAATCCAAAAAACCAAAAAACCCTTCTTTTGGCAAAATTTCCAATCGTCCCGGAAATATCCTTTCGGACTCTTCCGAGAGAAGCTTGTTCCCTTGGACTCTCTTGTCGTGTGTCTCTTGTCGATGATGTGTACGTCATCCTCGTTCAATGAGGCGACAAGTCTACGCCACTCTCGACACGGACTTGAAGTTGTTGTGTACCTGGCGCGTGGCGTTGTGCACCTCTCCGGTTTTGAGTTCCTTGCTCCCGTCCAGGGATTTCCGTCTCTCGTTTTTAGCCTCATCCTTCTCGTGTTCGTTGCAGTGGCGGCAGCTCATGAACTGCTTCTGAGGGAGCTGGAGCTGGCGCTGCGAGAACTCTTTTTTGTCACGTTTTGTGCCTGTTGGGTGGGGGTGGATGAGAGGCATCGAAGCGATTGAGGAGGACAAAGGTGAGTCACGAAGGGTACGAAATATTTGGTTTTCGGCTAACAACGACGGTTGGGGAGGAACTTTGTCCCGGGGGATTTCGTGGGGATGTCGTACCGCAGTCCTTGCACTGGAACGGGCCGTGGCACCCGACGCGGTTATGCGTGACGGTGTCGTGAGTCTTGGTCATGGTATGAAAGTGGGAAGTGGAGTCCGGTGCGGAGCCGCGCTGTTGAGAATGATGCAGCGTCACAAAATCGTAACTTTTTGGATATTCCGGACACGTCAGCATCGTTCGCGCGGAATTCTTGGACGGCACGAAAAAGTCGTGGCTTTCAAGCGTCTCTTCGCGAGCGCGTCGCACTTCGTGGCGCGCGGAGACGTGCGGTGACGAGGGAGTCGATCGTGAGAGATGGGACGAAAGCGGTGCTCGCATGGGAGGGAGAAACGTCAGTGTCGAGTGTGCAACCCGTGTCCTCACGGCAAGCGGACAAGGACGTGCGCGAAGTGCAACCCCTGCCCTCACGGCAAGGTGAAAGGCAACTGCGCGGTGTGCAGCGGCTGCACTCACGGCAAGCTGAAATACTTTTGTGCGGAGTGCACCCCTTGCCCTCACGGCAAGCTGAAAAACCATTGCGCGGCGTGCAACCCCTGCCCCCACGGCAAGGTGGAAAGCAACTGCGTGGACTGCACAGGGTGCCCTCACGGCAAGCTGAAACACCACTGCGCGGGGTGCAACCCTTGTCCCCATAGCAAGCTGAAAACAAAGTGTGCGGAGTGCACCCCTTGCCCTCACGGCAAGCTGAAAAACCACTGCGCGGTGTGCACCTCCTGCCCCCACGGCAAGTGGAAATACATGTGCGCTGCGTGCAAAACGACACACGCGGAACCGCCGAGTTCAAAGCGGGTAAAGCGCGACCCGGAGAGTTCGCCCGAGATCAAACAAGAGCCTGAGATCAAGCAAGAGCCCGAGATCGAGCAAGAACCCTTCACCATCCAAAGCTGCTTCGGCTTTGACAAGTAACCGATGAGACGCCAAACGCGCATAGACAATTTTCGAATCAAGACTAAAGACTACAACCTAAACTACACTACAACACCCATCACATCCACCAGAAACTCACGGAGAAGCTGCTCGTGAGTGACTGCACGTAGTGAAACCACTTCGGTGGAATATACAGGGCATCTCCCGGTTCCAACACTGCGTCGAAAAAAGGCGCGTCTATAAATTTTGCAAACGATTCTTTCAACTTTTTTATCTCTTTCGGATCAACCCGGCTCACGTTGCGTTCCTTCACGTCATTCGACAAGTAAAGCGCGGCTTCACAAGAAGGCGCCCACAGACGCACGTATTTTTTGCCCACGACCTGAGTCAACAGGTTGTGCGTCGGATCACAGTGCGTCGGGGAAACCGTGCCGCGCGGACCCAGCCACGCGTTGACGGCGCGAAGACCGGGTGCGTTTGAGTTTGCGTTTTCTCCACTCTTTTGCGTAGACACTTTCTTTCGTGTAGACTCTTCCCCATCCCCTTCCGCATCCCCTTCCTCACGTATCAGACTCAGCGCACAGTAATCGGGGGTGATTATGTCGTTTCGCAAACCGGGAATCTGGTCGAATAAAGCGTGCTGCGCGAGGTACCCCGTGGTTTGGGTTTGTTTTGGGTTTTCGTTATTCTTTTTGTTGCCAAATCCCCGCGTTTCTCCCCCAAGCAACACGTACTCGTCCAGAAACTCCCCTAGCGGCAGTAACGCTTGATGGTACGATTCGTGCATGAAGTGCTTGCCCAACTCAACCGGGACGGATCGCATTCCGGCGGTAGAGCGCAAATAGTCTGGACTTTTCCACCTCTCGAACGCTGGCCAGCGTTTTGCCAACCCGCAAAGCACGACTGGTTTTTCGAGAACCATGTGTTCGAGTAAAAACGATTCCATCGAAGGTAAAGCGTCGAGTTGTTGGACACGATATCGGTTGGAGGCTATCGTTTTGACGGTAGCTTTGTAGGTTATAACCTCAGCATCCTCAAGATCTCTTAATGTCTCCAGTGAATACACCGTGCATTCGCCCAACGACCCGGGAGGAAGCGCGCGTTTAATTTCCGTATCACTCGCGTCGTCGCCGATAGTATTTTTTTTACAGTCGGCTTGATCAACATCTTCGTACGGTCGTTTCTTCGTGCTTGCCTTGTTTCCGGTGCTTTCCAGTTTCGTGATTTCCAATTGCGCGCGTGCAATCGCATCCTCCAACTCAACTCGAAACGTCGGGCCCCCGAGAAGCGACGCGACGTCCAGCCCTTTGAGAGTTTCTCTTGGCAATGCACTTTTGTCCTTTTCGCTCAACGCATCTACTTTCGCCAAAGATGCGATGACAAACAGGTCACGCCAAGCTTCGTCCACATCCTTCCAGTCTCCCGTGTGCAATTTTTCCCATGCCAGGTCCACTAACACTTGGCATGAGTGCCGGATTTTGGGAAATACGGACTCGGAGTCGACGCAGTTCCCAATGTGCGCCGTCTCGAGATTGTCCAAAGCCATGAACAGCATGCGTACCGCCGACTTCCCACCCACCGCGACGAGGCGGTCACGAAGCGACTCGAGTTGAACACGGCCGGGCGCGCCTGGTGCCACGAACGCACACGCATATGGCTGCCGCATGCGGCGGTCCAGGAAGTGAACGGAGGGGCGCGACGCCTGCGCCCCGGAGAAGTGATTTTCGTTGTTGACAAAACTCTGGGATTGTGAAAACGCCCACACAATTGTCGCTTGCCGCTCAGTTGGCGCCGCGCTGGCCACCCGCCGCCCGTTCGAATTTTCGCAGAGGTCTCTCATACGACTCCTCTGACCAGCGCGGATGGCGCGTTTGGGTGAAACGGGCGACGGCGTTCCCTCCGTGCCTTCCGTGTCTGGGTTCGAACACGACCTCGCGGATTTAATCGAAGATCACTTCACGGAGTGCGGCGGCGATTTGAGCTTCAACGCGTTCCGCGAACGATGGACCGCGCGTTGTTTCTCGTTCACGCACAACGCGCGTTTAGTTGAGCTGCTGGAAGCCGAGTACGTGCAGATGCTGTTCACCGCAGCGTTGCCGTACCTCGCCCCTGAGTGGCCTACAGTTAGAAGAATCACGGGCCTATACGCCCTGCACTTGCTGTACCACACCCAGCAACTCACCCCACGCGTACGGATATACGTAACCCCCCGGGACGTATTAAGGATGTCAGAACTGGTGAACACGTGCGTGGATATGGGCGTGGTGGACGCTGTCAAAGCCACCAAGGAGCTGGTGGACGACCACGCGCTCGCGGTGGGCATCGCCGATCGCAAACGCGAAGAGGCACTGGAGGATGCGCTTTTAGTGGCGGACGCTGGGACGCGCGTGAAATCGCTGCAAGCGAAAACGAGACAAAAGAAACGAAAAGCAAAGAGTGAAAGTGAGGACGATGTACATGATATATATGAGGACACAGATCCTTCGGACGATTCGGACGATCCTTTCGTGGCGCTCACCGCTAGAGTCGCGTCGGCGTCAAAAACGGCGCTCGAGCATCTGCGCAAAGCGCGTGTGCCGGATTCGTTCGCGGCGCTTTCGGAGACCTCCACCAAGTACGGCGCGGTGATGGCTGATTTGCGCGGATCCGGCTCATCCGGGAAGGAGCGGTCAGATAAGGGCGGTAGACCTACCGGCACTACGGAGATGCACGAGCTCGTACGAAGGCAGGTGGTGAAGTACGACGGGAAACTGAGAGCGGCGCTGCGGCCAGAGACGGATCGGGATAAATTCGAAAGTGGTATCGCGAGTAGCCGTGAGTTGGAGGGTGACGTTTTGGGCGCGGGTGATTTGAGTATTTTGAGAAAAGCAGACAGGAGCACACCAGCCACCGGGCTGTCCAGGCTGAAACCCCGCACGTTGAAGGATACTCCGCGGTTCGGGTCAATGCCCGAGTTCCCGAAGAGTGGATTTGCGGATGACGAAGCAAACGCAAACGAAACGAAAAATAAAAAAGCGGAACCGAGCCGGCTCCAGGAAAGCGACGAGAAACAACGCAAGGGTCGCGCCGGCAGCGACACCGAATCCGACGACGAGTGAAAGGGAATGTCAACAGAGGTACTAGGGTCTGTTACCCCTGATATCAACCATAGACTAGATACGCCAATGTAAAAACAATATGCTTGCGCGATAAAATCAAACTGCTAGAAGTTACACCTCGCACACTCGCGAGCCTCCTCACTTTCTTTCAGGGTATCAGTACCAGTGGTATTAGACTGTGTCTCTGACTATGTCAAATTTACCCTACTTCAGCACTGCTTCACCCCTACTTCAACCCAACTTCACACCCCGCCTGGTTTGCAAATGCACTCGTCACAGTCGTCGTATTTCGCGCCGCAGGTGCAGTCCCCGACCGCCGCCGAAACTTTTTCACTCGCCGCTTGCATCAGCGGCAACGGCGCTCTGAGCAAAACAAGGCCCTGTAGCCGTGAAGACATCCACGCCGCCCCAGCTCCAGGCGACAGGGCTTCGTTGATGGGTGCCCCTTTAGGTGCCCGAAACCCGTACGCGTGGTACAACCGTCTCGCCGCGACGTTATCGGCGTGCACGTGCGTGTAAATGAACCCCGCGCCCCACTCCATGGCGACGTCCGAACTCGCTACCAGCATGGCGGACGCACTGCCCCTTCTCCTGGCATTCACATCCACCGCGACGTTGTCGATGTACACATACTCCTCGCCATTCGGTACGCACGCGCCGTTGACTTGGCTGCAACACGGCCCATCTCTAGTGCTTACGTCTAAACACCCGACCAACCCGAGGTCAGGGACTTTCGACATGAGGCACAGACATCTTCGCGACGGCCCGGATGGTCTGTTCGTGCGTTCCCGCAACGCCCGCCGTTCCCTTTGCGCAAACTCGCGTCTGAACGTCGCGACGAATCGAGGGGGGAAAGGCAGCGCTTGCCGGGCTTCTAAATCTTCGTAAAACGCAACCGCCCGCAACTCCGCGGCGACTTCGAACTCCTCCGTCTGTTGCGCCACCACAACTTCCAGCCCGCTTGGTAAAATTCTTCGTGCGATTTGCGCGGCGGGGTCTTCTGCTGTATCCACACCTAACTGTTCTTCCGTACGTTGCTCCTCTGCTGTGCGCGTCAACCCTGCCACAGCGGAGTTTTGCGCGGTCGCGACCTGCGGTTCAGGGACCAACGTGGATCGAACGGATTGTTGTGCGCCTCGCGTTTTGTTGGTGTTGGATGGGGTGGATGAGGTGGACGAATGCGCGGCGCGAACGATTGTCGATCCCAAACACCCATGTCCTTCCCGTGTTACACTCCAGGAAACTGACGAAGCGGCTCTTCCCCTCACCGCCCGTCCCCGCACACCACCTCTCAAGCCACGCACGGTCCCGTGTCGCTTGATTCTACTCGTGTCGACGTCGATGATGCTTCGCCCGCTGCATCCCGCGCGGCACGCCGCCGAGGCGGCGACGCGTGAGCCGACCACCGTCGACATCCTCCTGCCGGGACGCGCACGAAGCGACGCCGGTCGAACCGAAACCGTCTGCGTCTGCGAATCTTGGCGCGGTCGTCGAATGGTGATACTCGGAACTCCCGCCAAGATGCTATCTTGCACCACACGCGGTCCAGCAAAATCCCCAGAAAAATCTCTGGGTCGAGAATGGAGAGGTGCCAGTTGTCACTCACCGTCTAATAACTTAAGAGCCACGGCACCCTTAACCTGGAATCTCGGAACGGGCCCACGAAAAGTTGGACGAAGAAAACTTCTTCTCGTCACTTTCCAAGAGATTGGGTTTCTCTCCTCTTCACTCGTCACACGCTTCGACGCCCCCCCCTCCTTCGCACCGACTCACCATGGCGGCGCTCGCCCCCTCCCTGTCCTGCGTTCACGCTGTGCGCAGCGCGAGAGTCTCTTCCCGCGCGCGCGTTTCGAAACCCTCGACTCGCCGCCCCTCTCTCGTGACCCACTGCATGGGCCCCGAGATGAAAGGCGCCATCGACAAGTTCGTCACGTCGAACAAGATCGTGGTGTTCATGAAGGGCAACAAGGACGCACCTCGGTGCGGGTTCAGTAACACCGTGGTCCAGGTGTTCAAATCGATGGACGTCCCGTTCGAGACGGTCGACATATTGGAGGATGAAGGGTTGAGAGCGGGGATGAAAGTTTACTCAGATTGGCCTACCTTCCCGCAAGTGTACCTCGACGGCGAGTTCTTCGGCGGGTGCGACATCATCGTGGACACGTACAAGGACGGGTCGCTGAAGGAAGCTGTGGACGTGGCGATGCTGGGGTGATTCAAAGCCTTTTTGTGAGGGAATGGAAGGAATAAAGAATATATCAGAGTGAGAAGACGAGATGAATGTATTGACAGAACTTTGGATTTCTCAAACGTCAATGATGTATTCGTCTATAAATGAGGTATCACTCAAGAGCCCTCAACCCTAACACCCCTAACCCTCATAAACCCTAAGCATCCTGCGGGCCCGTTAAGGTCGCTTTCCTTTTCTGCCGCTTCGCGACGGCTTCCTCGTCGGGCGCCGATCGCTTCACCGTGATCGTGCTCGGCACCGGCGTTTGCGTCTCGCCGCTCGCCGCGTATTTACTCCGCTTCGATAACGAGATTTTCGTGTTCAGCTCAACGTAACGGGCGGTCTTTTCTTTGGAGTCGAAGAAGAACACCATCGTGCCCAGAGATTTGTCTTGTTCGATATCAACCGCGTACTTGTATTCCCTGATCCACGAGTATTCCTCTGAAGCTTGTTCAGATTGAGTAACGTCAGCGCCAAACACAGATTTTGAATCGGGATCTTTCGGAAGCATCAACCCAAGCACCTTCGACGGGCCTTCGCTGGTGGTCACCGTGAACGGCTTGGCGATGGCTCTTTCCATGGCCTTGGACTTGCTTTTGTCATCCGCATTTTGCAACACCTCCACGTCCTTGCACGGGTCTTCGTCGAACACGAAGTGCAGGTGGTCGGTGCTCCATCGATCGAAATCCGGAAGAACAGGGATCACCTCAAGCGGCTTCACCGTGGTCGGCGACTTGTGGTGCACCGGTGTGGTTTGAGCAGCCGCAAACGACTTCTCAATTCTTGCGACTTGTCTTTCTAAACTGCTCAAGCCGTCATCCACGTCACCCTCAACCTTCCCCTTGGCGTACGCCTGTTCGCTTCGTCCCAAGTGCTCCGGCATAGTGGCGCTCGAAATGTACTGCGTGTTCATCAGCCACAGCGCTTTGGACAGGTCAGGCCGCTTGACTTTCTTGCCCTTGTCAATGAGGCCGGTTCTTTGCTTTGCAGCCTCGCCATCTTCGAGGAGAGCTAAATCTGCTTTGTGCAGCGGAACGCGCTCCTTTGGGACTCGAAACGCGCCACTCGTCATGGGATCCAACGTGATCCCCAAATCAACCACGAGCGCCATCTCCTTCCGCCGCTCATCTTCCAAATCCAGGTGGTTGTATTTCGTGTAACTCTCTTTATCACGCACAGGCACCCTTAAGAACTTCCAATCAACAGGCACCGGAGGGAGGTCGTTTTTGAACTCGATCGGACACAAAAACGCGGTTTCGCGCTTCAGACGGTTTTCAGATTTAGCCGGAGGTTTTTGGGATCCAGGCTTGGGGTTCTTTCCCGAGGAACCGCCCTTCCCCAGCCGCTGTTTTTCCTTCGCGTGCTGGCGCTCCTTACGAATGCGGCGCTCCTCCTGCGGGGGGTAGGGGATGAGGTGAGTCACGGTGATCGGGGGTAGGGAGTGCCGCGGGACAAAATCGAGTCCACAACCAAAATCGACACAGGCGCGAAATGCACGACGCGCGGATTCGGGATGCACGACGCGATCCGCGCGTGCCGAGGTCACAACACGTACCTCAGTCTCCACTCTCCTTCCGGAGGGCGCGGGTGCGTGATCCATGCCGAGGGTGCGGCACCGAAAGGCTGCACCTACGCGCACGCCGAGGTGATGATCGGGCACGACGGATCGCGCCTTATTTCACTGAAGGCAAAAAAGCCCGCGTGTGTGGGAAAGTGGACTTTCGCCGCCGCCTTTCGCAAGCAAATTTGCAATCGCATCGATCGCTCTTGCTCCTGTTACATCGCCCCGCACGCACGTGTCGCTGCTCGTCCGCGACAATGGCCACCACCGTGTCCGCCCCTGGCGCCGGCGCTTTCAAGCCCCTGGACGACGACGCCAAGTCCAAGGTAAAGGCCCAGATGGAGTTTTACTTTTCCGATTCCAACCTTCCCCGGGACAAGTTCTTGAGAGAAACTGTGGAAGCCGATCCCGATGGCTTTGTCGATATCCAACTGCTGGCGACGTTCTCCCGGATGCGCTCGCTTCTCGCCGCGTTCGGGGGGGCGCACAACGACGAAACTATTGGGGCTGTTGTAGAGCTATTAAAGACCAGCACGGAGCTGACGGTAAGCGACGACGGGAAACGCGTTCGCCGAACCGCCGCCGTGCGCTCGCGTGAGGAGATCGACGCGGAGGTGGAGATGCGGTCGGTGTACGCATCGCCGTTCCCCATGACCGCCACGATTGACGCGCTGACGGAGTTCTTCAGCAAAGTTACGAAAGTGAGGTCCGTGCGTCTGCGCAGGCACATCACCTCGAAGGACTTCAAAGGGTCCATCTTCGTTGAACTGGAAGATGATGCATCGTGCAAGGCTTTAATCGACGGCGCAAAGCTCACGTTCGAAGGCGCGGAGATCACGATCATGATGAAAAAGGACTACCTGGAGAAGAAAAAAATCGACCGGGTGGAGAAAGCGGCGGCGAACGCAGCGGCGGCGGCCGCGGCGGCGGAAAAGGCGCAGGAGGCGAAGGAAGCTGGAGGTGATGAGGCGGGCGACGATGCAGGAGACGACGCCGGCGACGACGCGACCGCCGCCGCGTCATTCACTCCCGGCTTGATTTTGAAGTTTACGTTGGGCGAGGGCGTCGCGGAAGGCACGCGCAGAGAGGACCTCTCAGAAGCTCTGTCAAGCCACGGAACGATCAAGTTCATTGACTTCAAGATTGGAGACAAAGACGGGTGCGTTCGGTTTGAAGACGCTGATGTCGTGTCGAAAATTGTGGAGAAACACGGAGGCGATGCTAAATTGCAAATCGGAGGCGCCAACGTCACCCTGGACGTGATGCAGGGCGATGAGGAGTCGTCCTACTGGAAGGCGCTGGCACAACGTGCGGGCCAAGGGGGAGGCAGAGGCGGTGGAAGGGGTGGCCGAGGCGGAGGCAGAGGTCGAGGAGGACGGGGCGGCGGTAGAGGCGGCAGAGGCAAGCGCGGTTCAGACGGCGGCGGCGGGGGTGGTAAACGCGCTCGCAACTGATTACGGATTGACGGAGAGTAGAGTGCAGAGTAGAGAGTACGTTCCAGATTAATACATGTTCAAGCGTTGTGAGACTACGGGCTTCGAGCATGGGCGCGTATTCGTTGTCCCACAGCCCGTCCCATGACGTGACTTTCCCTTCCACGACGGTCAAAACGAACGCGATGTTGTTGTCGATCAGGTGCGCTTTGCCCAGCTTGCCGTCGATGTTGATGATCAACTCACCCGAGATTGAGATTTTGCCCCGCGTCGTGCCGATGACGTACACGGTCTTCAACATGAAGTTGGACACCATGAAGCCCCAGGACTTGGCGAACTGCTCGAACACTTCTTCCTTGAGCCGGCGAAACCGTCGGACCAGTCGCAGTCGCAGGAATCCGCGAGCATGCCCTCCATAGTCGTGGCGTGGTTGTTCTCGGCGAAGCCAGCCTTGAACGCGGCGATGAATTTCTCGCCGTACGTGGTGCCTTCGGAGGTGGTGATGACGCCCATGGTTGGAGGTGGTGGTGGTGGAGGATATGCGGGGGTGAGGATTAGTGATTGAAGTTCCTGTGTCGGACGTGAAATATTAAGAAACTTCGAGGGGCAAAAATTTCGATATTTTCGGATTGATGGATAGTAGAGAGAGGTAGTAGAGAGTACTGAAGCTTCTTTTAGTAACAAATAAACAGCATCACATATTTCCACACTACAACTCCCTGTCCCCCTCCACTCTGGAGAACGCCAGCCGCCCCTCCAGCACCGCTTCAGGTGACGTTTGCGTGAGACACCCCAGTTCCCGCCGCACGTACCGCTCTAATTGTTTTGAGAATTTCTCATCGCCTTCGTTGTGGTACACGTTGCGGTAGAGCACTTTTGCTAAATCACCGGAAGCACCAGTTAACGCATTGTCATACGCCAACGCTGATCCGTAGAATCCTTGTTCTAGCTCGTTCAACAGCTTCGAAACTCGAACGCGGACACCCTCCGCATGAACGCGATGCTCGACTTCGTCCTGGAACGTGTCGTAAAATACCTGCGCCACTCCTTTTCCTTTCTCACCCTCGCTCCTTATTCGCTTCAATAACAGCCACACGTGCAGCACCAGCACCGCATGCTCGCCCCTGAAGCTCTTCTCGATGCCGAAGGTCTGGTGGAAGATGTCGGAATCGCACTGTTTATTTACAGCGTTGTATAGTCGATCCGCTGCTCTTTGATTGGTGCTTTCTTTGGAATAAAAGCCACCGAAACTTAATGCCAATCGGATGAACATGTTGGGTTGTGCAGGTGGTTTGTGTGTCGCCCCATCCGCCCCCGAAACGGACTCCCCCTCTTCTATTTCTAAGCTACGCGGTCCCGACTTGTCCCCCGCGAACGACCCGGCTCGGGTTGACTTTTGCCTTCGCGACCGTAGGAACGCGAACGAAGTGGAACTACTGGAACAAGGCACGTCGACCGAATCGGTGGACGACGTCGTCCTGCACGCGGCGAGGGAAGGGGAACACGCGCGCGCGGCGTTGGTCAAGGACGCGACGCGATCTAGAGTCGGGGGTTCGTGACGGACAGTACGCGCCGAAGCCGCCGCGCGGCGGAGCAACGCCACGGCCCTCGACACGCGCGACATCGGAAGAGCGTCGACGCGATGACAAGTGGCCACCAACCGACGTCATCTCGATTCAAGAGATTTCGAGGAGAAGCGTCCCATCACTTGAATAACTTGTAAATCTGCCATACATTTAGGCCGTCACAAACACGCGCCTTTTTGTTTTCAGCAAATCTCGGGGCAGCTTTCAACCATTCACCTCGGCACAACGATGGACGAGATGAACCAACCCCCCGCACCCGGTGGCGAGGCTGACCTGTTCATGGGCGGTACGTACACAAAGGCATGCGGCTTCCACGAGCTCGTTCCCTCCCCCGTCATGCACGTCTAACCCACCTCCGCCCATCTCCAACTCCCTATTCATATACATATTTAGGCGATCCCAATCCCGCCCCTGTTCCACCGCCCGTCTCCGACACCTCCGCCGCCGCGAGCGCGGAGAACCTGGCTGGTATGTCTTTAGAACAGAGCGGCTCGCAGCCCGAGTTCGCCGCTGAGTTCCCCCCCTCGCAAACCGGAGGGTTCGCGGCTGAGTTCCCCTCTGATGGAGGCGAGATGATGATGAACGCGCCCGAACCGGTGATGGATCCTACACCAGTCGCAGATCAAGGCGACTTTCAGCAAGCGCCCGATATGTTCGCGCAACAAGTGCCCGCACCTGACGGCGACATGATACAGGGCGATATGATGGGCATGCAACAGCAGGGCAGCGGCAACGACTTTGGTTCTCAGGGTGACTTCACTCAAAACGACGTACCCCAAGGCGACAGGATGGGATCTATGATGGGTGGCGACGACTTCGCGGATGGCGGACAGCAGATGGCCCCCCCCGCGGATGACTTCTTCACCGAAGCGCCGCAACAAGCGTCGATGGAGCCAATGCAGCCTATGGAGCCCGCCGCCCCCGCGATCGACAACAGCACGATGAGGGAGTGGAAGGAAAAGCATGCGATTGCTATTGTGGAAAAAAGAACCGCGGAGGAACGTGAGCTGAAACAAATTCGCGAAGAGGCGCAGGCTGAACGGGAACTGTTATACTCGCAAAGGGAAAAGCAAATTGCCGCGGCGAAGACGGCGAACCGGGAGCGGGAAGTCGTCATGGAAGCCTCGCGAGGTGAAGGCTGGGAAGCCGTGTGTTCCCTAATCTCAGATGAAAATTTAGTCAAGGACAAAAACACCGATCTCTCGCGGTTCAAACAAACGCTGATAAAGCTGAAACACCAAAAACCGATGACCGCGATGTAAATTGAATGACGTGTGTGATCAGAAAGACGGTAGGCCTATATCAGTGATAAGTAGTCTATAGGTAAAGATTTTGAGAGAATATAAGACCTTTTGCTTACAATCTGTTCTCCTTACAATGCTCAACTAAATATGTATACCCCCAGGTTTTGGGTTTAACTACCTAGAACACGACCTAGAACAATTGCGCGAGCAGCGCGGCGCCGGCGACGGCGGCGGCGACGCCTCCCGCGATGACTGATCCCGACACCCCCTCTTGCACCGCCTGCGTCGAGGCGACGTCGCCTGAGAGTGACGTCGCTTGCACCCTCTTGCCCCCGTTCGCTTGCATCGCCGCGATCGCCTTCAACTCAGCTTCCTTCGGCGGACCAGCGACGTGCGTGGTCGACCACGACCCGTGCACGCCGAACGGCACGTACGTCGGAAGTCTCAACCTTGCCACCGGCCCTTCTTCGAATTTCTTGCTGTCGATGATCACCATCTCCGTCCCCCTGCCGTCGAAATCTGAGTGCTCGTACTCCGCGTCGTGTACCAGGGCGACGACCCACCCGTCGTCCTCATCCACCGCGTTTTTCCGTGCCACGAAGAAGGGTTCCATGGCGAACTTCGCATCACCCGGTACCCACTCGATTTCAGTAGCGCCTTCCAACGAATCAGTCGAGGGGAGGGATACCTTCGTCAGAGCCTGCATCGGGCCGTTCACGCCAGCCTCCGTCGTCCCGACAGCTGAGCTCAAATACATGTGCTGGTACGGCTTGCCCGTGTAGTCCCATGACGTAATAGGAAGCTCACACGGCAAGTCGGACAAACAATGGTGCGTCGCCGTGCCTGCGTCGATGTCGATCAGGAACCGCGAAAGTTTCATCCTAGGGAAGTTGTCCTGGCCGTTTGGTGAGCAGATGTCCGTGAAGTACAACGTGAACTTGTCCCACGTGCACGTGTCGAACACGATCTTCCCATCTTTTTCCTCGAACCCGTTCACGTGGTGGTACGCGTAGCACCAGTAGTCCGCTTCCACGGTTTTCACTTCACGCGATTCGCCTCTGCGGGGGAAGATTCTGAATAGCGGCCGCCGATCGGTGTCTTCGCAAATCAGCTCGCTCAGACAGCTCTTTTCGAAGATGTACTTCGTGAACACCGCGGGGAAGTCGATTTTAATCGGGCAGTCGAACAGGATGTAGTAGTTGTCGGTTACCACGAGGTCGTGGACGTACGAGGCGGGGTAGTCGTACGCTCTTCTGCTGACTTCGTTGCCTTGTTCGTCAAACTCGTAGAAAACAGCGCCGGTGGTTTCACTTCTCCAATCGACTTCGTTCAGGAATGCCACGCACCTTCTTCCACTGCCATCCGGCTCATCCACGGTTCTGTAGTGAGAAGTGTGCATGACACTTGAGAGAGGGCTTGATCCATGCCCTATGGTATCCAGCGTATCCGGATCAAGTTCGTAAGGCTTTTTATAATCCACCGCTACTAAGTTCCCGCCCCAGTTCAAAACGTTGTACGCTCCGTTTTGTTTGCGGGAAAGATTCCCGGCGAGAATGTCGTTGAACAAACGCCAGAAGAACGCGGGTTTTCGGGGATCCGCGGCGGTGAAAATGGAAGGCTCAGTGTACTTGCCCAGTTCTTCCTCTTTATCGAAGTGCTCTGTTCGTACGAATTTATTACGGAAGTACGCCTTGCCGTCCTTCACCGCGATTGACGTCACCATCCCGTCGCCGTCCAGGTAACTCTTCTCGAACCGATCAGCGCCCTCACCCCTGACGTACATCGCCGGGCCGTTCCGCAATAGCGTGCCTTCCATTTCCTGTGGGATCTCACCGATGACCTCGGTGATCCACTCGCTTCGCTCGTAACTCAAACCGGGGACCGAGGCGTACCCGGTGCTGTAGTCCTTGTACGCCTTGTCGAAAGTCTCGTTCGCGGGCCTGGGGGTCTCTCTCGATTTCACCGCCGACTTGGGGAACGCATCGAGCGGGGTGCTCTTGACGTTCTCTCTGGTTGAAACAGAGGGCTTGGCGGGAGTCTGCACCGCGCGGACGGTGGTGTTCCGGCGTGAGGTGGTGCGCTTGGACCGCACGGGGGCGAGCCTCACCGTGAGCTGGCAGTGGGAGATGGCAGCCATACTGTTCTGTGTGCGATGTACGCGCAATTAATCTGTTTTGTGTGAACGCGAAGGTCTCTCCGTGCCCGCGTAGTTTCCCGCTGCCCGATCCGCGAATGACGACTTCTGTCGAACGGAGACGTTACGCACGAAGGGTACTCGAGTCACGCGAAACTTCCGTGCCGAGACGAGACGCTCGGGCTGGAATGGAGACGCCGTGGACGACAGAGAAACTATTTCCACCGTTCATCGATACGATTTTTTGAGAGATTCTCCGGTTCGCCGCGTTTCATTCGCCGAGAGGCTTCCCACGTGGATTTCGTCTACCGTAAGTCCAGACTAAAAGGACACTCAGTATTTAAGCATCAAATCGCATCGGGACGTATGGGCAAATAGTCTCGGGATAGCGGAAGAAAAAAAGGAGTGATTTTTGGCCAAAAAGCAAAACTTCCGGTCGGCACACCTTCAGACCGTTGTTGCCTCCGAGGGATGGGGAGGCAAGGGGCGGGGCCGGGGGGCTCCGGCACCACGCGCGCCTCCCCCCGCGGAACCCTCCGAGCCCTCCTCCCGCTGGTGTGGTCTCTTGTCGCGGCGGTGCTCCTGTGCCCCGTCGCGACAAGAGCGGATGTGGCGTTGTTGTCCTTCGACGACCCAGATTTGCCTCTTCGCTTCGTGGGCGCCGCGGAGCACTACCTGCGAGTCAACGACGAGTGTGGTGTCTGCGGTGGCGATAGCAAAACGTGCATGGGTTGCGACGGCGTGCCCAACAGCCTTTTCCGGTACGACGGGTGCGGTGTGTGCGGGGACCCTTCGGGTGATACGTTCAACAAAAAGTGTGTAGATTGTGAAGGCACTTTACACGGAGGGAAAATAGTGGACGACTGCGGCGTGTGCGCAGACCCGGCAGACGAAACCTTCTCTCGAGCAGGCGTGCCTGACAGTCACCTTGGAGGGTGTGTCGGTTGTGATGGGATTCCAAACTCGGGGAACAGACTCGATGCGTGCGGCGTGTGCGCCGGCCTGGGATGCACCCCCGACGATCCGACGAAACGCTCGTGGTGCTGCGACTGTTTTGAAACCGCGTTCGGAACGCACGTCGTTGACTTCTGCTGTGAGTGTGTTGATCGGAAAACGCACTGGCTTGGGTTGAGTAACGGCGCGCGTGAGGCTCCACCGTCTGGGCATTTACAGGCGGAAGTTGCTTGGAAAAAGGGACGCGATATAGTTGTCGAGCAAATTGAATTAACAAATAGATTCAAAGAAGAAAACAGAGAACGGAAACAAGCTGGAGTTTTGGACGGCAGTATAGAGCCGTCGGACGTGACCTTTCCGCGGAGTTTTGAAATTTATGCGCTTGGGGTTGAGGCACGAACGGCGTTCGAAGAGGGGTGGGATTTAATGACCGATCCAGCCTTGTCAGACGACCTATCCCAGTGCTACGCGGAGGTGTACATCTTGAACAACAGAACGAATCCGCGAGACGCGTGCGGCGTGTGCGGCGGGAACAACGAGACGTGCGTGGGCTGCTCTGGCTCGGTCGCGATCCCGGACGGAGGCCCGGTTCACGACGACTGCGCCGGCTGTGGCACAAACAATAACGGAATCGACCAGTGTGACGTGTGTTTAGGGGATAATCAGACGTGCGTTGGGTGTGACGGCGTGCCGGGGAGCGGCAAGGTGTTCGACGGGTGTTTAGGTAGCACCGATCCCCGGTATTTGAACTTCTTGGGGCGGACCGGTGAACCCGGTTCGGGATGCTCGGACCCTGACGAATTCAAACTCGCGTGCGACGCAGGCGAGGGCGGATGTTGCGGCTGCGACGGTGTGCCGAACTCAGGCGCAACAAAAGACGGGTGCGGCGAATGCCACGTGTGGAGCGACGCTGCGTCGGACAAAGTCGTCAACTACACGTGTTCCGGGTGCGACGGCGTGCCGTTTTCAATCGTCAGGTACGACTGGTGCTGCGCCTGCGACGGCGAGGGCGATTTTGTAAATTCCTGCTACCACGACGCCACGGTGTTCGGCGCTTTCGGCGCTACGCCGTTCGACCCGTACACCGATGTATACGATAACTACTTCAACGACGTGGGGAAGGAACGGTACGACCGATGCGGCGAGTGCGCTGGTCAGCTGAAAAACGGAGAAACGTGTTTGGGGTGTGACGGGGTTTATGGGTCGGGTGTGACGTACGACGGATGCGGGGTGTGTGGAGGCGATTGTTCAACCTGCAACGCCTCGCAAACCGGCCTCCCCTACGACTGTGAGTTACCTGGTAAGGGGTGGACTGGTATTGACCGTACTTGTTCGTTCCACAGGCTAGAGGGGCCAAACGGTCCGAACGATCAGTGGACGAACTGGGTTGCGCTTCCCAACGGGACGAGTCCTGATGATGGATTGTCCAAGGTACCTCGCAACCAAACCTGGTACACGCGTTTGAACAGAGCAGACGCTAAACCGTTCCTGGACGTCGCGAAAGGCGAGTGTAGGATGTACCTAGAGCCGCCTCCCCCCCCAACCGCACGTGAACGCCGGGAGTGGGTCGTCCAGCTGTACGGCCGAGAGGAAGGGCCGTTCACGTTGGTGGACCTGGAGAGCGGGTATGTTTTAGTCACGGAGAGTACCACCGGGACGACTATTTCCGTTCCATTGTTGCCCGCGACATTGGTCGGGCGTGTGACGACCATGGCGCAGACACAGACCGTGGTGTATGGCACAACTAGCCGGTACCAATCAAGAGTTGATGGATGGCGCGAACGGATGGGTGACCGGTTCGCCACCAGCGCCACCGGTACGGAGCAACCCAATGTCGTGACCGTCGACGGCTTTGGTACTAAATTAACGAACTGGGATTTATCCGGCGGTGCGTACCAAGAAACGCTAGGCATATACTATGGTGACGGTTCATCTTCCACCGGGCAAACCGTCACCGCAACTTCCGTGGCTTTCCTGCCCATGTCCACCATGCCCGGTATGGAGCGCGTAGCTTACCCGTACTGCACCGGCTCTACGTGGCGCGGGGGTAAGCACCGTTTGCATGGCAAAAAGCTCCCCGGCAACTTTTTAGGCATAATCACCACCGAGAACATCACCGACGCCGGCGACGGATTAACAGACCAGGATTGGAACCCGCTAGACGAGTACATCTACGACGTCTCGAACGGGTGGATGGACCAGCAGTGTACGTGCAGTTGGGAGTGGGAGTACCAGAGCGAACCGATCGCGCCGACGTGTCCCAGGTACGTTTTTTTGGTTCTTTTTACGTCTGTGTGGACTGTTTAAGCATACAGTCCTATGAAACCCTTAACACTGTACCCTAATACCCTCATACCCGACATACCCTGGCTTCGAACCTGCGACGTGACGTCTTTCTTTCACACAACGTCTCCTAACCACCTCACCAATCCTCCTTCACCAACCCGTCATACGTTTTCATTACTCCAGGGTGTGGTTCCCCTGGAGCGGGTGGATCGACGACGGGTGGTTCGTGTCGCAAAACGTGTACTTTTCCAATCCGGAGCGATATACGGTGGATTCGAAAAGGAGTTTGTCAGGTGGCGGCTGGCGAGTTTCAGGCGGCTGGTGGGTCCAGGACTACGGCGGGGGAGGGCCGACGCAGTACGGGGACTCGGGTGCGAACATTTACAACGCGCACGGCGGGCCGGGGGATTTCGGGTTTGGAGCTGTGCGGGGGCCGTCGCGAATAGACGCGGCGGGGACGTTCTCGGTGGTCACCGTGGCACCGAGAGGCGAGGACCGCCCGGTAGATCTGAAGCCGTACGTCACGGACGTGACGTACGCGGCGGCTACGCAAGCGCGGTGTTATGGTGCCGCGCGAGTCGCGCCTCCTCGCCGAAACGCGGCGGGCGCGATTTGGCACGACGACCGGCAAGTCGTCAACGCCGTTGCGTGGGAAACGTCATTCAAATTCGTGTTGAGGGAACCAAGCGAGCGGTGCAAGGACGTGGCGCAGGTCTCGAGGAGCTTCACCAGCGAAATCAGAACGCATCTGCACGGAACCTGCGAAGTCGTTGGGGGGGACGGGTTCGCGTTCGTGGTGTGGGACGCGAGTGAGGGGGAGGAGGCGTACTTGGTTAATTTGGGGTCGAATTCTACAGACGATACAGATGGCACAATTACATCCGGCGTCGGTACTGCAGGCCCCGGTTTAGGCTACGCCGGCTTAACCCATTCAATAGCAGTCGAATTCGATTTGTGGCACAACCCTTTGAACGAGGAGCCGTATGAGAAGCACATCGGGATCCACACCGATGGGGCGCTTCCCAACGACGCGCACCACGGCGCGCGGTTAGCGTCCACGACGGACGTTCCAGATTTCGTGGATGGCAAAACGCACGTAGGGAAAGTCACGTTCCAACCGGACGTGGGGTGGGACGTCGTGGCGTCCGCGATTGATAGTGGAGAGTGCAAAGGCACGACTCCTAGATTAGGTCGCTTCACTGGGTCGAATCCTGGTCTGTTAAGGGTCTACGTGGATGACATGGACGTACCTCTTTTATCGACTCCGTTAACAGTGGACATGGTTTTGCGAATGAACTCCACAGATGCGCGCGTCGGGTTCACCGCCGGGACGGGGGAATCGTGGGTCACCGTGGACATCGTGCAGTGGAACTTCACGAGTTATATTTAGTGTAGAGTTGTTATAGATGTAAAGGTAGGTTTCTTAGGTCTTCGTTGCACTCTTTCTACATTGCTCTAGTGAAGCTCCTATCGAAGAATTCTAATAAGTTGCCAGGTCATATTTCGCATCTTGGCGCCAAAACCTGACAGTACCTTTGCTTGCGACTTCTCGGGCTTGCGGTTTTACACCAGGCCGCGCTTCGGACCGATCACCGACTCGCGCATGATGAAGTCACGCGTCCTCACCTTGCTCGTGCTCGCGCTCGTCGCGACACACGTCTCCGTGGCGCACGCCGCGCGCCAGCCCGCGCTGCTCATGAACCCTTTCGCCAAGGGACACGTCACCCCGACTGAGATCTCAAAAGGGATCGAGACAACGCTGGCGACCGATGTGAACGTGGACGCCATCACTACCCCCACAAAGCCCTTCAACGCGTTCAAACGTATGCCCGGCCACGACCAGCGCGATAAGGTGTTGAGCCCCCTCCCCTCAACCTACGTGCAGAAGCACCAGATCCCCAAACAGTTCACGTGGTCAAACGTTAAGGGTGTGAATTACCTCACCAAGATGTTAAACCAGCACGTCCCGCAGTACTGCGGCTCGTGCTGGGCGCACGGCTCTATGTCCGCTTTGGCGGACCGGATTAAAATCGCCACTGGCCCTGAAGCCAAAGGCCCGGACGTGAACCTGGCGATTCAGTTCATTTTGAACTGCGGCACGGAAGTCGCGGGGAGTTGCCACGGCGGTTCTGCCACCGGGGCATACCAGTTCGTGCACGACGTCGGCCATGTTCCCTTCGACACGTGTCTGCAGTACGAAGCGTGTAGCGCCGAGTCCAGCGAAGGGAGCTGCAAGCACAGCGACTACACATGTCACGGCATCAACACATGTCGCACGTGTTCGACGTTTTCGGAATTCGGCGGGTTTTGTTCGGCGCTGGATGAGTTTCCAAACGCCACGATCGGCGAGTACGGCGAAGTGAGCGGCGAGCATTCCATCATGGCTGAGGTTTTCGCCCGAGGCCCTGTCGCCGCGGGTATCGATGCCACCCTTCTTGACGACTACGTAGGCGGGATCATCACGCAAACGCCTTCGTACGAAATCAACCACATCGTGTCCATTGTTGGGTGGGGCGAGACGGACGGTACGATTGATCCCGACACGGGCGAAGAAACCGAAGGCACAAAATACTGGATCGTACGGAACTCCTGGGGCGAGTACTGGGGCGAGATGGGGTTCTTTCGGTTGATTCGGGGTGTGAAAGCACTGGGAATTGAGGATGAGTGCAGTTGGGCGACGCCGAAAACGTGGACATCACTGAACGTCCCGTGCTTTGAGGATGGCAAGAACTGTGCAAAGAAAACGGTTGAGAAAACTTTTGAAGACCCGTCGGAAGTCGGCGTCGCCGTCGGAGAAAAAATGATGGCCTAAGCAGTTAGGCATACCCCGTATCCGTACTTACCACGTTTACATGTACACAATTGTAATTCTGAATGATTCATGACTGGTAATACTGATGACTCTTATTACTATTATTGGACGAGCTCTTATTATTGGTAGACTCGCATCTAACCCTATTTCGTTTCACCAATTATTCCACCCTCACCTCACCCTGCTACTTCCCCCATCACGATGCGTAACAAGTTGGGCCGGTCGTTCCATTCTTTTGTCCCCGCGCCGTACGCCACTCTGTCCATTTGGAACCTATCCGGCCACCGCGTGCTTCCCCCGCCAGTGCACAGCGACGCGACGAGACACGCCCCCGTTGGTGTGACGAGCTCGCCGTCCATCGCCGCGTCGTACGTTTCCAGCCCAGATGCGCACAAACAACTCACCACCGCGGGCGGCGGGCTCGGCAACAGCCCGTGCGCCGCGCCTTTGATTATTCCTCGGCCCATGGGCAACGGAGACACTTCTATGCTATGAAATTGCAAATACTCCACGCACGCGCACACGGCCACGATATCAACGATGCTGTCCACGGCTCCTACTTCGTGGAAGTGCACTTCGTTCAACGGCATGCCGTGCACCTCCGCTTCGCCTTTGGCTAATAATTTGAACGCGGATAACGCCTTCTCTTTGACTCCTGGAGTTAATGCTGAGTTAATTAACATATCCTTGATTTCAGCATAGTCTCGTAATGGTTGGGGTTCAGTTTCAAGCACCTTAAATCCCGGCGCCACGATGCAACTCTTCTCCCTATGCGTCACGTCCAACTGAAATCCGCTAAAGTTTTTCAACTTTCTTAACTCATCATTGATAACTTCAACGGGAACGCCTAGATCCAACATCGCGGCGACGAACATATCCCCCGCCACGCCCGCGGTGTACGCATCGATGAATAAAGTTTTCCCTTCACCGGCGGCTCGGGTTAATGGAGGGTTACGCGTGAACGCGTACGGTTTGGATGTCGCTTCCGAGTCGGAACTTAAACGCAGCCATTGCTGATTTGATTCTGGACTCGCATCTCCAATGATTTCTGACGGAGTTGCATCGCCGTGCGAATGCGCGTGGTCGCCGTGGGAGTGCGAATGCGAATGACCGCCGTGAGAGTGCGAGTGTGCGTGACCACTTTCGGGTGTGTTTTTCTCATTCCCGTTGTCCTTTGTGCCGTGCGAGTGCGAGTGCGTGTGCTCCTCACGCACCAGCGCCATCGTGATGGGGCGCTGGCGACGCATTAACAGCCGACGCGAGGATGTGGAGGACCACGACATGAGTGACGACCGAACGGAGCTCGTGTTTGGCGTTCGCGGCGGTGCGCGTCGCGACCGT
>TARA_B110000977_G_scaffold48602_1_pt1 | contig 24948 bp, 26 predicted proteins | sample TARA_B110000977 | Tara Oceans TARA_B110000977 (sample SAMEA4397798) | marine metagenome | biome: Polar Biome; feature: [SRF] surface water layer (ENVO:00010504); material: water (ENVO:00002006), including particulate matter (ENVO:01000060) such as... | depth 5 m | reverse complement strand
TTAGAGCTTGTGGTATTGCATAGCCCAACCTAGTTGGCTGTACCTGGCGTAGTGGTCCCGCGCTGCATGCAACATGTCTGCTTCTTGCACTACGAGTTCGATGACTCGTTCAAATGCTTCTGGTGCCAATGCGAGGCTTAGGTTGATGCATATTTGATGATGATGCGGCTGGGCTGAACTAGGTGTTGCCGCATGGCCCAGCACCACGATTGCCTGAGCATCTTCATGGGCGCACATATGGGGGATAAAAGAATCAGGTTTAAAGGCCCAAATATATTGGTTAAGGTGTTGGGCTTCAGCCTCATCACGGCAGATGATGTAAACCTGTTGTCCAACACTTAAACACTTCTCCAACAAGCGGCACAGCAGCGGGTAGCGGCTGGCCGGATCGTCAGATTTGAGCTGATAAAAATCTGCTCTAGTCACTTGTTATACCTGGTTAACTAGGTGTTGCACTAGCAATGGCACACAGCGTCCTGTGGCGCCTTTTTTGGCCCCAGAAGTCCAGGCTGTGCCTGCAATATCTAAATGTGCCCAAGTAAAGCTTTCTGTAAACCGTGACAGGAAACAAGCCGCAGTAATGGTGCCTGCAGCCCGGCCACCGATGTTCCCTAGATCGGCAAAGTTGCTGTCTAGTTGTTCCTGGTATTCTTCACCCATCGGCAACTGCCAAGCCGTATCAAAAGCTTGTGTACCTGCTGCTATGAGGCTAGCGGCAAACTGGTCATCATTACTTAATACGGCACTGGTGTGATGCCCAAGGGCTATAATGCAAGCGCCCGTGAGGGTGGCAACGTCAACCACAGTTTTAGGATTGAAGCGCTCTGCATAAGTTAAGGCATCGCATAAAACTAGGCGGCCTTCAGCATCAGTGTTGAGCACTTCCACGGTTTTGCCAGACATGGTAGTGTAAATATCACCTGGCTTAGATGCAGTACTGGAAGGCATGTTTTCTGCACTCGCTACCACTGCTACCACGTTACATTTGAGGTCCATATCAATCACTGCCTGCATAGCCCCAATTACACTGGCAGCGCCACACATATCGTACTTCATCTCGTCCATTGCCGCGCCTGGCTTAATGCTAATGCCGCCAGAATCAAAGGTAATGCCTTTACCCACTAATACATGGGGCTGGGTGCCTTCTTCACCGCCTTGGTAGTTGATTACGATTAGTTTGGAGGGTTCGGCACTGCCCTTGCCAACAGAAAGTAAGGAGTGCATTCCTAAGGTTTCCATTTCCGCCTCTTCAAGGACTAGGGTGGTCACTTTTTGTGAACCAGCAGCCAACTTGTGGCCTTGCTCAGCCAAGAAGCTAGGGGTGCAAATGTTACCTGGCAGGTTGCCTAGGTCACGGCATAAGTTCATGGCTTCAGCAGTGGCTACAGACTGGTCCAGCTGAGCTTGTGAATCAGTATCAGCCAGCAAAATCATATCAGCATTAGGTGGGGTTTCTTTCGTCGTGGTTTTGAACTGATCAAAACGGTAGCAAGCCTGCACTATGGCTTCGACCGTCAGACGAACTTTACTTTGCAGATCCAAGTTGTTGGAGTCTGCAGCGGTTAATTGGTTGACCACCAAAGCCCCAGGGTTCGAACTAATTTGCGACCAAGCCGCCTGCACTAACTGGCGGTACTTGCGGCCACTGAGTTGGTCTGCAGCACCAGTGCCGATCACCAAAATGCGGTCTGGACCAGCGCCTGCGTTAAGGAATAGCTGACTAGTTTTGAACTTGCCAGACAAATCGCCACTGCTAATGGCGTGGGAGATGGCCCCGTTGAGTAACTTATCCGCGGCGATGAGGCTTGCAGTTGTTAGGGTATCACTACCGTCTTTGGTTTTGGCTAGGGGTAAAATAACGCTAGACGCCGAATCAAGTTGCGTGGCATCGTGCTGTAAAGAAAATTTCATGCTGTCTCCGTGACAAATTGACCAATGAATGGCCTCGTGTAATTCAGGCCAATGGCAAAATTCTACGCCAAAACGGAGCATGTCTCTAGGGATGGTTGGGTATAATGCGGCTTAAATCTTTGTTTTGCTAAAAATCTGATACACTTAGAGCCATTGTTAGCCTTAGATCGCTATTAGCCCGTTAAGAAGCCAGCCAAGTGTCCTTAATTACCCGTTACATCAACAAAGAAGTGCTAATAAGTGCATTAGCAGTGAGCTTAGTTTTGCTACTGATTATATCGAGTAGCCGCTTTGCCCATTATCTTAGTAAAGCCGTTACTGGCGAGCTTGACGCCCAAGCGGTGTTGGCTATTATTGTTAATTTGCTACCTGCATACTTAAGTACATTATTGCCCTTGGGAGGTTTTTTAGGGGTATTGCTCACCCTAGGCAAGTTGAGTGTCGATAACGAACTTACGGTGCTGTTTGCTAATGGTGTAAGCCAACGACAACTGGTGCAGGTAGTGCTAGTACCTCTCTCAATTTTAGCCGTACTAGTGGCGACCTTGAGTCTTTGGCTGGCTCCAGAAACGTCACGTAATGTTGAAGAAATTCTCTATCAACAGTCCCACACAACGGAGTTTGATAGCATCGTTGCTGGGCGGTTCCAGGGCAATATCGAACGCCAAGTTATTTATGCAGAAAGCCTCACCGATGACCGTCAGCAGTTACTTAATGTGTTTGTATTTAATCGACCGACCTTAAGTGCCGTGCCGGTGTTACTCAAGGCAACTTCAGCTCGGCAAGTGTTTGATGAAACCTACCAATCACGTTATTTAGTTCTTAAGAAGGGCTCACGAACTGAAGGTCAACCAGGGCAGTTAGACTATACAGTGACCCAATTTGAAGAGTTGGCAGTGCGTTTATATACAGAAGAATTACAAATTAACATTACTCGTGGCTTTACCCTGCCTACATTAATGCTCATTGGTTCTGATGTCCCTGACCACAGGGCCCAGCTCTATTGGCGTATTTCTCTGCCATTGATGACGCTTATTGTGAGTTTTGTGGCGATAGCTTTAGGTCAAGTCAATCCGCGCAAAGGCCGGTTTGTCAGGCTATTGCCAGGTATCTTATTGTATTTAGTATATTTGTCGGTGTTAACGAGTTTGCGTGATGAAATGACTAAAGCTGTGGCTAATACAGATGTAAAAATATGGCTGTTACACGGCTTTTTCCTATTACTGGGTTTGGGCTTATTATTCGGACCCCAATGGTTTAGACAGTGGTCTAGAAGAGGAAAAATTAATGCGCCTGCTTGATCTACATATTGCCCGCCATATCTGGGCCTCTGTAGCCATTGTGCTCTTAGTTATTCTCGGATTAGATCTAATGACAGCATTAGGCAGTGAGTTAGATGCACTAGATAATGGCGCAAGCTTTAAGCAAGTGATGACTTATATTGTCTTGACGGTGCCCCGAAGGGTGTATGAGTTTATGCCGCTCACGGTGTTGGTAGGGTGCTTGGTGGGTTTGGGAGCTCTAGCAAATAATAGCGAACTCACGGTCATGCGGGCGTCTGGGGTTTCTTTGTGGCGTATTGTTGGGTCGGTAATAAAGGCGGTGTCTGTGTTTATTTTAGCGGCTGCGCTATTGGGTGAATTTGTTGCCCCAGTCACACAAAGAATGGCAGAAATAGAACAATCGCGATACAAGGGTGTCGCTTCAACTAAGGGGTTTTGGTTACGCGACGATAATGATTATATCTTTGTCAAATCCGTGAGGTCTGATGGTGTATTGCAGGATGTATCGCGCCACCGTTTTAGTGACCAGAATTGGCAGCAAACCTTAGTGGCAGAAAAGGCTATTTATGACGCACAAGCCTGGTCATTATTAGGTTTGCAACTCGTTGCACCAGACGCTCAGCGCATTATCCAAACAGCAGAAGACGCTATGCCTTGGCCGGTTTCTTTAAAACCCCACTTATTAACTATTTTAAGCATGGATCCACATCACTTAGCCATTGATGATTTGGTTGAATACAGCCAATACCTAGATCAGAGTGGCTTAGAGGCAGCACCCTATAAGTTGGCTTTTTGGAAAAAAATACTGCAACCCCTAGCTTCCTTATCATTGGTTTTTGTGGCTATATCCTTCATTTTTGGGTCCACTCGATCGGTCACTTTAGGCCAAAGAGTGCTGGTGGGAGTGTTAGTTGGTTTGGCTTTTAATTACACGCAGGCAGTTTTAGGTCCAGCCAGCAGTGTGTTTGGTTTTACCCCTTTACTGGCCTATTTGATGCCCATTCTAGTGTGCTTTATCAGTGGTTCTTGGTTACTTCGTAAAGCGGGCTAAGGGTTATTTTTAGGTAATTGTACAACCCGGCTATTAGACCAGCGGTCATGCCAACTTAATTTGTTACTATCAAACATAATCCACCAGTAACCCATGCCAAGGGCGGCGGCTGAAAATATTGCAGCCATAAAACGCAATAAAGCTTGTTTTGCACTTAAGGGCTGGCCTTGATCTGACTCTATCCTCAAGCGCCAAGCAATCATGCCAAGAGTCTGTCCAGACCGGGTCCAAAATAAAGCAAAAAACAAGAAAGTGACCAGAAACAAGGCGCTCTCATAGATTGGGCCTGTGACTGCTTGTTGGTCATTAAAGAAAAGGAAAATATAGCTTACTGTCATCCAGACGGCTATGACTAACAAGCTATCGTACATCATGGCGAGTAGCCGTTTAACTAAGCTAGCATTAGGGTAGTTATGGGAGGTAAAACGTCTGTTACTCATAGTGTGGGGACCGAGTGGGTGCTAAAAACTAAGCGCGGATGTTGGATCATGGGTGACAACGCGGAGTCTGAAATGGGTTACTATAATAGCACACATAGGGTTGATTTCGAGGCCCTAGCACGCCTCTCCAACAGTAGATGGTTGCGTTATGTGAATGCGTGAGAATAGATCTTTTGCCAGCCTAGCTTAATGTTAAAATAACAAGTAAAAGGCTCTAAGGTCATAACTTAAGTGACTTTGCTTAAGTTTGAATGCAAATTCGCTTACCTGGCCAGCTGAAAATGAAGCCACAATTATGGGATATACATGCAAGAACTTCATAAAAAACGCTGTAGTTGGCCTACAAAAGATGCGCAGTATTTAACCTATCACGACCAAGAATGGGGTCGAGCTGTGCATGATGATCAGCGCCTATTTGAGCAGTTGGTCTTGGAAGGCGCCCAAGCCGGATTGTCGTGGTTGACTATACTCAAGCGGCGGCATCATTATAAGCGTGTTTTTTGCCAATATGATGTTGCTAAGTTGGCTGCATTTACGGCCTTTGATATTACTAACGCGCTACAAGATAAAGGTATTATTCGAAACCGTTTAAAAGTTCACAGCGTGGTCAATAACGCTGCAAAATTCATAGCGGTGCAGCAAGAATTTGGTAGCTTTGATACCTATATATGGGGCTTTGTGGATGGAACAACTATTGTTAATGAAGTTGCTGAAGACGCTGATGTTCCTGCCCAGACTGAGCTTTCTGTGCGGATTGCCAAAGATCTAAAAAAACGTGGCTTTAAGTTTATTGGACCTGTGGGTATGTACGCCTACATGCAAGCGATTGGTATGGTTAATGATCATGTAACAAGTTGCTTTTGTTATCCAGAGTGTTGCTAGGAGCCACCATGAAAGGGGTTATTTGGGGGGCTATCCTCACTGTGTTGTTACTTGTCGTCAGTGGGTTTTTGCTAGTCACATACCAACAGGCTCATCAGTTGGTGCATCACCCCTTGGAGGCCCGCGCGCCGGCAAAGCAACAGCCGCAAGATTTTGATCTACAGGTAATGGAAGTGGCAGTGCTTAACGCGGATGGGCAAAAACTTTATGGCTATTTTTCGGCAGGTCACAATGGTGCTTATGTAATGTTGCAACATGGCTTTAAAGCTAACCGTGGTCAAATGTTAGAAGAGGCCAAGATATTACAGGACGCGGGTTATGGCGTCCTAGTGACGGGCATTCGGGCGCATGATCTCAACGATGGTGATGAAATCACTTTTGGGGTGAGAGAAATAGATGACCTCCACACTTGGTACGACTATTTAGTCCACCAACAGGGTGCGGTAAAAGGTAAGGTTGGTTTGTTGGGTAATTCAATGGGTGCAGCAATGGCCATTGAATATGCTGCACTGAATGCAGATATCGCTGCTGTTATTGCCGTGAGCGCATTCTCTTCCTTGCAGGATACCATCAACGTGTCGGTTGAATACTTTACAGGCTTGCCAGCTTTCCCTTTTGCTCCCATGATTTCAGTGTGGGCAGAAATGATACTTGATATGGATGTAGAGCAGGTGAATGCGACTAAGGCCGCGGCTCAACTGTGCCATACGCCACTGCTGATTATGCAAGGTGGTGAAGACATTGTCGTGTCAGTGGCAAGCGGGCAATGGCTTTATGATGCGGCCTGCGGTGAAAAGCAGTTGTGGTTTGAAGAAAGTCTCGGACACACTCAATTTGACACAAAAAAACCCGACGCATTCAGGCGCCGGGTGCTTGAGTTTTTTGATCAGTGGTTGCTAGGACTCGGCGCCTAAAAGGCCGAGCTAATGCTTACACTAAAGCCAGAAGAAGTGGCTTTAGTATTGGTTTTACCAAGGGTAGTCGTCTTCGACAGGTAACCTATGTTTAGGCTTAAGGCATCCATAACGGGGATGCTAAAGTCAAAACCAGCTTCTAAGTCATCAAACAGATTAGACGTGCTGGTTCCCAGTTTAAGGGTTAAGGTTGAAGTCTCACTGAGCCTCATGTGGTGCATAGCCCCCAGCATCATTAAGGTTTCGCTATTGCCGGTTACGGACGCTTTATTGGCACTAAAGTAAGTCGATGTTGCGTCGCTAAGGCTATAGCGAATGCCAAGATCTGTATATGTGGCGTTGGTAGACGTGTCTAAATCAGCAGTGCGGTACTCCAGCATTAAGCCTAATTTATCACTAATAGCCATGTCGGCATTAATGTGTATGCCAGTTCCACCCGAGGTGTAACGGGTATCATTGATGTAAGTAGCACCGCTGGTGTTAGTAAAGCCAATGTCAGCTTGGTTGCCTGTTGCCATACTGGTTGTAGGTATGACCAAAGCCACTGTCATAGCTGCAGCGGTTAATACTTTGCTTAAGGTGTGCATAAATTTAAAGCCCTTATTATCTGAATAAGCGCTTAGTATGGAGTTATTGAATGGTTTGTGCAATTCATCCTGCTGCATTAGTTTGTTTCATGTTGGGGCAGAAAGTCTCATCCAGAGGCACATTAAAGACCTGTACCATAGCTAAGTTGTTGAAATCAATTCATGGAACTGCGTCTTATGAACTTAACCAGTACTTTACTCACCCGCCGTGTATCTTGCGCCTCGGTTTATCAAGCCGCATCGGTGGCTGCTTTATGCTGCCCCGCCTGCGGTCAGCCCCAAGAAGACGAACTCCAGTTGTTACAGCCGTGTAAACATCTAACCTGTGTATATGACCAAGAAGGTCAGAAATTTACCTTTAAAAGTGATGACTTTAAACAACGTTTAGCCTTAAGAAAGCCCTCTTTTTTTGATGAGCTAGATTCTAAAGTGTTAGCTCAACTGGGCTATGGAGACGAGCTGTTAGCCCTCGATTTTACCCGTGCTGGATGTTGGAGTCGGGAGCTATTTGCCTTTGATTTTAATGCGCAGTAGCCATGTCTTATTGCACACCTGCGCCGCTTGCTTTCTAATAGGCCCTATTGCTCAATCGCTCTAGGTCAAGGTTATGTCACAAATAAATCATCAGGTTATAAACATAAAGGCAGAGGATGATAGCGTCATCCTCCACGTGCACCTTTGGCCCGTTGAAGAGGCCGAAGGCTGGGTGCATATCATGCACGGCATGAGTGAACATGGTGAGCGCTACGACCATTTAGCTAAAGCCCTTAATGTTGCGGGTTTCAACGTCAGCGCTGGCGATCATAGAGGTCATGGACTTACCGGCAAAAGTGTCGATTCTCTAGGTCACTTAGCCCATCAAAATGGTTGGGATAAGCTGGTCTCAGATGAGGCCGAAATCATCACTCATCTGCAGCAGCAGTGGCCCCAGCCCTTGACTATATTAGGCCACAGCATGGGGTCCTTCTTAGCCACGAGGGTGGTTCAGCGATATGCCAGAAAATTAGTTAACCAACTTCATGCACTGGTGCTTTCAGGGTCTAACTACAGTCCACCTTGGCTATTTCGTATAGGGTCTGTGCTCGCCAACTTTGAGAGGTGGCGCCAAGGTCCTCTGGCGCAAAGCAAACTCTTACATCAGTTGTCTTTTGGTAGTTTTAATGACCGCTTCAAGCCTAGCCGCACTGCTAAAGATTGGATCTGTTCAGACCCTGCTGTGGTCGATGCATATATTGCTGATCCGTTGGCAGGTCATGGCATTAGTAACCAGTTTTGGTTTGATTTTTTGAACGGGCTGGCTGAATTGTCTGAACCTGAATCTATGGCACAGATCAATAATGATTTACCGATCTATTTATTTGCTGGTGATAAAGATCCCGTGGGTAAACAGGGCAGGGGCGTGATTGCATTACAAAAAGCCTTACAACGGGCAGGTTCAAAAAAAGTTGATTGTTGCTTGTACCCCAATGGTCGCCATGAAATGCTCAATGAACCCAATCAACAACAAGTTATTAATGATCTGTTAGTTTGGTTACGGCAAAGTTAATCCCGTGTGAATGGCTAAATGAATCATTGTGATACCTTCTTGTAGACTCTCAAATGACTTAGAATAAACTGCATATGTGCTTCTCTAATGTGGTAACGCCACTGATGGCAAGATTGAACAAGCTTAAACAAGCTAAAAGGCGCTAAAGGTTTTAGTACAACCTTTTGTTGCAGATATTGAGGATAATATATGACCATCACTACATGGCTTTCCCTAGTCGCCATTTGCTGTTTAGGTGCGATGTCCCCCGGTCCAAGTTTAGCTGTGGTGTTAAGGCATACCATTAGTAATGGTCGCACCCATGGTATTGTCACCGCAGTGAGTCATGCAGCGGGGGTGGCTCTTTGGGCTCTTCTCACGATTTGGGGGCTGGCGCTATTGGTGGTTGAATGGCCACTGGTCTATAGGCTGCTGACGTATGCTGGAGCGGGCTATTTGATGTGGATGGGTATCAAAGCCTTACGTTCCAATGGCACGGGTCCCATCCATGTTGAGCCCGTAATTACGCCTATGGGCGACGCCGCCAGAGATGGCTTAATGGTATCGCTGCTCAATCCAAAACTAGCCTTTTTCTTTATTGCGCTCTTCTCGCAATTTGTTTCGGCTGAGTTGGCTTTGGCGGAAAAACTGTTGATGACGGGCACTGCTGCGGTGATTGATGCCATTTGGTATGTCATTGTAGCTTTGGCCTTGTCTCACTCAAAAGTGCTCGACAAGTTACAGTCAAAATCGGCCACTATTGACAAGATTAGTGGCGTCATTTTACTGGGTTTAGCGCTGCGTGTGCTTACTTTATAGCGGCGCTATGGGTTGCAGCCAGTTATCGCTTGGATAAGTGCAAGTCTCGTCTATCAGGTGCAGCGTAAAGGCTTGGCGCGAGCGTGAAGAGGTGTTGGCGGCGCTATAGTGTGGCAACTGGCCATGCAAAATAATCAGCGTGCCTGCCGTGACTTCTAGCAACTCTAATGCTTGGGATGGCCATGGCTTGGGGTCTAATGATTCAAATTCGGTGCCACCATTGACTGACAACTTAAAGCGTTGCTTGAGTGCAATCTCGTGGCCTCCCAGAAGGACCTGCAAACAACCATTTTCAACCGTAGCGTCTTCTAACGCTAGCCAAAACCCAATACAACTTTTCGGTTCTGTATATATAAAGGTAGAATCCTGGTGCAGGCCTACTTCACCACCGATGCTGGGTTGTTTGAAAATATGCATAGACTGCACTGCCCGCGGCGTTTTGATGCCCAGATCTTGGCCTAAGGCAGCAAAATCTAACTCTTCGACGATGGCCTTATACACTGGGTCTAGTTGATGCTGGGCATGGCCTATTTTATTGATGGACTGTTGTTTGGGCACAGTAAAGTGGCCCTCGCTATCAATGGCTTGCTCTTCAAAGAAAAAACTAATGTCACTGCCGGACGCTAGAAAGTAAGCGTCACTCGAGCGCTCTTGTTCATCTGTAGTAAAAATAGAACGGTTTGGGGGTGGCTCAAATGCCTCAATGAGTTCTGCTGCCCGCTGCATAAGCGCTTGGCGTTGGGTGGGCGATATAAAGTCATTGATAACAAGGTAGCCTTGTTGTTGGTAATCTTGCAGTTGCTGAGGGCTAAGCATAATCGATGTCCTAAAACTAAAGGCTGACTTTTGCATAAAACAGCACAATATACAAAACCTTTATACAGTCGTTTAGATCATGCAGTGTTAACACCATTGCAAAATATAGTTACTTATGTAACTATATGTCACACATATTAAAGATCAGGAACAATTAATGAACCAACTATTTGCTAACCCAGCAGGTCTATGCGGCTTTGAGTTTGTTGAATTTGCTGCACCACAAGCAGGGGTATTAGAACCTATTTTTGAAATGATGGGATTTACCCATGTGGCGAGCCACCGTTCTAAAAACGTAAGCCTGTATCGCCAAGGTGGTATTAACTTCATTATCAACAATGAGCCTGATAGTTTGGCTGCATTTTTTGCTGAAGAGCACGGACCGTCAGCCTGTGGTATGGCTTTTAGAGTCAATGATGCCAAAGCATCCTACGCACATGCTCTGTCTTTAGGCGCTCAGCCTATTGATATTGAAGTAGGGCTGATGGAATTACGCTTACCAGCAATCAAAGGTATTGGTGGCGCACCCATCTATTTAATCGACCGCTTTGATGAAGGAGCGTCAATTTATGACATCGACTTTGAATTTATTGAGGGCGTAGAACGCCATCCAGAGGGCTGTGGCTTTTTAGAAATAGATCACCTAACCCACAACGTCTATCGTGGCCGCATGCAACACTGGGGCGACTTTTACGAAAAACTATTTGGCTTTAGAGAACTGCGCTATTTTGACATCAAAGGTGAATATACGGGTCTTACATCTCGTGCTATGACTGCCCCAGATGGCAAGATCCGCATTCCTCTTAATGAGGAGGGAGCAGGAGGTTCAGGCCAAATTGAACAATTCTTAATGCAGTTTAACGGTGAGGGTATTCAACACATAGCCTTGTCATGTGACAACCTGCTGGCCTGCTGGGACCGACTTAAAGGGCTAGGGGTGCCATTTATGGCCGCACCTCCTAAGTCTTATTATGACATGTTGGAAGGACGTCTTCCTGGCCATGGCGAACCCACTGACGAACTGCAAGCTCGAGGCATTCTGCTGGATGGCAGCACGGGTGACGGTGAACCCAAGCTGCTATTGCAAATTTTCTCGAAAACCTTGTTAGGGCCAGTATTTTTCGAATTCATACAACGTAAACAAGATGATGGTTTTGGCGAAGGCAACTTCCAAGCCTTGTTTGAATCGATAGAACGCGACCAGCTCAACATAGGCGCTATCGCTTAGCGCCCTGCCCAAGGTCATGGTGTTGTTGAAAAAAAGTGAGGGACAAATGAAAGTAAAACAGATTCACCATGTGGCGTATCGCTGTAAAGATGCAAAGCAAACTGTAGAGTGGTATGGCAAGCACTTGAATATGGACTTTGTTCTAGCCATCGCAGAAAATGAAGTGCCATCAACGAAAGAACCCGACCCCTACATGCATGTTTTTTTAGATGCAGGGCAGGGAAGCGTATTGGCATTTTTTGAATTACCCACTCAGCCTGATATGCAGCTTGATCAAAACACACCGGCCTGGTGTCAACACTTGGCCCTGCAAGTGGAAACTATGGAAGACCTACTCACTACCAAAGCCTCCCTAGAAGCTGACGGAATCCATGTGATTGGGCCAACCAACCACACTATTTTTCAATCCATTTATTTTTTTGACCCCAATGGCCACCGCCTTGAACTGGCGCTCAATACCTCTACCAGCGCAATGGAAAAGCGTTTAGATGAAGTGAAATGGGACATGCTCAATGAGTGGGCAGAAACAAAACAAGCGCCCAGCCATGGACGCTGGATGCACCAATAAAGGCCCCCATAATGCTGAATGCAACACATGACCCACGTCTTACTAGCTGGGTAACCAGCGCTAACGAAGAAGACACAGATTTTCCTATCCAGAATTTGCCATTTGGTGTCTTTACCTCAGCCCATAATAGCCGGCCTCGTGTCGGTGTGGCGATTGGTGATGCCATTGTTGATCTCTATCGATTAGCCCAGATGGGTTTGTTAGATATAGAGGCAAGCCTATTTGATGAACCAAGCATTAATCGTTTTATGACTCAAGGACAGCCCGTATGGAGTCAGTGCCGTAGGCAGCTGTCTCGCTTATTAAGCAGTCAAGATACTAGCGTTCAGCAGCAAGTCGAACTAACCTTAATACGCCAAGATATGGCGACCCTGCAATTGCCTATCAAGGTTGAAGGCTACACAGACTTCTATGCCTCCAAGGAGCATGCCACCAATGTAGGCACCATGTTCCGCGACCCAGAAAATGCCCTCATGCCTAACTGGCTGCATATTCCCATTGGCTATAATGGCCGAGCGAGTACGGTTGTGGTGAGTGGTACCCATGTGCGCAGACCTTTAGGGCAACTAAAGTCTCCGGCACACAACGAGCCCCATTTTGGGCCTACTAAAAAATTAGATATTGAGCTCGAAATGGGAGCCATAGTTGGTACACCTAACCCTATGGGTACGCCACTCACTATGGCCCAAGCGCAGGCCAACATTTTTGGTTTTGTGTTACTAAATGACTGGAGTGCTCGAGACGTACAGGTCTGGGAATACCAACCATTAGGGCCGTTTCAAGCCAAAGCCTTTGCCACTACAATCTCACCTTGGGTAGTCACCCAAGAAGCGCTGGAGCCATTCCGAGTGCAGGGCCCAAAACAACAGCCTGCACCTTTGCCCTATTTGGCCCAACGCCAAGCTGGTAACTACGATATTAAACTGCAGGTCGATATTCAAACCCAAAACTGTTTGGCTTTACAAACCATCAGTTTAACTAACTTTAAAGGCATGTATTGGTCAAGTGCACAGCAACTTGCCCACCATTCAAGTAGTGGTTGTGCGATGCAAACAGGAGATTTGTTAGGGTCGGGTACTATCAGTGGCAGCACCAAAGGTTCTTTAGGCAGCTTGTTAGAGCTCACATGGAATGGTCAAAACCCATTGCCGTTATTAAATGGAGAGGAGCGCTGCTTTTTAGAAGATGGCGATACCATCACCCTGCAAGGGCATTGCCAAGGGCAGGGCTATCGGATTGGCTTTGGTGCTGCAGTTGGGAGCATCCTACCGGCTCACAAACTCTAAGTTAAAGCCAATCAATAAGGTGTTCACCATCAGCATCAATGTTTAACCATTGGTCTGGGGCGTCACCTTCTTGCCAGCCGGAAACAACGCAACGCACGCTTGACTTAAAATGCACAAAGGCCTGTTGGGCACAGGTTTTATCATTGGTCCAAGGCGTAGTTGTGGTATTAAACCAAACACTACTAAAGTTAGCATCAACCTTATTAAGCACGAGTATTTCGAACTCTTGTGTGGTGTCAGTAAAGGTCGCCCAGTAGGACTGCCGCTTAGGGCTAAAACTTTTCACTTGGAGGCTGGATGTGCAACTTTCTAACCACGCTTTAATGGCGTCTGGGCTAGCAGACTTTACATAAATTTCGATATCGGATTGAGTAATGCTCATGACTCCGGCACCATCAGTCGACTAAGAACCGCCTGGTAAACTAATGTCAGTTGCTCCAAATCACTCACCTTGACGCATTCATTAAGCTTGTGAATAGTGGCGTTACAAGGACCTAATTCAACTACCTGAGCTCCTGTGGGTGCGATAAAACGACCGTCTGAAGTGCCGCCAGCCGTGGATAGTTGCGAGATGGTACCGGTGGTGGTCTTAATGGCCTCAAGGCAGGCATCCACCAAAGCACCAGAAGCGGTTAAGAAAGGCAGGCCGTTATAGGTCCAATTGATGTCATAATCAACCTCATGACGATCTAGAATAGCTTCCACCTTGGCAGTTAGATCATCGGCAGTAAGTTCGGTGGAATACCGAAAATTGCACATCACCTCTACGTGCCCCGGGACTACGTTAGAGGCCCCTGTGCCGCCATTAATATTGGCAATTTGAAAGCTAGTGGGAGGAAAAAACTCATTGCCATCATCCCATTTAGTTGCGGCTAACTCCGCTAATGCGGGTACCACTTTATGAATGGGGTTGTTGACCAAATGTGGGTAGGCCACGTGACCTTGTATGCCTTTGGCCGTTATAGCCGCTGTTAAAGAGCCGCGACGACCATTTTTGATGACATCACCCAGAGTGTTAGTGGATGAAGGTTCGCCCACAATGCACCAGTCTATTTTTTCGTTACGTGCTTCCAATACATCAATCACTCGCGTAGTACCGTCTACAAATGGGCCTTCTTCGTCGCTAGTGATAAGTAGTGCCAAACTACCGTGGTGGTCGGGGTGTAAGGCAATAAACTGCTCTAAAGCCACTACCCATGAGGCTAAGCTACCTTTCATATCTGCTGCACCACGGCCGTACAAGAAACCATCTTTAAGGGTCGGTTCGAACGGTGGCGTGTGCCACTCTTCAACCGGACCTGTGGGCACCACGTCAGTATGCCCAGCAAAAGCCAGTACTGGCTTTTGCGTGCCACGGCGGGCCCAAAAATTATCTACCGCGCCAAAGCGCATGCGCTCTACCTTAAAGCCAATGGCTTCAAGGCGAGCGATCATCAATGCTTGGCAGCCCTTGTCCTCAGGAGTGACGGATGCACGGCCCATAAGGTCTTGGGCTAAAGCGATGGTGGCTGACACAGGCATGGTTTGAGTCATCCTAGTTGTTACTGTGTAGATCAGCGTTAAGCTCTACGGCGGTGCCGTTAGGCTTGACTTCAATGCGACCATTGAGAGAATTGCGGCGGAACAAAAGGTCTGGTTTGCCAGCTAAGGTTGCAGCTTTAACCGTATCTAGCAATTCATTGTTGATATCCAATAGGGCCACTTTCGAGCCTCCTGTGATGTATAAACCGGCCTCGATAATACAGCGGTCACCAATAGGAATGCCCATACCAGCGTTAGCACCAATGAGGCTGTCTTCACCCACGGAGTTAACGATTTTACCACCCCCAGATAAAGTGCCCATGGTCGAGCAGCCACCGCCTAAATCACTGTTATGGCCTACGGTGACGCCTGCTGAGATGCGGCCTTCAATCATTCCGTGGCCTAAGGTGCCGGCGTTAAAGTTAATAAATCCTTCATGCATCACTGTAGTTCCCTCCGCCACATGGGCACCTAAACGCACCCGAGCAGCGTCGCCAATGCGAATGCCTTTGGGGACGGCATAATCTGTCATGCGGGGAAACTTGTCTACGGCATTAACATGTAACCATTGGCCGCGCAGACGACAGTCCATTTGCCGTTGGGTGAGATCTTCTATGGCAATAGCCCCTTCATTAGTCCAAGCGACGTTAGGCAGTAGACCAAAAATACCGTTAAGGTCCATCGAGTTGGGTTGCTTTAGACGGGTGGAGAGTAATTGTAGTTTGAGGTAAACCTCAGGTGTACTTTGTGGGCCTGAATCAGTTTCCAATAAGGTAATGACCATGGGTTGGTCGCTATCAACCGCCTGCGTTAGCCACTTGGCTTGGTCTGATGCCCCAGCCATGGTGCATGCGTTGGCGAGCAGTCCGGCCTGAGCAGTATCAATTTGTAAGGCGTGGTTCCCCGTGGCTAACTGACTACCTAAAACCCCGGTAATAGCCCTAACTAAATCAGCGCTTGGGTTTAAAACAGGCTGTGGGTAAAATACTTCTAACCAATCTCCTTGGCTTGATTGGCTACCTATACCAAAGGCAAAACTAAAATGGCTCATACAACTCTCCGATAAATAAGGGGTTAAAACTTATAGTTTAAAAATGTGGGCATATTGTTGGGCTTTAAAGCCAACAAAGGCTTCAGTGTTTAGTGCATTTTGCTCTTTTTGTATGGTGAGCAAAGGTCGCTTGATCATGCTTGGGTACTCTGAGAGAAGCGCACAAACGGTGCTTTCGCTAACGCCATTCTGTTGTTCTTCTGACAGTTTGCGCCACGTGCTACCACGTTTATTAAGCAATAGTTCCCAGCCCACTTGGCGACACCAGTGTTGAAGCTCTATAACGCTAGGCGGATGTTTTTTGTAGTCTCGAAAACTAAATTCAATAGTGGCATCATTAAGCCATTTTTTGGCTTTTTTGATGCTGTCGCAGTTACTGATGCCGTGCATTTGTACTTGAATCACAAGTGTTTCCAAGAAAATGTTGAAAAGTGATAGGGGGCGTGTAGATCGCCCCAAAAAACGAGGCTTAAATGATACCAGAAATGAGACTGACTTGGCTATTTAGGGAGAGCTGCAGATCATGCGTAGGGCGAATTTTGTACCACTGCTGCTGCCAGTTCCGTGCGTCACTGTTGTAGCTTGAACGGCGGCACCAAAATTGACTGAATAGTGGCACCATGTGTGATCAAGTTGGTTAATGAGTAGAGGTACTTTCAAGCTGAAAGAAATCCATTAACATCGCATTAAACAAGTGGGGTTTTTCTAAGTGAGCCGCGTGAGCGCATCTGGGCATTACGCCAAGCGCAGCGTTGGCAATAGTATTCCACAATTGCTCTGGTTGGCTCCATTGGTAAGTTCGGTCACTATCTCCCCAAATTACTAAGGTGGCTGACTTGATGTGTGGCAGATACGACACTCCTGACCAAGTTTGCATGGCGCTTAGGCCTGCTAAAGCGGCTTGCAGGGAGGCTTTTTCTGCAAGTCCTGCGCAGACTTGATATTGAGTCGCCTGTTTGCCTTTAACAAACCAAGTGGCTGCAATGCGACAGCCAGTTGACTGGGGGCCATCGGCTAACACTCGGCGTTTAGATTCCTCTATGGTCTCAAATCGATTAGGCAGCATGCCCACTGGGCCAGTGCCATATAAGATCAAATGATCGATTCTCGATGGCGCCATAGCTGCCATTTCTTGCACGATCATACCGCCCATGGAGTGCCCTAACAAATGGAATTGCTCTATCCCTTGTTGATCAAGCTGGTGCAGTACAAATTCGGCGTAACCCCTAATGGTTTGCGGCGACTCCATCCCATGGTTTAACCCAAAGCCTGGCAAATCAACGGTCACCACTTGAAAATACGGAGCAAAAAAAGCCACTTGCTGCGCCCATTGGGAACTCCCTCCCAAATAACCGTGCACCAATACTAGGGGCTTCATGATTGATTAATTATTTGTAAAGTGGAGATCTTATAGTCATTCATCATAGGGCCCTATTTCCTGTCACCTTGAACTATTCTGTCCAGCATCATGGCGCAGAAGAGTATCGCAAAACCTGCCAGAATGCCTTGACCGACGTTGGCATATTGCAAGGCTTCAAGCACGTCCTCTCCTAGCCCTTTTGCGCCAATTAAGGACGCAACCACGACCATAGCCAAACTTAACATGATGGTTTGATTAACCCCTGCACGGATCGATGGACTAGCCAGCGGCAGGTCTACACGGGTGAGCAGATACCATTTACTAGCGCCAAATGAAATCGCTGCCTCACGCACATGTTCTGGCACACCGCGTAAACCTAACACCGTTAAGCGCACCACGGGGGTGCCCCCAAATATCATAGTAGTGACCACGGCTGCTGCTTTGCCAGTGCCAAAAAAAGCAATGACTGGAATCATAAATACAAATGCAGGCATGGTTTGCATGAAATCCATAATGGGTCGAATGAACGCATAAAACTTAACTCTGCGGGCACAATACAAACCTAGGGGAATACCGATGAGTATCGACAAGCATGCAGCTGTGCCCAGTAAGGCCAGAGTAGTCATGGATTTTTCCCAGAAACCCAGCAGCCCAATATAAAGTAAAAAGGCTCCTGAATACATGGCTGGACGCAAGCCGGCTGAGAGCCAGGTTAGCAGAATGATGAAACTCGCTATCACCATCCAAGGCGTTTGCACAAAGATCATTTCTAGCGCTTCGAGCATGAGCCGAATACCATAGGTGATAGAGTCAAAAAAGGCTTCACCGTTAAGTACTGCAAAGGAGAACAAGCTTTCTACCCAAGCAATACTGCTTAAGCGGATGCCATGTTCTGTGGGAAACTCGATAAGCCAAGGGTACAAGCCGGGAAAACTATAGTGGGTCACGGTGGCGCTAATAATGAGCACAACAAAGCAGGATGCCAGTAAGATCTGTGTAATGGGCATGCCAGAGACAATATTGGGATTTAGTAACCAGTCTGAAAATCGCTTTTCAAAAAGAGTATTAGCCACCACTGTTTGAATGACCTTTACTCCTACTAAGGCTAGAATGCCGGTGAGTGTGATCGTCAAACCTGTGCCTTCCAGTTGCTCAGCCTCTAGACGGATGCCACCAATGGCATTCTCTAGTGAGTCTACAGTGCGCCTGTAGACATCTATTTTATCGGTATTATTTTCGATGGCAGATGCCAATTGCTGACGGCGTAATTCAAGTGTGCCTTCGATACTAGCGATTCTATTCCATGCCTCGGTGGCAAGGTCGCCAAATAAGCCGCGCACGATCTGCACCAGAGCAAAGGTCTCAACGATTAAAAAGATGAGGCCCCAATTCCACATGCCACGAGCGGCAAACCAAATAGGGCCTATGACACCGGCCCATAGGTTAAATGTCCAGACAAAGCGTGCATCATTGCCAATGCGGGTAAATTGATCGTCGTAGTAATCTGGGTTGGTTCTGACAAACTGGGCGACTTGTGTTTTTCGGTCAATTAATAAGCGCTCACTATGAGTAGGAGAGTTTTCGCTGACGGGCTCAGTGGTTAAATTATTCATGACGCTTCTGCACCCTCTACAATCACCTTTAATATATCACGGCGGGTAACTACGCCAACATCAATGCCATTGTCCTGCACCACAATGGGCATCTCTACATCAATAGACAGCTGAATTAACTGGCTTAAGGACTCATCCTCTTGCACTTTTGGTGCATTATCTGGCAAGGGTTCATTGCTGGCTTGGTAGTCTGCAATGGGTTGCATTACCGCATGCGCCCGAACAATTTTTAATCTGGAGATGCCAGCCACAAAATCAGCCACATAATCATCAACTGGATTCATAACTATATCTTCGGCGGTGCCAATCTGTATTATTCTGCCATCTCGCATAATGGCAATTCGGTGGCCTATGCGCACTGCTTCATCAAGATCGTGAGTAATGAATAATGTGGTTTTTTTCATTACTGCGGACAGCTTAATAAACTCATCCTGCAGCTGGCGCCTTATGAGGGGATCTAGCGCACTAAAGGGCTCATCCATGAGCAATACTTCTGGATCAGCTGCCAAGGCTCTAGCGAGGCCTACCCGCTGCTGCATGCCGCCAGACAATTCATGGGCATACTTATTACCCCAAGCATCTAACTCAACTGTTTTGAGCATCTTGGAGGCCAAACGAACACGTTCATTTTTATTCATTGAACGAATTTCAAGGGGCATTGCTACATTGTCCAATACTGAACGGTGAGGTAACAATGCAAAATTCTGGAAAACCATACCAATTTTTAAGTTACGGAATTTCTGTAGCTCTTTAGGATTGAGAGCCATGACGTCGGTACCATCAATGAGTATTTTACCATCAGTAGGCTCTAATAAACGATTGAGGTGACGTACAAGAGTTGATTTGCCGCTACCAGACAGTCCCATAACACAAAAAATCTCGCCTCTTTTAACACTGAGACTGACATCAGCGACACCGACCACAGCGTCGTAGGTATCGTGCACTTGTGCTTTGGTTAGACCTTCTTCCTTTATTGCGTGCAACGCTGCATCTGCTTGATCACCAAAAATTTTCCACACGTTTGAAATTTCTATAACGATATCATCGGGTGATTCATTAGATTGCGTTGACATACAAAAGACCTGTTAGAGGCTTGATAAAAGCAAATTATAAAAGTAAAGCGGGTATGGGCCATAGACCTATACCCGCCATAAAAATAATCCTTACAGATTACATTCCTAACCAAGCATCCACACGCTCTGGATTATTGGCAATCCATTCACTAGCAACGTCTGAGGCTGCACGGCCTTTGCCCGAAATTTCATAAGCAAAACCACTCACATCATCTGCATTTAAAGAAAAGCGTCCAAAGAACTCTGCAATGGCAGGAGAACGTGCTTCTAAAGATTTCGACCAAGCGATCTGAACTTGTTTAAGTGCATCTTTGGTGGCCACTTTTGAATCGGTATACCAATCAGGTGAGTCAGAAGGCTGCACCATGATGTAATTGGCAGGGTCATACTTAGGCTCAGTTAACATAGCGACATCAAACATGTACCAAATAGCATGGGGCTTATAGCAATAGAAAGCGTAACCTTCATTTTTAGCAATTGCATCTTTTACCCGAGCTGTCTTAACACTTTCTTCTGCACGAATGGGTTCAATAAATGGTAGCAAATCATAATCTCGTACTTTTACCTCGTTGACGTTAGCAGAGGCCCAACCTGGTGCACCAATCCACATTTCACCTTTGCCATTGCCGTCACTGTCCATTTTCATTGCCACGTCGGGTCGACCAAGGTCGGCTATATCAGTAATGTTATTGGCCTTGGCAAATTGTTGTGGTACACAAAAGCCTTGATTGCCTTCATAGAAATTTTTACTTAGGGTGACTGTGCCTGCACCGTCGACATATTTATTGGTAAAGCTTTGCTGGTTGGGTAACCAAACATCAGGATGCACATCAATGTCGCCTTTACCCTGGTCCATACCCTGGAAAATGGTGGCATTATTGCCAGGCACAAGGTTCGCCTCACCCCCTATGCGCTCAACCACAACCGCCTGCAATAGGGCGGCTATCGCCTGCGCGCCGGTCCATGAAGGTGCGCCAATATTGACACTTTCCCCAGCCATGCTGGATCCACTGCCCAGTGCCAAGCTAAGCGCACATAAACTGTTAACAATTATCTTTTTCATTGATTTCTCCAAGTACGTATGTGGATCACATGTGCCACTATTAATGGCTGTGACCATTTTTATTTTACAAACACTAATAAATCCATAGTGTTTGCTCCAGCAGAATTGCCTGACAAACGTTATCAGGCATTTACAAACTCAATTAACCTTGCCATAGCGATTATCATGCCAAGTCAAAAATTATCATATAAAACAGTGTTATAAGTAATTTTTTCGCTATTAATATAAGCCACATACTCTACTATTGGTGCATTAAAAATCAAATTTACAACCGTCTGCACTAATATTGAGCGTCCACCATGGGCCTGCTAAGGTTGGTTTAATACTCTTAAATATATCCGGGCAGATCGAAAGTTTCAGGGTAACCGAATAGAGAAACACTGCCACCCGTATGCAGAAATACAACGTTCTCTCCCTTTTTAAAATGGCCTTTACGAATCAAATCTATCAAACCAGCAAAGCCTTTACCTGAATAAACTGGATCGAGCAAAATGCCTTCGTATTGTGCCAACATTTTAACTGCTTCAACCATTGAGCTGGTGGGTCTCCCATATCCTTCGCCCACATAATCACTATTAGCCACCACCTTTTCGCGGGCTACAATGCTTGGGTTTAGCCCCATATACACCGCTGTGCGCTGTGCTAGGTCATAAACCATTTGTTCCTGCTTTGCTTGTGGTGCACGAACTCCAACGCCATAAACAGGAATACCACTATTAATGCCTTCCATGCCCAAAACTAAACCGGCCTGGGTGCCTGAACTGCCCGTCGCATGCACCAAATGGTCAATTTTCAGTGAGCGATCGTTAGCTTGCGTAGTGAGTTCAATGGCAGCGTTAACATAACCCAGTGCGCCAATTTCATTGGAACCACCGCCAGGAATAATATAAGGGTGTTTGCCATCATCGCGCAGTAATTGAGCAAGCTCTTCCATGGCCTTGTTCATGTCGGTGCCAGCAGGGCGTGTTGAAATAGTGGCACCATGTAGTTGGTTAAGCATCACATTGCCATTTAGATTGTAAGCGTCGTCTTCGAAGCCAGTTCTGCTTTCCAATAAAATATGGCACTCCATACCTAGTTTGCCAGCTATCGCGCAAGTCTGCCGAGCATGGTTAGATTGGGTTGCACCTTGAGTAATAATAGCATCAGTTTTTTGATCTACAGCGTCAGCCATTAAAAATTCAAGCTTGCGGGTTTTGTTGCCGCCTGAAGATAAGCCAGTACAGTCATCGCGCTTGATCCATAGATTAGGACCGCCGAGGGCTTTAGAAATATTCTGCATGGGCTCTAAAGGGGTAGGCAAATGAGCAAAATGTAAGCGAGAAAAGTTAGAAGTATGCATGAGACGTTCCATAATTAATTTAATGCATAATCACATAAAATATTTTGCAATAATAATGCTATTTCTTTAGTATAAAGTTAAATAATTGAATGTTAGAGAGATGACTGACTCATGGAGCTGAAATGGCTTGAAGACCTATTGGCGCTGCTCGAAGAAAAATCCATTACCCGCGCTGCTGAGAGAAGGCATGTAACTCAGCCCGCTTATTCGCGCAGGGTTAGGCAGCTAGAGGAATGGCTCGGGGTAGAACTTGTCAATAGAAGTACCAAGCCAGTTGATATCCGGCCTATTGGCCTGGCAATGGAGGGCGAGGTACGCGACCTAGTGAACCGCTTCTATGCCTTGCGTAACAAGGCCCATGAAAACCAAAACAAAATAACCTTTATCGCTCAGCACACTCTATCGGTGTCTCGTATTCCGCAGATACTGCGTCACATTAATGCGCTTTCGCCAAAAACCAGCTTTAGAGTCATGCCCGCCAATAACTATGGTTGTGAGAGCTTATTTCTTAAGGAAGGTGGCTTATTGCTGTGTTACCAGACCAGTAACCGGCCTATTAATTTCACCCATGCTTCAATCCTCAAGATAAAGCTGGGTGATGATTATTTATTACCCGTCGCCTCGAGGGAATTATTAGCCAAACTGGGGGCCATTCAAGAGGGCATGAAACTACCAATATTAATGTACCCTCAAGGTGGTTTTTTGGCAGAATCTTTGGCCAATACCTGTTTGCCTCGAATTTTTCGGGATTATCGTGTTGAGCTGGTTTGTGAGTCTGCATTTTCTGCCAGTTTAAAAGAAATGGTACTGGGCAGCATGGGTATCGCTTGGCTTGCTAAAGATTTGATACAAACAGAACTAGAAAATGGGCAGTTAATTTCCTTAGAGGATCTTTTAGGGTCCGTGGAGCTAGAGGTTTTACTCTTTTGTAATGAAGAATCTGGTAATGATCAGGTGACTAATGCTTTTAACCTGATTAGTTCAATTTGAGCTGTAGCTGAGCGCCAGCTGCTGCCCAACCTTGCCAGAGATGGATTAGGCTGCTGCTGACCATGCTTTGGTTAAATGCTAACCAGCATAGCGGGCCTATAAACTTTACTTATGTAAATTTTTTAGTTATCTAAGGCCCTGCAAATGTCGTTTTCAAGGGTCTGTAGTAGGTTCACATCAATAATGCGTTCGCCGCTATAAAGGGTAATAAAAAATACGTCTTCCACGCGACCGCCGGTCGATTGAATTTTTGCTTTTTGAAGACTAATGCCTAAACGCATAAAGACTAAACCCACTTGGGCTAATAAGCCTGGCCTATTGGCACTGGACAATTCTAATCGTGTCCAGCTTCGGCCTTCGGGGTTGCTTAAGCTAACGCTGGACGGTTGGTTAAAGAGTTTGTGAGTTCTAGGCTGGCGCTGTTGCACGATATAGGCAAAGTCGTTGGGGTATAGCAAGGCTTGGGTCAGGCGCTGTTTCAGCTTTTCCAATAGTGCTGGCGTTTGGTTTATGGTATCGCCATGGGTGTCTAACACGATAAAGGTGTCCATGCTGTAACCGTCTTCGGTGGTAATGATGCGTGCATCTTGTATATCTAGGTTAAGCTGGCCAAGAATGGCACACAAGACAGCAAATAAGTTGGCTTTGTCTTGGGTGTAGACAAACACCTGGGTGCCCCCTTCAAAGGCACTAAATGAGGTTTCACTGATGGCGACTACGGGGCCATCGATCTGGTGATTTAAAATAGTACGGGTGTGCCAAGCAATGGTTTTGGCGTTCTCTCGGATAAAATAGTCATCGCCCAAATTCTTCCACAAACGCATGACCGAGGCTGGATTAAAACGCTGTTCTTGTAACAGCTTGCGGGCATCAGTTTGGCTTTGTTCAATCAATCCATGGTGATCTACGGGGATGTCTAGGCCTAAGCGCAATACCCGGTTGGTAGCGGTGTAGAGCTGTCGTAAAAGCGATGCGCGCCAGTTGTTCCAGAGTGCTGGGTTGGTCGCATTAATGTCACAAACGGTGAGCACGTAAAGGTAGTCCAAATGCAGCTGGTCACCCATTTTGGTGGCAAACTCGTGAATAATGTCAGGGTTACCAATGTCACGTTTTTGAGCCGTCATAGACATCAGTAAGTGATTACGCACTAACCAGCTAACCAGCTCTGTGTCCCACTTGCCTAATTGATGCTGTTTACAAAAGTGCCGTACTTCCTCAGCCCCAACAACCGAATGATCACGACCGCTACCTTTGCCAATGTCATGATAAAAACCAGCAATGTAGAGCAGTTCAATTTTGGGTAGCTCGTGCACTAAACGGCCTGCTACGGGGAAGCGTTCTTGTTCCTTAGGCAGCAGTAGCTCGCGCATTTTTTTCACTACTTTCATGGAATGGGCGTCAACGGTGTAGATGTGATACAAGTCGTGTTGCATGCGCCCAACAATCTTATTAAAGCTGGGCAGGTAGTCTCCCAGTACCCCTTGGCGTTGCATCTCTAGTAAAGTGTGAGACATGCGCAGGGGAGAGCGCAGGAGTTCCATAAACAGGCTATTGACCCGAATATCGCGGCGGTATTTGTCGCCAATCAAATATCGGTTGGCTTGAATCAAGCGTTTGCACTCGGC
>TARA_B110000977_G_scaffold55659_1_pt1 | contig 25002 bp, 16 predicted proteins | sample TARA_B110000977 | Tara Oceans TARA_B110000977 (sample SAMEA4397798) | marine metagenome | biome: Polar Biome; feature: [SRF] surface water layer (ENVO:00010504); material: water (ENVO:00002006), including particulate matter (ENVO:01000060) such as... | depth 5 m | reverse complement strand
CCCCGATTCCGTCCAGCTTCAACGCAGGGACGATTGACGGTCGCGTTTGCGTCGGTCGACGCGGCGACATTTTCAAAGCAACCGCGATCGACTCCGCCTCTCTATCCTGCGCCGTCTCAAAGTCCTCGATGTTCACACCTCGTCCCTCGCTTTGTTCCATCCTCCGGTACGTCTCGAACAGCGCTTCCTTCTTGCCCTCCAGCTTGGTCACCGCGCGCGCGTACTCCTCCGCGGTGAACTGTCTATGGGGGGGGGTAGTCGACGAGGAGGAGTCACCGGGTCTTCCAGGCCTCGTGGGCGTCCCGATGGGAGTCACCCCCGGCGTCCCTCGGGGCGTCAACGCTTCGAGCACGGCTAAATCCGCAACCGCGCCTATCGTGTCGAAATCAAGCGCCTTTTGAGGACGCGTAGGGGTCATCCGCGGGGTGTGAAGTGGGGTGGACTCGGGGGTTACTAACGTGACGCCGGTTGCGGCGGCGTCGCGGCGCTCCGCGGGGGTCACCGCCGACGTGGAAACTGGAATTGCCGCAGATGGTGTTGACGCGTTACCACCCGACTCCCTGCCATTCACACCAGAAATGCTTTCGTCGTACTTGCGGTACGGCGCCACCGCTGGTGTTGACGTAGCGGCGAGCTCCGCCAGCCGCACGGCTTCCTCCACCGGGGAAAGCGTTCGCGCCGCGGCGGTTGCTGGAGACTCGGGAGGTACGGTAGTTTCGGAAGTAGACGCCTTCGCCGACGCCTTTTCATCCCCACTCCCTTCAACTTCTTTCGCCAGCGCCTCTTTAACCGCGTTTTTGTAAACCCGTACGCGTCGCCCGAGTGCTCTCCACGCCGCGTCGATACGCAACGGCGGCCCGACCCGAGCGGGTACGTCCAGTTTTCGACTCTCGGTTTGCGTATGCGAAAGTTTAGCCGAGGACTCTTTACGCAATCCTGGTTTATCGCTTGGTGTATCGCGCCGCGCCAGGGTGACGTGCGCTGACCTATGGTTCACACCGGCTAACACGTCTAAACCTACTTCCTTAGTGAGGAATACTGTGTGAGCTTCGGGGGTCAACGCATCCGAGGCGCTCGACGAACCAGAGGGCTTGGATCCGCCACGTGGCATGAACCGCGCGGCGACCCCGGCGGTAGCCGCCACGCCCGCCATCGTCAAAAGGCTTTTCAGGGAAATATCGTTTTTGTTATTTGTGTCCCCTTTGAGCTTCGTTTGCGTGGTCTTTTGTTTCGGCAGTAGACCTGTTTTCTTGGGAAGCTTAGGAAGCTCCAGTAACGACTTTGAAGTAAACTTTGAGGTCTTCGACTCTTTTGGTTTCGCAGGCGAAGCGGGCTTGTCTTTGTTTTTCTGCTCCTCCTTCTGTTTCCTGACACGCTCCGCCAAACGCTCCTCCTCCGCCCGGGCCTCTCGCGCCTCAGCCTTTGCAGCTCGCGCCTCCGCTTCCTTTTCTTGCCTCTTCTTCTGTTCCTCAGCCCGCTGTGCTTTCGTGTCGGCGTCCTTCTTTCCGTTGTCCTTCGGTACCGGGGTTTCTTTGCGAGAGGGCGTAGGCTTCTCTTTTGGCTTCTCTTCACGGACTCTTTCAGGTTTAATAGTTCCGAGGCTTTTTTTCAAGTCTGTTCGTTTTTTCTGACTCGCCGCGTCGCGTTCCCGGAACTCCTTCAGCACCTCTTGCCTCTTCCGCTCACGTTCCTGGTGGCGTTGAAGCTTCTCAGCGTCTTTACGCAGCTTCTCAGCGTCTCGAGTTGTTTTTCCTTCCTTCTTCTTTTTCTCGGCAGCCGCTTTTGCCGTCTCGTCCTCGGCTTTTTTTCGGTCCAGGTCACGCGCAGATTCCTTGTTTTTTTTTGGCTCCGGCGCGGCACCCTTCTTAGGTTTCGTGGTTTGAACGACTGGGGAGTTTTGTTTGTTCTGAGTCTTCTTATCAACCTTCTTATCGACGTTGGGTTTCTTTTCCTTTTTCGTAAAAGCGTCCACGACAGCCTTCGCAGGCGGTTCCTTGTTTTCCGCCAGCTCCACGGACTTCTTGTCCATGAACTCTTTAGCGTGCGCAATGCCCGTCAGCGCCGCCGCGCTCGCGGAACGCACGCCACCCGCGGCGACGTTCGTGACCCGCTCAACCCGGGCCTTTACATCCCCGAAACCCTTACCCAGCGCCTCTTTGCGTTCCGCTTTTCGTTGCTTTCGAGCCGAGTCAAAAACAGAGGCTTCGTCGACGACCTCTGGAGACGTGTCTCCCTTTTGCTTTCTGCCCTTCTTCCTGTCGTCGCGTCTAAACGCTTTGTCATCCACCCCGTCGCCCTTTTCCTTTTCTTGTCGTCGCGCCCTGACCGTGTCGAGTGTCTTAAGTACGGTGTTGCCGATCAAATCCACTGTGCTTTCGGTTGTTTGCTTGGCGTCTCGCAACACGGCGGACGCGTTGCGCGGCAACTCGGCCACGACTTGTTTCGTGTTGCTCCCCATCTGCTCCAAATCAGACGCGCTGTCGTCCACTTTGAGCCCGCTTTTCTGTTCCACGAAAGTCGTCACGTCTCGCACTGCGGTTTGCACTTTATTTCGCACCTCTTCAAGCGACTCAGCGACGGACCAGCCGGGTACGGGAGGTACCGCGGGCTTGGGGACCATAGGCGACTTCGGTCGGTGGTGCGTGTCATTCGGTTTGTTAGGAAGCCTAGGCGTGGTTGGTAAGGTACCAGAGGGTGGCCCTTCCGGTCGCTTGGAACCTACGGCTGCGTTCCCCTTGGATGCTCCAGGCGGTGTGCCAGGAGTCAAACCAGACGCACCGTCATCAGTCTTTGACGCCTCACCCCTCTCATCGCTGGGAACAACGACGTGCACATCAACATTCGTACCTGCCCTTGGGTCTCCACCTTCCGTTCCAGGTGTAGCCCCGTTTGGACGCCCAGCAGGAGAGGACATGATGACACTGCACCCGGTCCGGACAAAGGACCGAGAGTGCGCGCGTGCCGGTCTGACTGAGTGCTCACTCGGAACGACCGAGTGGATCTGGCAACGCGTTTCAAAATCGAGTGCCAAGTAAGTGTGCCTTCCAAAATAGTCCGACCGACCTGGGAAGGGCTTGAAAGGCATCGCTTGGTTGAACGTGGGGTGCTGAAACGTAGCACTCGTGTTTTGAAAGAAGAAGTTGATCGCAAAAAATGGTTTTTGGCCATTTTGGCCATTTTGGCAACAAGTTTTTGGGGACGAGTCGGAGCTACAAAACATCGCCTCCCCTTCACCACTCTCCCTCTTAACACGCACGCCTCGCTCGACGCGTCGCGACTGTCAACATGGCTAAGGGTGCGTACATGTTACATTTGTGTTCACACCTCTTCACCGCGTTACGACGATCGAATCACTCTCAGCGCGCGTGTTCCGACGAGTACCCGTGACCGGAAAACTGACGCTTCCCTACTCTCCCCATCGTATCACAGAGGATGCAAAGGCCAAGGCCACGAAGGCTGCCAAGGCAGTTAAAAAAGGCGGTGGCAAGGTTAAGCTCTTAAAGAAGCGCTTCTCCCCCACGTTCCACAGGTACGTAGGGTAGACGACGATCGAATCACGACATAGAGCGTATAGACGACACGTGCGGATGAGGGAAAAATCTCGGCATCGCACCGCCAACAGCATCGCAAAAATCCTCAAACCCCAACCCGGCCACTGACCATCCCCTCCCCTCCCCAACAGGCCCAAGACCTTCAAACAAACCCGTGCGCCTAAATACCCCCGCGTGTCCGTGCCTCCCATGTGCAAGCTCGACCAGTTCCAGGTACGTGTCGATGCGATTTCCCCGCGGTCCCGGGGACACCTAGCGCGTCGCTTTCGGTTAGGGTTTTAGGATGCAATGCTGCTGGAAAAATCGAGAAAAAGACCCGCGCAGCGAAGTCAGATACAGGGTCAACACGGAGCCTCTCTCGTAACTCTGGCAGCTGTTTAGTCATGCCGACCACGCATACGCCATTTTGGGTTTTAGTGTAGGGTCGTGTATCACTCGACCTTCCAAACAACAAGCGATGGACCTATAGACTGACCTCATCCCCCTTCCTCATTTCAATCCATCAGATCCTCAAATTCCCCCTCACCACGGAGTCGGCGATGAAGAAGATTGAGGACAACAACACGCTTGTGTTCATCGTTGACGCCAGGTCCACGAAGAAGCAAATCAAGGATGCCGTCAAGAGGATGTACGACATCACCGCAAACAAAATTAACACCTTGATCCGCCCGGATGGCGCCAAGAAGGCGTACGTGCGTTTGTCCGCGGACTACGACGCCCTGGACGTCGCCAACAAGATTGGCATCATATAAATTGCCTTAGTTCTTGTTTGGACTTACTTCTAGAGGGTGTGTGGGGTGTGTTGCGACGAAGATGGTGCGTGACGATAACTAGTGAAGTGTTGAGGGAGGTTGAATGTAACGACCGAAATCGAGACTGCATTTTTTGGATTCTTGTGTTTCATAGGTGCTCTCTCAATTTCTCGGTCACGTTGATAGCGTCGTGGTCCTCGATAGGAGTCGTTGAAAGCAAACAGATGCCTCGTTTGCAACGCCTAGAGTTCCTATCAGTCGACGCCTCGATTTCATTGGCCTATTGCTTTTTGTCTTTTTGGTCTTCTTCGTTCTGTTCTTCGACACTCGCACACGCGCCTCCGTTTCCCTGGCCGAGGAGACAGATCATACTACTGCTACGCGGTGTATTGTATGCACCTCGTCCTGTCGACACGAAAAGGAACGAAACGCACTCGCCGCGTGTGTGGTCCGAACGTACACACGTGCGTCTCGAAAACTTCGCAGGTCCAAACTCGCCTCGTGACGACGTACCCGCCACTCCTCGTCGCGCCGACGCGTGTTTAGGGTCGAGCCTCCTCGTTCGTCCCGCGCGGCGTCGTGCGGCTCGAGGGGTGCTCACCATGGGTCCGAGTAAGTCAAGGGCCAAGCCCACGCCCCCCCTCGGTTCCCTGGAGGACGCGCCGCCTCCGGTACGACGCTTGAGGTCAACTTCGGGAGACCCGAGTGTGTTGGTTTCACAACAGGACGCGTCTCGAGGCGACAAACTTGTTGAGACGGAGGCGCGGGTAGAACAAGGGTTGGACTGTTTGCCCACACAGACCGACACGCCAAACGCGTCAGCTGATGTGTTCCAGGGTGCCGGCAGTACTCTGGATTTCGACGACGCGTTAGTGACGTTCGCCAGAGAAGAGCTGTTCAAGTCGTTTAATGACAAGAGCGACAGCGCCGCCTCGGGCTTCACCGGGTTGGCCAACGGAGCTGCGGAGTTGCTAACGTCTCACCCTGGCCGTGACGGTTTGACCGATCCACTTCCGGTCAACGGAACTGGGTTGATAGACGATATTGCCGGTCTCACCGGTATCAACGGCGAGAACACTGAAGCTTTAGCTCAGAGGTACGCGGCTTACGAGACGGTGCAGCGGCGCATGCGACGCACCAACTCGCGAAACTCTGGCGGGCACTTACTGCCAAACGCTCCGCCTTCTGGAACGCGCGTCCCCGTTCTTCGCGGGCAAATATCCGGCATCACCGGCCTCGATTCGCACGACACTCACTGGTTCGACGATTCCAGAGGCGATGTTTTAGTTAGAAGTGGAGGGCTGGAGTGGTTTGACCCGGGGTTGATGGGTCACGATTCAGGGATAAACGAGTCGTCCCCGCGGGCCCAGAGAGGAAGGTCGCTCAACGTCAATCGCGTCAACTCATCCTTCGACCAAGGTTTGTTCGATTATGCCCCGGCGCCGGGGAGCGTTAGTACGGGAAACATGCATTACGACTCTGGGCTGGACACCGGTAACTACGGTGTTCTATTAACTCAAGACCAGTCCTACTACGGGAACATCGAGAGTCTGAATCCGGATCAAGCTCGTCGTGGAGGATCCATCAACCGTCGGCAATCCCTGAACCAAACTAATTGCCCCATGGACACCAACTCGTTACGTTTCGGGAATATGTTGAGAAACGCTATCACGCCGGCCACACATCCCTCTACATGTACCACGAAGCGCAAACGAGCCACAACCACCAACAACCCCGCCAAGAAACGAAACACCGGAGGAGGCGGCGGTTCTCGCGGCGGCAACCGAAGCACCTCGAAATACAGAGGCGTAACGCACCACTGCCGGACCGGGCGGTGGGAGGCGCACATCTGGGAGAACGGCAAGCAGGTTTACCTTGGAGGATTCGACACGGAACAGCAAGCGGCGTTGGCGTACGACGTGGCCGCGGTGAAGTGCAGGGGAGACGACGCTGTTACTAATTTTGACATGGACGACTACGCGCATGAGCTGGCGAACTTGGAACAAATTTCAAAGGAAGAATTGGTTCTCTCGTTACGCAAGCAATCCAAGGGGTTCACGAAAGGCTCGTCGAAGTACAGGGGTGTTACACGCCACCAGAAGGGCCGGTGGGAGGCGCGTATAGGTCAGTTAGTGGGGAAGAAGTACCGGTATTTGGGGTTGTTTGATTCGGAAGAGGAAGCCGCCGTTGCGTACGATTCAGAAGCCGTGGCGCAAAAAGGATTCGACGCCGTTACGAACTTTGACCTCTCAGAGTACGCGCACGTCCTCGCCGCATCCATTAACTCAAAGAATCCTGGTTCGAAGAAAGGGACTACGGATGGGGCTGTTACAGAGGGTGTTGCATATGCTAAAGGTGCTATGACGGGCAACACTACTACTGCTGACGCTCAAGCACCTCCCACTCCTTTATCCATCCAGCCCTCCTCTGCGGCCTCCGTCGCGGCGCGCGCTAAACGAGGCGACGCGATAAAGCCGGGGCCGGCGGCTGAGCTGGAGCCGAGTTTAGTCGCGACAACCGCGGTGAAGGCTTTTTTTTCTGAATCCTCATCTGCTGGCAAGAAGCAACCTCGGGAGCACGACCACACGGATGGCGCGGCTGCTGCGGCGGGAGCTGCGGCGGCGGCGGCGGCGAGAGCAGTGGCGGCGACGCGGGCAAAGACGATTTCTACTGCTGCTGACGATGAGTCCCTCGTGAAGAAAGTTTCCCCGGTACCAGATTCTGTGGAAGCTAAGGGTAGCAAACAGTCCACTAAAGACACTAACCCTCCTGACTCCCCCACTGGCACGGTTCACGCGCTTCGTTTGATGGTGGAACAAGCGCGCGCTGAGCTCGCTGAGACTAAGAAAGAGTTGGCGGAGACGAAGAAATGAGGGGGGCGAACGGGTTGGAATGTAAATGATGACGTCTGTACGGGCAAACAGTCAGGCGATGGGGAGTACGCTGAGATAAGTGGATTTGGTGAGGCAACATGTTGCAACTGCTTGCGTTCTGCACGATACGCTCTGTACCGCAATGCACTCGAGAGAACAAGAGATGTGAGGAGTATCCGATAGTATCGTATAGCGCAAGTGTTACATTCATAAAACTCGACGCTCGGTCTCTCTCAACTTCTTTGTCTTCGCCCACGCGCGCTCACGCCGGAGACGCGCAGCAAAGTAAATAATTAGAAAGGCATGGTGTCCTTGGGGAAGAACTCCTTGCCCTCCGCGGCTTGGGGGATCACCCTGAGGAGGGTCTGGACGGAGAAAACCGCGACGACGGCGAGGGGCGAGAAGAGGGCGAGCATCGCAACACCCAGGAAACCCTCACCCTGTGTGTGGAAACGAGTTTGAGAAGATAGGAAGGGGGTGCGGTTAGATACGACGGCGCGACGAATTAGACGCAAGTTTTGCACGAGCTCGGGAGCTCGAGGGAACGATGCGAAGCGCTCCGCCGTCGCGCGCGCTGGTGAGTTTGGCAATCTGTCACTGAAAGCCAGTCTGAAAAAAACGCGATCGATCGAGGTTGCCTTGATGGGGATCGCTTCGTGCTTTGATGACAGTCGCTTTCGATCTGTCGTTAACAGCAGTTGCCTACGTACCTCAACCTTGACGGATCCTTGGTTCGCCTTGGGAGCTTCCTTGGGCGCAGCCTTGCTGCCGCCGCCGACGGAGGGCGCGGAGAAGGAGGGGAGGGACAGGGAGGGAAGGCCGACGGCGAGGTTCTTGGTCTTCGTGGGGCCGGGGGCGGTGGCTTTGCCCGCGGCTTTCTTGTTCAGAAGCTCGGCGTACTCCGCCGCGGCGATGGCCTTGGCGTCGGAAGCCTTGTCCGCGATTTGGCCGATCTCGGTCATCGCGAGCGCGGGCTGCGCCATGATGGTTAGCGCCAAGGCGCCCGCGACGGCGGAGGACTTGGCAGCATCAGCGACGGAAGCCTTGGCCACGGTTTGCGTGCGCGCCTTTTTGGGGGCGGTGACGCGCGCGAGGGTAACAGGGGTGGACACGAGGGACATCATGATGTTCGTAACTTGGTCGACGTGAGCAACGTGTGCGTTAAGATGACCGCGTAACAAAGGGGGACGCGGGAAGAGCCGATGGGTGATCGCTCCGTCACGGAAATCAATTGAAGGCCAAGTGGATAATGCGGGATCTGGTGTTTTTCCCTCATTTTGAACGTCTGTTGACGGTCTGTGCACTAGTTCCGCCATCCGCATTCATCCCCACCAAATCTCCAGTTCACAAACCCGAAACCGAAACCAGCTTTGCCACGCTGGCGTACGAGTCGTCAAATTCACCGACTCTCGTGCGTCGCTTCGGCGAATTATTGACAGACTAAGCGTCATAGGGAAATTGACAACAAGAAGGCACGCTCGCCAACACACAGCTAGTATGGAAGATGCGCACAAAACAGAAATTCAGATTTCGCGGAAGCAAACAACGCCTTTTCTCGTTTTCTTGGCGGAGGCGATTCATTCCGCGCCGCGTCTCGTTCGGAGACGCCCTCGAGTCGTCGAGGGCGTCGAGTGGCGAACGGTGCACGATAGCCTCGACTGCGGAAACAAATCATCGGGCCACGGGTACGTCGACCCCGGATATCCCCGCTATCTGTCTTGTCGTCCCCACTGTGTCCTGAGTTGACACGATTCGTCCCCAGATTCGTCCCGAGAATGTGGAATCGGCAACCCCGGGACATCCCCCGCTCACCATCCCCACTCCTTTTCTATCCCCAGGTGCTTCCATCGACGAATCGACAAAACCAGCAATGTTATCCACTCCGAAACGAAACACATCCCCCCCTCTGAGCCCGACCTCGGCGCTGTCCCCGCCATCCACACCGCCCACATCACCCAATCCGCGGGCGAAAAAGGCACCCAAGAAGAATTTGTCGACCGGGACGTCAAAGAAGGCAAAGAGCTCTGGGACTTCCAGAGGCAAGAGCACATCAAAAACGTCCTCGAAATCGAACAAGACACTTCGTGAAGCTGCGAAAGAAGCGCTGAGTGTGATTGCAGGTGTTGAGGCGACGCTTGGGGAGCGGGTTGAGGAGACTCCTCGAGTGAAGTCTCAATTGCGGGATTCACCTCGGATTGCCAGTCAGATTGAGACTGACAAGCATGATGAGCATACGAGGCGAGCATATGAGGCGGAGTCGGAGTCAACGCCACCTCCACAATCTGCGTCTCCACCCATAGAGCAAACAGTCACGACAAGTAAAAGACCTTCGACTCCAAAGCCGCTGTGGGACGGTCGGCCGTTCAATCCAAAGTCGAGCCCAAAAAGCACAGTCGCAAATAGCTCCCGACCGTCCACGCCGAGGGTAAATACCCCTATGAATTTGTCATCGTTAGCGGACCAACTGAAAGCAACCGTGAAAAAAACCAATAGTGGTACGTTGCGACGAGGCACGATCGTGTGTTTAGAGACCCCTAGGGTTATTAGTGGTACTAGGGTTTCCTTGAGTCGTAAGGTTGACTCGTTACCAAAAACCAAAAAAAACACACCCGCGACGCTTCCTCTTTCGCTAAACGTCTCGGGCGACGCTTCCGAGGAGCAGAAGTTACTGACTAAAAAGAAAGAGAAAGAGAAGATTGATAAAGCATTTTCGGCTGCGAAAGCACGCACAGCCGCACACGCCAGGGTACTGTCAGCTCGCGCCAAAGTAGATGAACAGCTGAAGCGGCCGCTACGCGTTAGTGCCACGTTTGACGAACAAGACGGCTTTCGCAAAACGCCGTCGTCGAGACCCGGAAGCGCGCGACACTTGTCGCAGCACGAATCGGAACACGCCCGGGCTTTGGAATCCCTATCCCGCCGTTCCACATTCTCCAGTAACTTGTTAGTCCGTAAAAAACGCGCGGATTCAATTCGACCCACCATGGCGTACGGCGAGCTGTGTCCGCTGAATTTAAAAAGTGAAAAAGAAAAATTCCTGAACGCGTGGGATGTGTACGAAAAAGGAAAGCGTTCGGGTCTTACCCCTGGGTTACCCGACGACCCGCAGTTTTCATACGCCGACCCCGAAGCCGCACGCGTTGCGATGAGAAGGTGGGGCCTTCCCTCTGATGAATACTTGCAACAAGCAGAGCGAGTCATGCAGAAGAAGAGAGCGGAGTATCCGAATACAAATTTGGAGGGAAATTCTTGCGACGATTTGGAAAACGAAGTGGACGTGAACGACGCCGACGAAGGAAATACTTCCTCCGACACAAATAATAATTCCTCCGACACTCCGTCCGACATTCCCTCCGACAGTCCGCACGACCTCACATCCTACGCCCACGCGGCTTGGGGCCCGAAAGTGTCGCCCCAGGCGTTGGAAGAAAGAGCGCGGCGGTACTTGGCCAAGCACGAGATCGAAGAGTTAGTCACCATCAAGTGGCACAAGAATCTGACCACACCTTCTATGACTGTTTCGAATTCCAGAGATTCCTTAACCGGTTTGAACACCGCGAGAGGAACGTTACACCTACCAACTACCGAGAGTAGTGTTACTACTACTCAGTCACAACCTTCCACAAAGTACCGGTTACACTGGATCGACGCGTTGCTGGACCACGAGATTGGGACGCACTTTACGATCGCAGCGAACGACGCCGTGCACGGCGATGACTTACGGGACTGCGGGAGCGTTTTTGGAAACGCCGGGAGCTCGATCGATGACACCAGGCGCTCCTATACGAATTCCATAAACTTTCCAAATGGTAAGAGTAAAGGGTACGGCTCGAAAGGCGCGGCGACGCACCGCGAACGCTTGGTCACGGAAGAGGGCTTGGCGTGCTTGAACACACACCGGTGTTCAAAAACGAAAATCCTCTACGGACCCGCATTAGCGTATTACACAAGATACCACGCCAGTAAGTGTTCCTTCTCAGAACTATTCAACCTACTGTCGGAACATATTCCCAGTGTCTCCGCGCGATGGAGCGCTTGTGTGAGGTCTAAAAGGGGATTAACGGATACGAAAGAAAAGAAAGCGTGCGCCAAAGACCAGTGTTACTTCGAAGGCGCGGTTCGGATTTTGGAGGCCCGTAAACTATTGGACTTTTCGTTGTTGCACTCGGGGAAGATCTCGTTAGAGGAGTACGCGGATGCGAAGCAAGCTTGGCTGCGGTACTCCACGCGGAAGGGGAATGTGCTTAGACGATTGAGTCATTCTGGTGACGATTCAAGTGACGGAGTTCATTTAAGAACATCAGCAACATCAGCAACCGCAGATGCCACGGACGCTTTCGCTGAAGAATCACGGAAGCCACTGGGGTACCTGGCGAACATCCGCGGCGGCGTTTCCTCGGTGTCGAGAGAGGACTCGTTGCGAAGTGCGTACCGTATTTATTCAAGAACAGCTAAGGCCAGTACCCGGACCGTGACGCCTCACTTTCTTGAGGATGAAGAGACATATTTAGCCGAGCTCGACGAGTTAGCGGAGGTGAATTGCATAGAAACAAAGGACGACGTCAAGACGCGGTCGGTTTGCGGGTGGGCGCCGCGACGCGGGTACGGAGGACGCGTGTTGAGTGCAAGGAGTCAGAGAGCTATAGAAGACACTTGCATGAGTGGAAAGTAGTATCAATAGATCATTACTAGTATCAATATCATGGTTCCCTTTCAACTTTCAACTGGTTCTACAATTTACCATTCTCGGTGAGCGCCAGCTCCAGCGTCGCTACTACTTCGTCGAACGTCGGCCTTCCCTTCGGGTCTTCACTCCAGCAAAGCTCCATCAGCCCTTTGTACCCCGGGAACGGTTCTTTCTGCGTATCGGAGGGCATCTCCGGCCGCTTACCTGTCATTATGCCCCACACCACGGACTGTTCCCGTAGCCCGTTGAACGGAACGTCGCACGTCCACAGCTCCCACATCGTAACGCCGAAGGAGTAGATGTCGACTTTTTCAGTCGCGCTACTCGGGTCGCTGAACAGCTCAGGGGCGGTCCACGGGAGCGTACCCCGCTGGCTCGCGATGCCTGAAGTGAAGGATCTAGGGTTGTTAATTTTATGATCGTCGCCTCCACCACCTATAGCCCCTATCGTGGTTCCCTTCTGTTGCTTCGAGAGCCCAAAGTCGGCGACTTTGCACGTCACGCCGCCCGCGATACCTAACTGCCGTGCGGTCAACACGTTGTCGCACTTCAAGTCGAAGTGCACGAAGCGTCTTGAGTGCAGGTACGCCATGCCTCTCGCAATGTCAAGCGCACACCGAGCCCTGGTCGAGGAACTCAGAAAACGCTTACCTGGTTTCTTTTTAGGTTTTAAAGGGTTTGATGCGGAGTCGTCTTTTTTGGAAGACTCCTCCGTTGCTTCAGCAATCGTCAAATTTTCAGCAACAGCGCTCTCCTCAGTGATCGTCTTCATCTCTTTCAGTTCCCGGACGTGTAAGTTGAGCAGCCGTCGAAGACTTCCGGAACGCATGAACTCCTCGACTATTCCAAGTTTGTCTGAATCGTCCACAACCCCGTAGACAAAAACTACGTTCGGGTGCTGCAGCGCCGCCATGACTTTGGCTTCCTTTAGGAAATTTTGCCGGGAAGCGAGCTCTTCGTGTAAATGCGCCTCTTCCTCGCGTTCGTCCTCAGAGGACTCACCGGAAACGAGGTCTTCATCATTAGGATTTTCTAGGGCAGCAATAAGGCTTTCGTTAGGGTTTCCACTAGGGTTTATGAGGGTTCCTGCTTGAGGGTTTACATCACTGCCCCTGGTGATCGCCTCTGTGCTTCGCCGTCGCGGGAACCTCGCGGAAGAAGTTGTCTGGTGAAGAAATTTCACCGCCACCTCCGAGCCGCGCCACAACGCCAGGTGGACCTCCCCGAAGGCTCCACCCCCTAACCTGTGCACTAACGTCAACTCACACGAAGGCACGGCTTGTAACCCAGACGTGACAGACGCCGATTCCCGGGCACTTTTGGCTTTTCCAAAGGGTTGCTCTTTGATTCGCGGCGAGTCATCGTTCGCCCGCGGAGTCATAACGACCGAGTCGTTCGACCCTGTTTTCTCAACAACAAATATTTTCAGCTTTTCTGCAGGTTTTTCACCCAGCGTCGACAGGTACCGTTCCCACTCTTCGAACAGCTCGTCGATGTCGTCGTCTCGGGTGACGCGAATCAACGTAATAGGGTCGTTGGGGTCGCGGTACACTATTCGGTGTTTTGGTATTTGATCGCTCGGCACGTCTACGAGTTCCGCGAAGGTGCTAAACGTCACGCCCCGCTTGACGCTCACTAGCCGCGTGTCTCCTCCCTTGTACTTTTGCGTGCCGTCGTCCTTGTCCAGTAGCGTACCGCCAGAGTACACGTTGGCTCGGATTTTGTTGGAGTCGTTCATGGAAGGCGTGTGTCTCAGGCTCGGCTTCTCAGCGGAAGTAACCTCATTATGTTTCGAATCATCACCACCACCATTTGCTATGACCGACCCTATGGATTCCTCAGGCCCTCCTCCTGGGTCTGTGAACGACGGGCTGCGTCTCGGTGGCTTTCCTACCGACCCCCCTAACGAATTAGACGGACTGGCGTAGATCTGTAACCTTTCCAACGCCGGTAACAGCGTGTCGTTTTCGAGGTCAATCGATTCAACTGAAGCTTTTCTCGAATGCGCCGGTCGCCGCCGCAGTTTGTCACCAGTCAACGTGTTCTTCCCCGGTGACCCCGCTAAACTTCCGCTTCCGTCATCCACGTCCAAGTGTGCCATCGCGGACGCCCCCGCGACGGCCCGAACGGCGCACCAACGTGTTCGTCGGCGCAGACGAGAGTGCCGCCGCTACACAAGAAAGGCCGCGGAAACTCGAAAATGAAAATATGTTGTTTTGGTGGACGGGATCTCTCCCCAATCAGTCGGGGGGTCGCGTGGTGACGACGGCGGGTTGTCGGGGTGGTCACTCGGGTGAAGGAGTGGTGTTTGTCATCTGGTGTAGGAGCAAACAGTCACAAACCGCGATGGCCGCCCCCTCTACGGTGATAAAGTTCGTCCGCACCCAGGGGTTGTGCATCTTAAAACAGTTACGCCTCGAGGAGAGTCTGTTCCGCGTTTCCAACGACAACTGGGTCATCGCGAACGACGGCACGGACAAGACCGCTATTGTTTTGGGCATTTCCGGAAAGCCGCACCACTTGATTGACGTTCAGCGGGCTTACGAGGACAACATACTAACAATCAAGCGGTACACCGGGGGGGGGACCGTTGTTGTTGACAAAGACACGCAGTTCGTGTCATTCATCCTGAATGGAAACACAATTCCGCACATCCAACTGTTTCCAGTACCCCTGATGCGGTGGACCAGTAAGGTGTACAAAGGGGATTATTCGACGAGTAATGACTCAAGAAAACACAGCGGTGGGGTGTTCCGCGACGTCCCGACCTGGCACGTGCACCAGAACGATTACGTCATCGGAGGTGTTAATGACGACGACGACGGAAACAATTCACAAAAACTTAAAGTCGGAGGCAATGCGCAGTCCATATCAAAACACAGGTTCACGCATCACACGAGCTTCCTATGGGCATTCAGTCCGGAGAACATGCGATACCTGAAACTGCCGAAAAAGCAGCCGGAGTACCGGGCGAACCGGCCGCACGGTGCGTTTTTAGCGCCGTTGTGTGAGTACTTGCCGGAACGGGGAGCGATGTTCGATAGGCTGCCGGAGGCGTTGACAAATGCAATAGAAAACGTGACGATTGAAATGTGTTCGCTCGCGGATGCGGAGAAGGCGGCCTCGAGTTGTGACTCAGGAAAACCCTCCACAGCACACCGGTCCACCGCAGTTGTTGATCTTGAAAAGGCGCTGTCTCTTGACTACGACGCGCGGGCACCGGTTTTACGGGAGGAGTAGCAAGGGTGGGAGTGTTATTTATTAGAGTTGTAAAAAAACACAGCGAAAAACCAAAACGTCGATGACAAAACGAATCGTGATTTCGACCGTCTATTCATGGTCTAAATACCCATATAAAGGTTCCTTTTTTTTTCGGGAAAGTCGGTTGGAGCAATCGGCGGCTTCCGTCATTCGAGGCCACGCGCGGCACGTTCGGTACTCGAAAGCCTCCCTAAGTGCCATGAAGTTCGGCCACCGGTTCCAGCAGGTCATCGAGCAAACGCACCCGAGCGTGTCGGACCAGGTATGTACCCCAAACGGACCGAGACACACGGTGGTAATTTATCCCGAACTCGCGTCGGTTATTCCGTCCCCACGGTGCATGTCCCGTCGTCCCCAACCCGAGGCACTGCACCAGATACGGCGAGACCACGAGACACACGCGACACGCACGTCGTCCAACACCCATGTTCTGACCGTCGTACACCCTCCTTCTTTCATCGGTATCGTCGAACGTCATGCACGTCACCTTCCAAAAAATAGTTTCTGTGCTACAAAACATTAAAGAAATGCTTGAAAAACCTCCCCGAGGAACGCGGTGAGCACGAGGGTGGGTCATCCGGAGATGATGCCCCGGAACGGGAAGTATCGGACAGTAAGGTCGCGAGTACGTCTCAAATTCTGTCAGATGAAAAGGAGTTCACCAAGCTTTTGAACGACGAGCTTAAAAAATTCAACCGATTTTTTATGAACGCGGAGGAGGACCTGGTGATGCGCGACCGGGAACTGGGGGATGCGTTCCACAGAGTAGTTAGTCACGAAGGAAAAGAATCAGACGGCAAAGAAACAAAAACTTTGATAAAAAAGTATGCGGATTTTCACGGCGAGCTCGTTTTGTTGGAGCACTGGACGAGCTTAAATTACACGGCGCTGGTTAAGATATTGAAAAAGCACGATAAACGGAGTAGTGTCTCGCTGAGGTCGCCGTTTTTGTTATCAGCGTTACACCAGCCGTTCTACTCAACTGAAGTATTGCTGGAACTGATTAAGAAAACAGAAACGCGGTTCAAAACGCTTCACGAGTTGATACCGAAGAGCGGGGATGATGAGAAAAGTATCGAAAAACAAAGCTCGAAGACTCCTCCATCGTTAGCGCGAACCAAGGCCGCCATCTCCTGCTGGGACGGCATGAAGGACGAGGACAGCGTGAAACGGCCGTTCGGGGACGCGCCGAAAGGGATTGGGAAAAGGGCGAAAGTAACGGCTGCTTGAGGAGGGGAGGATTCAACTGTAAATATACAGCACTGTACGCACATGTAAAAGAAAATCATTTTTCAATCATCCTTGAGTTCGCCGCGTCTCGGCGGCGTCGGCAAGTTTTTTAATTTATCCACCGCGGCTTGGTACTGCGCTTCTTTAAACTCTTCAAACTCAGAATCACCCATGATTACCCCGTTCGGCTTTCGTCTTCTGCGTAACTCAGGAGGCGCGTCTAACGTTTCATCGGAGACTCCTCCGTCGCGTAACGTTTCAAAAATCAACTCGGAAACTTTTTTCGCCTCGTTTTTACTATCCTTCTTCAATGCTTCGTCCATAGCCCTTCTCCATCTTTTCGCGTTGGGTTCGCCGTAGAACAGGTTCTGTAACGGGTGGACTAGGTGTCGTATCGAAGGGACTTGATAGCCATCCTTTGTCGTTCCGAAGCGACCTCGAGTGGCGTCGCAGTACTCGCCGTACGCTTCCAATAATTTCCTTCTACTTAGACTCGTTTCTGGATTTTTATCATCCCCAAACACGTCCACATCCGCCGTCGCCAACAACCCCCACGGGTCCGCGTGGCTCTGCCTGCCGATCATCGTTCCCAGGAGAGAGAGATTTGTATCACTACCAGGTTTGCCATCTCCCTTGGCTATAGCAGCTGCAGTGTGCAAATCGACAATCCCCCCGTTCAACGCAAACGCGATTTCCGGAAATTCATTTGCCAAACCGTAAACCCATTCGTACCGCAACGGCGGCACGGTTCGGTTTTCGGCTGGTGACAATCCGTTGAGTAACGCTTTCCTGGCGTGAATTGCGAAAAACGGTCGGTTACTTGCCGATGGACACCCTTTCATCTGTTCTGAAACCGTTTCTATAAATTGGCACAGCGTATCGTAGCTATCGAAGTCGTCGACGCCGATACGGCATTTGACCGTGACCGGCGCGCCGCCGGAATGAGAACTCATCGCGTTAATGCATTCGGCGACTTGACTCGCGTCGTACATCAAGGATGCTCCAAAGTTCCCGTTGCCAGCGACTTTTGGTGAAGGGCACCCGCAGTTTAAATTAATTTCGTCATACCCATAAGGTGCGGCGACGGAACACGCTATTGCTAACAATTCTGGGTCGCTCCCGCCCAGTTGCAACGAGCTCGGGTGCCCTTCTATTGGAAAATCTAAATATCGGTCCAGCCGCGGGTGATCCGTGTGGAACAGGGTTTGATCCACCTCCATCTCCGTGTACAGCCAGGTTTTCTTTGTCAGTAAGCGCACTAGGTGGCGGAAGTGGGGGGTGGTGTACTCCATCATGGGGGCGATTGACAGGAGCTGGGGAGGGGGGGTTTGTGGGACGCGTAGGTTTGGATCGATGAAGGTTTGCCATTCAGAGTTTGAGAACGTTGGGTCGAATGCTTGTTCATTCAATCCGTCAAAGGTTTTCCCGAGCACTGTGCTTCTGTTTGGCTTTCCATTTTCGTGAGGGAAGTGCCACCACTGCGGGGCGTTCTTATCCAGCTGTAAAACACGTGAAGATGCCCATTGAACACCACCCACGGTTCCTCGCGGAAGGTTTTCGGCTCCGAAAGTTTCCTCGACTGGTTTTTTCTTGCCAGGATCAGAGGCAGCGCACCCGTCATCCTTCACTGCTGTAGACCCAACTTCCGTCACGAAGTGTCTTCGCGCTTGTGTACATTGAGACCTTAACGGGTTCACACTGCGCCAGCGCAAGCTGTGTGTTTTCTTCTTGACGTTCCGGTCCCGTAGGGTGTTCGTTTTTGCGGTGTGATGCGCTCCGCCGCCGCCGACTGCATTGACAAATCCTGTACCCGACCGCACACCCCTAACTACTCGCCCATACGGCGCGAACGACCGCCCTGTGGTAACCGATATCGCGCCGCGGAGCATTGCTTAACACGCGGTGGTGTGCCGCGGCGAAGGACAACACGACGCGACGTCGGGAGTGACGGAGCGTGTAGGGATTGAAGTGAACACGAAGTGAATACACTTTTTCGATGAACCTTCCACTGAAAAACCTTAACTTCAATAAAGTGAATTACAATCGACCTACTCCTCTACCTTTCCTGAAGCACGATACTTTCGTTCAACGTCTTCACAACGGCATCCGCGGCTTGCATGCCATCTACTGCGGCGGAAACGATACCCCCCGCGTACCCCGCGCCCTCCCCCGCGGGAAACAATCCAAGCGCGCTGACTGACTGCCCGTCGGATTTATCCCTCACAACACGAACGGGCGACGAGGTCCGCGCTTCCGGGGCGTGTAACAGCGCTTCATTCCCCGCGTACCCCGGCATCTGCATATCAAACGCCTTTAAGCTTTCCTTAATAGCGTTAGTTATTTGCTCTGGGTATAGTAAGTCTAACCGGGCAGGCTTTACGCCTAGCCTGTAACTGGATTTGGGCAACGACGTGGAGTCTGATACTTTTCCGGCTAAAAAATCGGGAACTGTCTGGACCGGAACAACTAGGTTTCCTCCACCCATTGTCGCGGCGGTTTGTTCGATTTTACGCTGGAAATCGAGGCCGAGTAAAGGGTCTCGGTTGTGAGGTTCTGACTGTTTGCCAGTAGTGGAATATGAATCGTCACCATCATCGTCACTAGTTGAATTATCTTCCTCAACATACCTTTTCGCATCCTGAAACGAAATCGTGCTCACCAACCCGCTGTTCGCCCACTCAGAGTTGCGCTTCGAAAAGCTCATCCCGTTGACGCACAGCTCTTCTGGATTTGTGCTAGTCGGAACGATCTGACCGCCAGGGCACATACAGAACGAGTAACATGCTCGGGATGAGGTTTCGGTAGCTTTAGACTGTTTGAAACTCGAATCTTCCTCCGGTCCGACGCACGTGTGCGCTAGCCTGTAATCCGCGACAGGCAACTTTCCTTTCCCTCTTTTTACTTCATCGCCCGCGAGCTCTTCCCCGTATTGCAGCTTGTCTAACAACGCTTGCGGGTGTTCTATCCGGAACCCCGCGGCGAAGGGCTGGTACTCCAGTTTAATGTTCGATGAGTGCATGCCTTCGAACAGTGAACGCGCGCTGTGCCCGGAGGCGAGAATAATCTCAGAACAATTTATGGTTTCAGTTATTGAGGAGTCAGTTCCAGACTGGTCATCCATAGGACGATTCGTCGTGGTTTCCAGCCCAACCACGCGTTTCGAGCGGGTAGAGGTGTTACGTCCACTGCCATCCGTAAAACCTCCATCGACATCTTCAAACAGAATGTTGTTCACGGTTTGGCCGAACCGTATGTCGCACCCGTTGTCGAGTAAATACTCGCGCGCGTTTCGTAAAATTCTCACCAACCGATCTGTCCCGAGGTGAGGTTTTCCTGAGACTAGAATGCCCTCAGGCGCGCCGAAGGCAACCAGGGCTTTCAATACTGACCGCACGTCGTCCCCATTGCGTCCTATCCTAGTGGTGAGCTTGCCGTCACTCCACGTCCCCGCGCCGCCTTCACCGTAGCAAAGATTGGAATCTTCGTTTAATTTTCGTCGAGCGAAAAGAGCGCCGATGTCGCGGCCTCTGCCTTCCACCGGTTGACCTCTTTCCAGCACCGTCACGGGCACGCCCTGTTCCACTAACGCCAAGGCGGCGAATAACCCGCACGGGCCTAGACCAACGATAACGACTCTGTCATTAGAATCATCTTCTTGAGTTAATTTCGAGTCATCGAGGGAACCGTCAACCGTCTCGTCGTCGAGAAGTTCATCCTCGTCGAAGTACCCTTCCACGTTGAATAATCCTCCTGATGACGAATCGGTCATCATCGATTCTTTAGTTGATAACTCATCACCCATACCCTTCTCCTCCCCCTCGTCGTCCCACCCCTTCGGCGTACGTTCCCGTCGCTTCGCCAGTAACCCAATAATCGGCGGTTTTATGGAACCGGTGGCTACTACTGCTGAATTAACACAGGTGTCGTCGACGTCGATGACATATTTAAACACCGGCGGGACTTTCCTGGCGTCGCAGGACTTTCGAATCAATCGAATCCCGTACCCATCGCCGTCTCGCAATAAATGCGTACCGTCGTCTCGAAAGCCTTGGAGTTCGGGTAAACCTAGTCCTAATGCCACAGCATCTCTTATCGCGTCCGTGACTTCGTACGAATCCTTTCCCGGGTCTTCGGTGAGCGACACGGAGACGCCGAACAGGCGCCAGGCGGTGGAGCCGTCGGCGGTGACGTCCAGTTGTTTCTGTTTCTGTTTCGCGTCATTCTTGCCTCTGCCTCCCCTCCCGCCTCGTCCACCTCTACCCCTTCTTTTACCCGGCGTGACTTCTACTGGGGGCTTGCCTTTCGAGGAGCCGCCTCGGCCTCCCCTTCCGCCCCGGCCTCCCTTCCCTTCCCGTCCTCCGCTCTTCCTTTTGCCTCCGTCGGATTTCCGTTCACCGCCGCTGTTTTCGCCCCCGCCGCTCCCCGCATCACCACCGCCGCGTTTCGGTTTCTCATCAGCATCCGATAAACCAGGCCAGTTGGAGGCGCGTGCGACTAGCTGTGATGCTCTAGGCGTCGATGCACTGAGGTCCGCGAAACTGCAGGGCGTGAAGCTCACGACGGGGATGGCCGCGTCGCGCGATCGGAAACGCGTAGCGGCGGTGGTGCTGAGTGGATGTGCGCGACACTCTACGACCCAACCTCCAAGTCCGCTGCGCTTCGTGGCCCGTGTCGGTTTGGCGGAACATCCCAAACGCGCCCGAGTGAGGCCAACGCTCGGCGCGGTCGCCGAAAACATCGCGAAAGATTGTGCGGGGGGCAGTGACCAGCATGCGGCGGCGTTGCCCTTTTTGACCCATTTAGCATCTGCGACGCGTCGAGTCGCGAGAGAATCCGGGTGTCATTTTCAAGGGCACTCACCCACCTCTGCTGCTTCGCTTCCGATGTCGGCGCGCGCGCTGTCGCGGCTGTCGCGGTTGTCCAGAAACGCACGCCAAACGCCGAAGCCCGAACCCGGCGAGTTTGCGCGTGCGATGGGTGGTAACACTGGTCCTTTGCCAGTTTGGGCTTCGAACAATGTGGGCGCCCCGCGACATGAATCCTCGGTAGCACGCGCGCGTAAGCTGGAGGACGAGCAAGTACGAGCCGCGAGTACCGGGCTTGCCGGGCTGAAACGGGAGAACACTGAGGTACCTGCTGAACAAACGTTGGAACAAAACAGTGCTACGGGATCCCCGCTGTTCTCGGGGACGTCCCCGGTTACACAATCTCGGGACGAAGGTCAAATTGGTTCCGTCCCCGAAACGAATCAAATCATAGAAAGGCGTCAAATCAATTCGCCTTCGCCTTTGCAACCAGAAAACTTATTCCAGTACAACTACCCTTCGTCCGTGGTGTACGTAGACACGTTGGAGATGGTTCGGAAGTTCGAACGGGCTGGGATGGATGGAAGGACGGCGGAGACGGTGGCGAGGGAAATAGCAAATGCGGCGCGCGCGGCGACCGGCCCGTTGGCGAGCAGAGCGGAATTCGAGAAGTTACAAATCGCGGTAACGTCGAAAGTCGAAAGCATAGAGGGCGAGATGAAAAGCAGACAGAGAGAGGCGGAGAGCACGTCGAGGCATGCGGTAGACACGGTGACTTCAGAGTTGGAAAAACTGCGAAGCGAGTTGCGGTTCGCGCATGACAAAATCACAACGTCTCAAAAACTGGATTTGAATTTAGAGCGAGGTCGTCTTCGAGACGACCTCCAGCGCCAAGACGACAAGATGAACTTAACGGAAATACGCCTCGACCGGGAAATCTCCTCCATGAAAACAACCATAGAAGCCGCTAAGAATGATGTTATTAAATACTCGATAGGGGCGATCATGTCCATGGCCGCGGTGGGGATGAGTTTGATGCGATTGATGATGTAGTTGTGACAAGGGCACTGACTGGACACGTTTCAGTACCCTTGGTTGTGACTGTGATTTTTATATTTTGTCATTTTTCTCATAGTCAGTCTTCACTTCTCAGGCGCGCGCAAGCCCCAACCATGATCGCCCCGAACAACACGCGGAAGAGACGTCGGATGCTTCGGACTGATGTGGAGAATAGGGTGTACAACGCGAAGAAGAAGTTACCGGAAGGCACTTTCCAGTTGAGGTTCTCGGCTGGAAAGAACTGTGGCGAAGGCGAGGAAGGATTACCGGAGGACGTTTACTGCACGGAGTGAAAAGGCGTTTTGTGGCGTCTGGGTGAAGATGAGGACGATGAAGGAGACTGTAATTGGTTTGAGGAAATCGCGGGCGACATATCTTTCACGGTGATACACGCGGGGAACCTGGTACACGACGGCGGCGTGGTGGGGGTTCTCGGCGATGGGTTCGCAAAAGTCTTAGATAAGATCTCCGGCGAGCTCGGCCATTTTCTGGAACTGCTACTCGAGCAGGAGGTTGAAGGAACTTTAGTGGGAGACGTGCTGTACATCCACAACATGTCTGTTACCGAAAAGTACAACAGAATGGGGCTAGGGCTGTTCATGACAGACATGGTGGACAAGACGTTCAACGGTAAGACGCGAAACGGCCAAGGAAACTTGTTGGTGTTGGATCCTTTCCCGTCGATGCGCAACAACGGCGATCCGCGCAACTGCCCGGACGGGCGTTTAAAACTCACGGAGTACTTCAGGCTGCTGAACATGTCCCAGGTAGCCGAATTAACCGAAGTAGACAAACGGTGCGCGAGAGAAATTTCTGCAAACCAAGAATGGGAGCGGCAGGAAATAGCCGCAGGGAGGAACCCGCCTGCTCGGGATTTTAGAAACTTACCCGCGATTGACTTTCTTCGAAAACCGTTTCCCGCGACGGAAGAGACGCCGTACGACTACAAGAAGTTTTTAATCAGGGGGAACGGAATGCCGATTCCGAAAATGCGGCAAGTGCGCCCGCACCTGTACAGGTGGCGATGAGTGTGTAGGTTAGGTATTTATAGATTAAATAGATACGCTTGAACTTGGGAGACCACATGAAAAAAAAAACAGTTTTCAGTTTTCGTTCCGAAATTTCCGAAACATCTACTCACTTTTCGGGCACCGCCGCCGGGTCATGAGCGATGCCCTGTCTCTCCACGAAACCGGCGTTGGATTAGACTTGTGCGAGAAGGAACAAAGCGAGCTCGCGCGGCAGTATGTGTTGACCTCTGAGCTCGATACGAACGAACAATGGTCACACGCGGGTCCAAACTCGATATCCCCATTCGCGCCGTGCGCATCATCCCGCATTCCGCACATCTTAAACGCCGCCCGCCTCGACGAAACCTCCGTGTTGTGGGACCTCGGGTGCGGCGACGGCAGAGTGCTACACGAAGCCGCGTCCAGGCACGACTGCAGGTGCGTGGGCGTGGAGATTGACAAGCCGTGCGTTGTGGAGGCGGAAAGGTTAGCAGATGGGTTAGGGACACAGGTTAAAAATAAATGCTCCTGGCATCTAAAAGACGTAACCCAGTTACCGCCTGGCAGTTTGGGCACCGACGACGCAATCGAAACAGACACACCCTCACCAACCGTGATCCTATTGTTCATCACTGGCCACGGGCTGTGCGCATTGTCTGGATGGCTGAAACACGAATGGGAAACAGCTGCAAAACCGTTCGCCGTGATCACGTGCGTCGAAGCGTTGGACACGTGCGTTGATTTAATTTCAATCTCCGGCGACAACGACGACGGAGGTAACCCTTTGTTCGACCAGACTATCAACCCACACGACTGGTCCGTATATCGGGATTGCACACACGCGAAGTATGGAGTGTTTGTGACACCCCCTAGAGGTGTTACGGTTGAGGAATGGGAGATGAGTAAGGCTGTATTGAAACCGGTTGATCCGCAATCAGTGACTCAATATTCTCCTCAGGTACTAAAAAACGTGCTCGACGAGAACGACGTTTCATCGATAGAGCAACTAGTGCAACGGCTTCACCCTGGGTTTTTCGACGATATATCTTCTGCATCAGAAATACTGGATACTTGTAAGTCTAATAACTCAAACATTGATGATGAAACGTTAGCGATGCGTCTCGGCGCGGCGCTGCTTGATGACGACGCATCAGATGAAAAAAACAAAAAAACTAATGTTTGGTCCGCCGCAGAGGACGCGTGTCACTCGCACCGGTCGCACAGAGTGGTACACCTTCACGCGTATGATTCTCTAGATAAATACGCCCCTACGGTCCGGGCGAAGTTGTTACGAGCGGCGTTCGAAGCGGATACCCCTTGGGGGTTAACAAAAGGAAGGTCCCTTTTCATTCGAAGCGCTGAATATCACGCATACGAATCCGGAGGCGGAGTTGTAGATACAAACCACAGAGACACAGGTTCAGTGTTAACCGTGTCCGTGTTACTCGAGAAACCTATGTTATATGGGAAGGATACCGATGCACCTTCAAGTGGAGGTGTTTTTTTTACGCGCGACGAACGCGACGGCGGCGAAGTCGTTGACGATCCAACAAACGAAAGCGGCGAATCAATTCACGTTCACGAAAACTTAAACAGAGGCGATTGTATCGTGTTCCCTTCTGAAAAGCGACACGGCGTTACGGCTTTGGTTGGTGACAACGCAGTGCGGAAGTCAGCGGTGTTGGAGCTGTGGGAGGGGGGTGTGACATTGAGGAATAGACAGGAGTAGGAATAGCAAGTGTGTAGTGTGCGGGGTTAAAAATACCTTACGTCT
>TARA_B110000977_G_scaffold158416_1_pt1 | contig 25026 bp, 18 predicted proteins | sample TARA_B110000977 | Tara Oceans TARA_B110000977 (sample SAMEA4397798) | marine metagenome | biome: Polar Biome; feature: [SRF] surface water layer (ENVO:00010504); material: water (ENVO:00002006), including particulate matter (ENVO:01000060) such as... | depth 5 m | reverse complement strand
CCGGGGGGGGGGGGAGCTGGTACGGTACGTCGCTGGTGTTGTCGTTGGAGGCGTTTGAAGTGAGTCTTGTGCCCCGGATAAATGTATTGCGCGCTTTTCCACGGAACCCCGAATGATGGGTGGGGCGATTCAACGGTCTTCGAGTGGCACGATTTGCGGATCGGTCGCGCCGACCCCTGTGGCCCACGAACACGCCACACGCCGATACACGTGGCACACTCGCCGAGAGAAACATCGAGCAGTCACGCCCAGGGTGTGCCCAGGAATGAGGGAGAGCGAAGAGATTCGGATTGGATAACTAACATCGGGGGCCAAGAAAACGTGCGTTTCAGGAATTTAGTTGAAAAAAAGTGTTTCGAGAGGAACGTCAAGCTATAGGTTGCCTCAAGTTGGTTGTAGTCGTCATATCAATAGTATACACGCTCATAAAGCTCACACATCTCATCTCACCCCAAGCTCCTTACCCAAAGAAATCCCCAATCGCAGAAATGGCGTCGCCCGCGAAGTCACCAGCGCCGGACGCGAACCCGCCCATGTCACCCGCGAATCCGCCTATCGCTGATCCCGCTTCTCCCGCGAAGCCCCCAATGGCGCCACCCGCTTGGCCTGCGAAGCCCCCAATAGCCCCTCCAGCGTCACCCGCGAACCCACCAACAGAACTCATCGCACCCGGGGCCCAGTCTGCTACCGCTCCGGCGCCGGAGCCGATAGCGTTACCCGCGTCACCGGCGAAGCCCCCTACCGTGTTCATCGCCCCAGGCGCCCAGTCCGCCACCGCGCCTCCCGCGGACCCGATCGCGTTACCCGCGTCACCGGCGAAGCCACCAACAGCCCCTCCAGCGGTGTTCATCGCGCCTGGGGCCCAGTCCGCCACGGCACCCGCGCCGGAACCAATAGCGCTGGCGGCGTTGCCGGCAAAGCCTCCGATGGCGCCCGCACCCGACGCCATCGCGCCGCCCGCCCCCGCCGCCGCGTTGCCAATCCCAGCGCCTCCATCCATTAGAACGGACCCAACCACGGCGCCGCCCACGACCGCGGCAGCAATACCCCCGGCGCCGACGCCACCACCACCGCGTCCTTCGGTCTGTCTGCCTCCGCCGCCACCGTGCGCAGTCAGTTGCGCTCCGTATTTCGCATTATTACCCGTATTTCCATACGCTCGCGGCTGTTGTCCGTAATAGTTACCGCCTCGTGCTGCGTTCGAAGGCGCGCCGTACTGCGGCGTGCCTTGATACTGGTTCTGCACCACGACTCCGTACTGGGGCTGGCCGTAGAACTGCGTGGGTTGCGCGGGAGGTTGTATGTGTATTCCGCGTCGCTGCAGTTCGTGCATCAAGTATTCAAAGTACGGCACAAATTCGTCAAATGTGATTCGTCGATCGGCCACGTTGTTGTCAGCGCGTTGCATCTGTTCCTCCATCATCGCGCTGCAGTCCTTCAACGGTACGCCATGAAAGAAACCAAGACGCACTAAAACACCGTAAAGCTCTTGTGCATCCAAAACCCCGTCGCCATTCATATCGCCCGCCCGGAACGCTGCCTCCGCCTGAGCGTAGTATTGCGAATACGCGCCGGGTCTTGGGACGACTCTTCCCGCGGCGACTGCCCTTGGGGGGGGGGTGTATCGGGGTTGCGAGGGACCAGAGGTGCAGATGCCCATTGGTGATTCAAAAGACTTAGACGTGCGGTGCGCGTGGGGAAGTGGGGACGTGGATGAGTAATCGGGCTTAAATTGTCGATTGTAGAACGTCGTCAACTCGCCCCCTGGCACATTTTTGCTCCACTTCCAATGGCACCTCCCGTGGCGAAGTCGTCGGCGAAGGGCAAGGCCCCCAGGTCAGACCTCCGCAAGGGGAAGACTGACAAGAAGGAGGACGATGATGCAAAGCCTGAAGAGCCGAAAGAAACCGCGGAGGTGCGTAGGGTGATGTCATGGAGGGCGATGGCGTGCCAAGCCGAGTCGAAGTATCGGCACCCTTTACCAACCCAACCATAACCGTCTAACCCCTCTCATCCCCTCCCCCCCTGACCTGACAGGACCGAGCTGCACGTAAGAAAGCGGCGAAGGAGGCGCGCAAGGCCAAGGGCGAGACCGTGTTGAGCGCAGGAGGCACGAGACAGTGCAAGATCTGTCACAAGGTACGTCATTGATACCAAACAACTTTTTGCCGCGGCCGCCGCCGCGTGTGATTGTTTTTTCATCTCCAATCCGCTCACCTCTCCCTCCCCACCCCTCCTCCAGACACTCCCGTTATCCAATTTCTCCCCCCCGCAGCTGCGCAAAGGGAAGTCCGCGTGCGAACCTTGTTGCGCTTCACGGGCGGACCGAGGCGTGGACCACGACGCGACCACTTTAGCAAAATCGGGCAAGGAAATCCGAGCCGAGCGAAAGGAAAAACGAAAAAGGGAAGACGAAGAGAAGGAGAAGGCGAACGCAAAGAAAGGAAAAGAAACCGAGACTGAGAAGGATGCGGAAAGAAAAGAAACGGCTGCTGAAACGGCTACTGCTACTACTACTACTGCGATGGAGGAATCAGAACCTATTGATTTCGGCGCGGCGGCACGGTTCGACCCGGACGCGGATGATTCTGAAGATGATGAAAAAGAAATCGAAAATGAAGAAAAACAAAATGATGACGATGACGACGATGACGACGTGGACAATGACACTGATAACAACCCAGATTCCGACGCCAAAGCCGCTGCCGCTCAGCTCCGCAAACGCCAAATTTACCTCGGCGGGGTTCCTTTTTACAAAACTGAGGATGAAATACGTGCGGCGTTTGACGACGACGACATGCCCGTTGAAAACATCGAGTGCTTCACTTTTCCCGATAGCGGGCGGTTTCGTGGGATAGCGGTGTTGACGTTTGTGACAAGAGAAGCCGCGAAGAAAGCCCTCGCCTGGAACGGCGAGGAGTGGGACGGGACGTTTTTGGTGGTGAAGAAGTATGCGCCGAAAAGGAAAGAAGAAGGTGAAGGTGAGGGTACCGATAATAAAAGCAATAAGCCTCAGTTACCCGCAATCCAAAAAGTGGAAGGCCAAAAAATTGCATTCATTTGTAACTTGAATTGGGACGTCACCGAAGAAGTGTTGCGACAAACTTTCGATGGGTGCGAAATCGTTGAAGTGAGGATGGGCAAGGACAAGGAAAGCGGGAACTTCAGGGGTTTTGCTCATATAGAATTCAAAGGGGATTCTGATCTGGAACAAGCGGTGAGTCTTAACGGAACCGACTTGTTAGGCCGGCCTATGAAAATCGCCTACGCGACGGCACGGAAAAGCGGTGCGAATGATGACTCCGGTCGTAAACAGTCTGGAGGAAGAGGACGGGGTGGACGAGGAGGAAGAGGCGGACGGGGCGGTGGGAGACGGGGAATTAGGAAGAAAGAGTGATAGTTACGGAGTGAGGAGAGATTCTATACCTACTCTCTCTCGGAAATAAATTACTCAACCTCATCCTCTCGCTACTTTGAGCATCTCGTCTACCTCGGTTATTTTCTCTCGAGGTTTACCCACGGACGCCCCGCGTTCCTTTTCAAAAACATCAATTCTACGCCACCCTTCAATGTCCACAACCTCTATTCCCTTCTTCACCACTAACGGCCCCACTCCCTTATCCTTGAACCTGTAGTCCGGCTTCCGTAACTTTCCCTTCGCGTCGTCAAAAATCAAACTCCCAACCGTCTCCTCGGCGCACACCAAGTTGTCTCCAATTATTCCCTTCGGACCTCTTTTTAACCAACCGACGACGTACACACCGGGGACTTGCCATTGTTGACCGCCCATCGCGGCGTTGGTTTTCTGTAACACCCTTCCGAAGGAGTTTGGGACGACACCCTTGTCGTGGTCGAACGGTACACTTTGCGTGTACCCGGTGTGGTTCTTTTCCGTATCGAGCGAAACGCTCTTGTACCCGACCGATCTCAACGCGATCGTGACGTCGTCGATAGTTTCGGTGACTCCACTTCCTTGAGCTTTTCTAGACCCAGATTCGCCAGTCAACGTGTTCACCTCAAGGGTCACTGACCCGACGCTTCCCGGGTCGTTTTCGTCACAAAGAAACTCCACGGGCGACCGGAGGAACCGAACGGAGAGTTCCTTTTTATTTTTATTACTTTCGGAATTTTCACGAATATCTTTCGCTTTTTGAATCGCCTCCCACGCGCGTCGCCTGGGTCTCGAGTTTTTTAGGTCTTCCTCATCTTCTAACTCAAGCGTATCATCCATCACAGTGACCTTCACACCCTCTAAATTCAAAAGCTCCCGAAGTTCCTTTGGTGAAAAAGCGCTCTGCGCGACGCCCCTTCGTCCCACGAGAAGCACTTTTTTTATGTTTGAGTTTTTTAATGTTTGTAGAGCTTGCGATGTGATGTCGGTACTCGACAACTCGTCAACATCTCGTAACAATATCCTTGCGCAATCCAACGCGACGTTCCCTAACCCGAAGATAACGGCCGTTGAGTGGTTGTTTTTAGATTCTTCAACACAGCGGTTAGTCAGGCTGTTATCTATGCTTTTCGAAAGTTGCGTGGCGTGATTTGGATCGCCGTTGAACCACCCGACGAACCGCCTGGCGGAGTAAATGCCATTTAATTCATCTTCGTTCGGGATACCCAACTTGGTATCTCCATCCGCGCCGTACGCGAGAACGGTGGCGTGGTATCTTGGGGTGAGCTCGTCTAGGGTTACGTCTCGGCCGAATGTAACATTCCCGAGAAATGAAACACGTGGATCGTTTAGAATACCGTCAAAGCGGTTCGTCACCGATTTCGTGTTCGCGTGATCAGGAGCTACACCGAATCGAACCAAACCGAATGGAACCGGTGATTTGTCAAGGATGTCCACTCTTGTGTGCTCGCCGTAGTGGGTGAGGAGCCGGTCAGTTGCATACATCCCGGCGGGGCCGGATCCCACGACGCAGAACAAACGGGGGGGATGTTGTGTAGTGGAGGTGTACGTCCTGAAGGGTTTCACATTTGTCAATCTGAAACACGAGAAGCGCTTTTGGTCCACCCCGACGCTGCCTACCCCGATGCGTACGCCCTGGATCCTGCCACGGAAAAAATGAGCCAACGTGCGGCGGGAGGGTGATGCACACGCCATTCTAAAAGGCACCGCCCGAACTCCAAAAACAGACTGATCGGGGGCCTTCACGCGTCAATCTGATGGTGATTGTTAGTCGGCGCCCTTTTCACCTGCAGCAAAAAGCGCGCAAGGGCCGTTGCCATGACTTCGGATGGGCACTTTCGGCACGCGTTTTTGTCACCTTCGAAAGCGTTGGGATCCACGAAAAGCAATTTTTATCGGACGCGTCAGCTTTCGAGGGCAAAGTCGTTGCTCGGCGGGGGCACGACAGTCTTGACCGCACGTCCTGACTGACCGGATTGTCGCGAGCGCGTGGTGCGCTGCGAAGGCGCCGGGTATTTGTGTCGCGAGGGGGCGTAAGTAAGTGGGTACGTGACTCGGCGCCATGGCCACCGCGGGTGCGACGGCGGCCGCCGAAGATGAGGTTGTTCACGGTTCCGGGCACACCAAAGACATCGGGTACTACGCGTTGTACTTTCTGTTTCTGAGTTTGGTGTTGGGGGCGCTGGCGCGGGGGGCAACCCGGAATACTAGGTTACCCTACACCGTAGCGTTGCTGTTCCTAGGGCTACTCCTGGGCTTCTTGCACTCCTACGTCGACCTGGGCGCTTTAGGCACATCGCTTGACATCTGGGTAAGCATAGGTCCGCACACTATGTTAGCTGTGTTCTTACCGGCGTTGGTGTTCGAGTCAGCGTTCTCGCTGGAGTGGCACACATTCCGTAGATGCGCTACACAGGTGTTGTGGCTAGCAGGCCCAGGCGTGTTAATGGGAACAGGGATAATGGGGGGGTTATTAAAAGTAACTCTCCCATACAATTGGGGCTGGGGCAGTTCACTGATGTTGGGCTCTATTTTAAGCGCCACTGATCCAGTTGCGGTGGTTGCTTTACTGAAAGAAGTAGGCGCGAGCAAACGACTTGGCCATATTATTGAAGGTGAATCTTTGGTCAACGACGGCACCGCAATCGTGGTCTTCTCCCTGCTAAATGAAATCGCCAAAGGCGCAACGAAAACCGCGAGCGAAGTTGTTTTGTTTTTTCTGTGGGTGCCGGCGGGGTCGGTGCTCGTCGGCGTGGGGGTTGCGATAGGGTGCCACACCTGGCTCGGCCTAGGCGCCGTGGCTGGCGACCACATCGTGCAAATATCAGTCACGCTGTTCGCGTGTTACCTGTGTTTCCTAGTGGCGGAGTTTGAAGCGGAAAGCAGTGGGGTACTTGCGGTCGTCGTTCTCGGCGTCGCGATCGGCGCGTTCGGCCGAGGGTTCTTCACCGGCGAAACAGGTACATTTTTATCCCTGAAAATCCTGCTCGCCTTTTAACGCGTAGTTCGTGTACCGCTTCGGAGGTTTTTAGTGCGATCCTGTAAGGGATTTCTCATCATCCCGATATACTAGACTGCCCTGAATCACACTAGACTGCCCTTCATACAAAAACTGACTTCCTTGTTTCCAAACCCTCACAGAACACTCGCTGCACCACTTTTGGGAAATGCTAACCTTCGTGGCGAACACAGTGCTGTTTATTTTAACCGGGGTTATCATTGCTAAAACTACGAATGAAAGTACGTTAGCAGGGACGCTGCATGCGAGCGATTTGGGGTACGGACTGTTGGTGTACTTCGAGGTTCTTTTCGCCAGAGCGGTGGTGATTGGCATTTTGTACCCCATTCTCACGAGACGCGGGTACGGACTCACGTTAGCAGACGCTACGGTGTGCTGGTGGGGAGGCTTGAGAGGTGCGGTAGGCCTCGCACTAGCCCTCGCCGTCAACGAAGGCGACGCAGAGTACAGCGACGAGAAGGTTGGACCCATTAGCTTGTTGTGTACCGGCGTTGTTGTCGTCCTGACCCTAGCCGTCAACGGCACCACCACCGGCGCGCTGTTACAAAAACTCGGCTTAACCCGACCTGACGTGAGTGTACAGGTCGCGGTAGACAAAGCACGTAGACACATCCGACGGCAGTGCATGGCTGTGTACCACGAGCACCTCACGACGCACGACGACGTGATGGGCACGGCGGATTTCAGAGCCGTGTCTGAGCTGGTAAGTTTTGTTTGTCTTTTTTATCCCCTAACTGTTTGCCCATACAAAAGACTGACTTCTATTTCCAAATTCTCAGGTGCCGTTCCTGGACGAAGTGGAAGAGGTTGGCGAGGATGAAAAGGTTGGCCGGTTGTCGGTGGCGCGGCTGAACACGCACATAAGCAGGAGCTGTATGCCGTGCATCACTGCGTGCACGGACTGCTTGCGTGGGGTGTGTTGCAGGAGATGTGGTGGGAATTCAGACGGAGAGACGCCGCGTGGTACCTCACACGCGACCTCTGAGGATGTCAACGCACTGAAGCCTCCCGACACCGACGACAGCATGTCGGTCAATACGTCTGACCCCACGGTTGACGTACTTGCTGATTTGAACGACACGGGTGGACAAGGCTTGACCTTTTCCCGACACCGCCGGCGCGGCAGTGATTTGGAAATAACCCTAGGATCTGGAGGGGTTTTAACCCCCGCGAGCTCGATGGCGAACATCGCGGCGTTCGCGGAGGCAGCGGAGAAACTTAAACATTCTGCGAACCAAAGCAACGGTTTAGGGAACGGTTCAGCGAACGTTTCCGCGAACGGCTTAGCATCGGTTCAAGAGATTCCTAGTGCATTGACAGGCGGTCAGAGTACTAAAAACGCACTCGGTGAGGTTGGCGGTGCCGCGCCCGATTTAGCCGCCGCCGTCGCCGTCGCGGTGAAAAGGGACTTTGAAGAGCAGGTCGCGGTTTGGAGTAGAGATGTCAGGGGAAGATTCTTGGCGCACTTAAAAGTCTTATACTGGGAAAGCCTAGAAGAAGGCAGAGCCACGAAAGAGGTAGTTGAAACGTTAGTGGAGTGCGCTGATATCGCGCTTGATGAGCTGGATGAGCCGCTGTGTGACTGGGAGGCTTTAAAAACGCGGGTGCTGGGTAAGGCGCAAAAGGGATCGAGTCTTTGGAAGCGTCTTTACAGAGCGTTGCCCGGTCCGTTGAGAGAAAGCGTCAAGTGGACGCGCCAGTGGGTTTTGCACAGTGGGGCGGTCGGTGCGGGTGGGTCAAGGAGGAGGGCCTTAGTAGCAGCCGCGTTGTTCCACGACGCACGCAGAGAAGCCAACCACGCGATTTTCGGACACCTGGACGGTGAGGGGATGGGTGTGGATGACAGTAATCACGGCAAGGAAAAAGACGCTGACAAAGAAAAAACCTCGAAAGACGTAAAGTCCGCGGACATCAACGACGTTTCGTTACTGTACGACTCGGACGAGGGGGTTGATGACGGCCGGGATCCGGCTCGAGTCGCGGCACAGCGCGTCCGACTGGAAGCGACAAAAGACGCGGACGCGGCGAAGAGCTACCTCCGAGCGGCGCGGACGAATGAACCCGAGTTGGCGGCGGCGGTGAAGAGCGAAGAAACAGCGAGGAGACTTTTGGCCACTGCTGAGCGGAGTGCCCGGGGGTATGTTCAGAGCGGGCTGTTGACAGAAGCTGAAGCTGCTGAGCTGCTTGCGGGGGTATCCCGAGCGCAACGACGTCTACGTTTGGACCCCCCCGAGCCCGTGACTCGGGATCCAAGAGACTTGATGCGCATGTCGCCGCTGCTGGATCCGACGCACTCGGCGAGAGTTAGGGATTTGGGGCTGGTGGATCGGCTGACGCGGGACGCGCCGTCGATGTTGGTCCGACGGTTTCCTGGTGACGTGGTGGATGCTACTAGTCTAGCCCCCAACGGTGGTCTGTTACTGTTAGCACGAGGCGTGGTTGATGTTGAGTGGAGTAAACCTATTGGGGAAGGTGGAGGCGGTGGATCAACAGCGCCGCTTCGCGTCGGCGCATCGTCGACCTCGTACGGCTGGGCCATTGGCGCGGCCGACTTATTAACCCCAGGCGCGGCTCGGTACAAAATGCGCGCCGTGTCCACAGTCACTGCGTTCGTGCTGCCGCCTGATTTAGTCAAGATGATTCTGGACGATACGAGGAATAGTGCATCCACAGAAACTATTGGAGGACGACGCAGAGTATCTTTAGACTCGTCCAAGAAGGAAGTACCTTCTGAAAAATTGCAAACCACAAACTCCAACGGCACCGCGGATGCGCTGTGGAGGGCTGCGTTTGGTTTGTTAGCGGCAACGGCGTTGCGTGATGATTTGCAGCTAGCCGAAGTGTCGCACCGCACGATTCGCCAAGCGGCGACGAAGAGCAAGATATCCGTGAAACACGTTGGCGCGCGAGTAGGGCCGTTTCCGAGTAGAAGTGATCAAAAAAATCACCCCCCGAAGGAACTCGTCGTTTTACTCAGCGGCGAAGTGTACGACGAAACCGAGGGGACTCTTGTCGGGCCGTGCGTGTTGGTGCCGACGAACGCGGATTCATTAACGTTTGCGCAATCTGACCCCGAGCGGTTCGCTTCTTTCAATAAGTTAGCGTTGCGAATGGGTATGTCCAGTGACGGCGGCTCTGTTATCTCGCCAGAAAAAAAGACAAAACGAGTCGGGTCCCTGGACGGCGGGCGAAACGTTTCTTTCCCCGAGATCAGTGCTACTGTTGGTTCTCCTATGGTTGTGAACGAAAAGGCGGCGATTCTAAGGGTGCCTTTAATGAGAAGCAACGATTCTGGAGGGTATGGATCTGGGAATGTGAACCGTCTGGACCACGGAACAGGCAGCGGATCGTTCGGCGCGCAAAACGTGCCCGGCATTTCTTCGCCGCCGAAAGTCACTTCTTATCTTCCTGGATTAGAGGGCTCGGGGTGGGGAAAGTTCGGCAAAAACCCGCTGGAGTTGAGCCGGGCGGCGGATTTGAGGCAGGAGTTGCTTGGAGGTTCTGTTGACAAGGCAGAACGCAGGCGAATCTCCGTCAACGTGGGTTCATTAAACCTCGCAAACCAAAGGATCAGGGAATCCGAGGGGGGGGAGGATCAGGCGCAGAGAGAATTCAGTCGATTTCTCTCAGAAGCTAGAGACGGCAACAAACCGAGTAAACGTGACACGACTGGTTCTGATCAAAGAAAGGACGACGACGACTTCATGAATGACACCGGGGACTCGACCGACTTTAGCTCACGGCACGGCAGCGGAGGCGATCTTCGGTCGCTAGCGGAAGGCGTTCCCTTTGAAGACCCCTACGGACGCACGAGTGAAGGGTCCGACGTGTACCAGTCGTCCCTTGACAAAACCACGGCGCACATCTTGGCGAGGAATATTAAGCGGGACATATTCGCGCCGAGACGGACGAGTCTGGACGCGCGGTCAAAAGCGGTGTCCGCTGAAGCGGCGTCTATGGCGGGGTCTATCATGGCGGACCGGGCGTTCCAACCAGGCGCGTCGTCAACGCAAAGCGCACGCAGAGCGAACGTCACGAGTCCCAGGGCGAGCGTAGCAGGCTTGTTCAGGAGAGCGGACGGACCTGGAATGTCCAATGCCAAAGCTACGGACACGTTCCCGCCCCGACAAGGACAAGGCAATCAACCCGGGTCACCCAACGACACGTTCCCTCCGAGGCCGGCTGGCGGGTCCAAAAAGACATCAGCAAGAAGAGTCTCAATCGGCGCCGCGTTGTTCAAGGCGACTATGGGCGGAAGCACGTCGGAAGACACGTTCCCGCCAAGACGAGGGATTGGGGGAAGAACTGCGCAGAAACCTAAAGTCGTGGAGTGGACGCACGACATAAGCGAAAGCGACGAGGAAGAAGCTACGATTCAATTTTAATAGATAGACTAACTACGAAGAGGCTAACTAACCATACAAAAAACTCCTCATACACTCAGTAATCTAGGTGGTGATTGTATTTCGGGAAGCCACGAGTCCGTGGTCGGCGCGTCGCGCGTTTCTTTGACAACCTCGGAGAAACTTTTTCTCGCGTAGACAGTTTTGGTTTCTTTTTTTACTTTCGCGTTTGGTTTTTTCATCGGCGACACACGCTTCGTAACGTTTTTCGTAACGGCTTTTTTTACTTCTTTTGATACTTTGTGTTTCACTGTTTGCACCGTGAGCTGTTCCAAACGCGTTCGGAACACCATTTCCCTGGTTTCTGCATTTCTTAACTTACTCTTCAATTCGACAACTTCTTCTGTTCGTTTTTTCTCTTTCTCGTCGCTTTGTTTTTTCACCGCCCGCGATCTTTGTTCCGCCTCTTTTACTTTTACTTGGCATTGCTCCATTTTAGTCATACAGAGCACGAGTTTGTTTTCTGCACGTGAAGTGCGTGTGGAGGCCGCTTGTGTCGCAGAGTCGTCCAGAATCTGCTTCGCGTGTTGTTCACTTTGACACGCGTTGTATCCTTCTTTACGCCCAACTGAAAATCCTTGAGCGTACTTTTGCTTTTCCTTTTCGAGTTGGTCTTTTTGGAATTGCTTTTTGGAATCCGTCGTGCTCGTCGATGCGTCGCAGGTTGTCTTGATTGCATCTCGCATCTGTGCTCGTAAAACCTCAAAATCGGCTTGGAGCTTGTTTGACGACTCTATAGCCTCACGTGTTTCGTTGTTTGATATAACCAGTCGTTTCTCCAAAGCGCCACGTTGCGCCGTGATTTGTGATTCGCGTCGCAACACCGTTTCGTTTTCTTTTTTGGATTTCAGGAGAACCGTTTTTAGTGTAGAGATGAGGTGTGCGTCGTGTTGTTGTTGTCGTTCTAGAGCCTCAACGTGTGCCTTGAGCCGTTCGTTTTCAGCATCCGCGGTTCGCCTTGCTCTGTCGCACAAACGCAGCGTTCGTTTCGTGTCTTCAAACGCAGGTTCCAGCTGCGCCACCCGGACGCGAAGCCGACGCATTTCGGGAGGCTCGCTGCCGTCCAACGCGGGGGCGTGCCTTCCCCTACGTACTAACGATGAGCTGGCGTCACGAGTCGCGTGGACCACGTTCCGCATCGACGGTGGGCGAAGCTCCAAAGGAAGCAATGCAGCAGGGGGGGGGATAAAAGTGTCGCCGTCGGGGTCGTGGTCCCACACAGAGACATGATGGAACCCGCGCGCCGGACCATCACATCCTGTGTCGGTTCGGGAGCACGCCGAAAGCGGCATGATTCAAATGACCACGTGAGGCTCCGAAACTTTCGTCCCGGTATGACCTGACGCACCTCCGCCCCGACCTTACGTCACTGAACCCAACAGGAACCAGTAGGGTATCAGCGAGGAGCGCGTCGCGCGGAGCAGAGCGCGGGAGCCTGACCGCTCGGCGCAACGCGCAATGCCACCCGGTGAAGATCAATCGTCAGACGAGAGATTTTTGGAAAATTGTTCTTCTCAACTCGTCTCAAGTTTTTCGCCCTTCGTTCATACGCGCTCGCGCCGTCCCCCTATCGCGGGGGATGGCGGACCGCCAGAAGTTCCGCGGGTTGTACGCCAAGGCGTTTTCCACGCTTGACCGATGGCACGCGACGCAAACCCGCGCGGTTGGGTTATTCGCATCCGCGGTGAGCATCCTGGAGCGTTTGCCTTTGATGGGTGATGATGGGAATTTCGGCCCGCTCGTTGATGAGTTTCCCGACCTGCCATTGGAAACGCGAGTGGCACAGGCTGAGGCGTTGCATCGCGTGTTAGAGTCCCTTGCTGAAGAGCTTGCTTTGTTTCAAACGTTGGTGAATATACTGGAAAAGACCTCAAAAGATGCGTTGTCCCTTATCAACGCGTCGAAACCATCGGCGGCGGGAGGCATCCGATTGGGGCCGATTTCCTCCCCATCAGAATCCACATCCGGCCTGCAAGATTTGGCGCGAATTCACAGGGACGAGTGTGTTTTGAAAAACGTGCTGGTTAGGGAACTCTCAATAGAGGCCAACATAAATGACCTCAATGAAGCCTGTTCATTGTTCACAGCAGAACCCAACTTGGACCCGGAGGAAATTCGAGTCATTCTCGACAAAGCGGAGACGCTAGCGGCGGATTTCTCGGAACAGGACTTTTCGCCGAGGAAGGGGAAATAAGTATTCCTTCGAAGGTAACACCTTAAAGTAGTTCATAGGGCAGTGGTTAGCGTGAGTCCTTGTGCGTAGTTAGTCTGATATAGTAATATTATCGTTCCTTAGTTTGTTGTGCACTTATTCTAGTCTATATTCCTTCTAAAGCGCAGTCCCTAACCCGGGCACGGCCCTCGAGGCGAAACCGAACCACGCGGCGAAGTATTGCTCGTCATTCTTTTTCGAGTCACTCTCACTCTCGCCGTCATCATTCTCAAGAAGCAGTCGCATGACGTGTTTCGTTTCGCATGGGTGCGCACCCACGAAGCACCCTTGAGTGTGTTGTGAGCCGCCATGGAACCCCGAATGCGGGTGGTCCATCGGCGCGAACAAGGAAGAGGTGACAGTGGGGGAGCCATCATTTACTACGTTACTTTCCTCCAAACCGATTCCAGTCGACACGTTCCACAAGATTGTATCGAGATCACTAAACTTCAACGTTCGTTTCGGGGGAAGCGTCTGTTGCCCTCTGACTAACAGTAATGGAGTGCGGTACGAAGCGCTATACACGACGTGGTACTCCAGGAGAATTTTGTTACTGTTTTTGGAAACGGGAGGCAAGGACGCTTCGTCGTCGGAGACGTCTTCGGAGACATCTCCAACTTCATCAATTTTGTCATCTTCAACTTCGTCACCGTCGATACAAACGCCTTCGAAAGCCAGGTACCCGTCCGCGACGCGATTACGTTTAGTTTCATCAGTTTCTGGGACCCACCGCGCGACAGGTGTTTGGTTGGAGTCGTTCCACTGTTTCGCAAACGCCGTAGCGCCAACCGCGAACCCCGACGAAGATATCGTCCCATTTGCGAAAGAATGTGCACTCATTGCCGATTATCACGGAACAACGCTCACCGCCCGATACCGCCACCACCGGGAGCAAGACTGCCGCTCGCGCCACCACCACTACCACTACTCCGATTCGCCAACGTTTTCACCTGCGCTAATAGCTGTTTTTTGTTCGCCACGTTCAGCACCAACCCGCCGACGCCGCGAGCTTTCAAAAGGTTTTTCAACTCGTCGATTGAGAGGGAATCCAAATTTGTGGAACCTGTTTCGAGAGTCGAGTCGGGAGTTGAGTCCTTCGTACCAAGCGTACCAACCACCCCTTCCAGTTTAGGGTTCTTGGATAAACGTTCCAGCCCAGTTGAGGAAGGTCTTACGTGAGTCAAATCAGGCCGCGCACGAGTCGTGTCTTTCGCTCCAAAGCCAGGAGGGATGCTTTTTGGTTTTTGTGTAGGATCGGAAGATGATGATACTTTGTTGTGATGACCCGAGGTGGTCGTATTACTCCCACGTCCTGCTAACGTGTCCTTACTTTTCTTAACCGTCAGCGCGCGAATCAGCACGTTCGTCTTGTCCGTGGTGATGTACTGGTGCGCGGGGGGAGTGGCGTTGTGGTCGCAGATGTACTCCACAAGTTGGCCGGCACAATCGTACCGCACGTTTGGCAAATCCTCGAAAAGTAGATTTGAATCCAGGTCTAAGGCCGAGTCTGGCGACGTACCACTGGGAGACTGCACAGTCACTCCGTCACCAACCCCGCCCTCGCCCACGCCCACGCGCGTGAACCCGCCGCCGTGGGAAGGAAGGTTCAAAAGTGCATCCATGTGATGGGCGATGTGATGTAGAAGGTGGGATTTTGAATGTTTCAAATAAAAGGAGACAAGTCAAATTCTATGTAATTTTTATTATTTCTCCACTCTCCCTCTCTTCACCCCACCGGCCCCCACAGCGCCACCGACGCTGGAAACACGGTCACCGCGAACACCCCAGACACCCCCGTGGTCCACAGCACGAATTTTCCGAAGGTTTGGAAGAAATCCCCGTCGCATCGCCACACCAGGAACGACGCCGCCGCGAGCGTAGTGCTTGCGCCCATAAAGACGCTACCGCCTGTTGTTTTCAGCGCCCACTTTGAGCGTTTTCTTCGATCACTTTTATAACTAGACGGAGCTTGTTTGTATGAACCAGCGACGTGTAACACGTAATCCAAACTTAACCCCACTAGCACGGTAACACACACGCTTTCGGAAACGCCCATTTTCAGGTTATTTTGGACTAGGAACGCGACGAACGACGACGCTACTGCTCCGACGCTTAAAGTGGCTAACACAGCGAGCCTGAAACTTTTAGAAGCTACCAACACGACGACAAATGCGCACACTAATGAGCTAGTCAAACCCACCCACGCGCTTTTATTTAGCTCATATTCGGTGTCCAGTAGCACCCAGGTTCTTGAAGTGACAAAGCCTGTGATACTCACGGGCGCGGATCGCATTTGGAGTTCGAAAAACCTTTGCCAAAACAAACGCTCCTTTTTCAGCACGCTCGTCTTCGTGAAACTCGTGCTCGTCTTCGTGACTATTGAAACCTCCAGTGAGCTGATAGGGCTGATAGGTAGGTTTGACCCTTTGACCATTTGTTTTGATAGGTTAGGTAGGTCCTTATCGTGCTCCCTCCACCACCGGACACCCGTCACCCCGTACCCTTGGTACGAGTTGATGGACGCAGCGGAGAGAAAGTCGTCACTCTCGAGCGGCAATTGTTTTTTGCCCCCGGATTCGGCTTTTAATCTTGCGTCCATTACCTCAACAAAACACGTCAAGGAGTGTACCTTTGTCCCCATTAACTGCCGCAACTCCTGACAGAACCGTAACATCCACACCTGTGCCTCTCTATCTGCAAGATCGAATTTCATATCGAACTTCGGAGGAGACGCGGCGACCGAGTTCCCTCCGCCGCCCACCGCGAGGTCGGGCGATTGTAACGGCTGAAAAATATTGGCCAGGGATTTGTGCGTTGACTTTAGCAATGACGAAACTCGAGTCTCAAAAGATGCGTCAGAGGCAGGGTCGGCGGTGTCTATAATTACCTGGCTTTCTGCTCCTATAGAGGCGTGTTCATACGCACGTCCGACATCTTGCACTCCGAACACAAACGTCACGCAATTCGCATTTGTCACGTCAGAAATAGAAAAGCTTTGTGACACGTCTCGAAACGTTTTTGCGTTTTCCGACTCTACGAACGAAGACACCGTGGTGGTTGCCATATCAGGCGGCTTCGCTGCTTGTGCCACGACAATGGCGTAAATGACACACACGAACGCAACCAAAACGACAAACCTCGACCCGAAAGTCGAAGTCGTGAATGCACAGAAATGTTTTGCGGATCTTTGGATTAATTTACTCAAACGACGCGCGTACGTCTGATAGGCATGCGTTGTGTCACCACTATGAACGACCTGCACGTGACCCTGACCATTAATAATTTCATCGTCAGTTCCAGAAAACCTTATGAACGTTGATCGGGGGGTACCGAAGTCGTCATCACTCCCGAAATCCAAAACAACGTCGCCGCTCGAGACGTTTGGAGAAAATCTCGCGGCAAGATTAATCCGAGCGTGATCATAGATGGAGTTCAGCGAAACGCTCCGGCGCACAGCGGGATACCCGACGACAGTTTTATGAAAAGGCTCATGAGTAGTTGCACGCATTGGCTTTGCGTGCTTTTCTTTCGAGCACCGCAACACGGACGAAAACGACGAAACAACCGGAGCGTGTAACGTGTCGTCGTGAGTAACCGCTCTTTCGTCGATCCTCCCCCTCCTCGGCGTGGAGAACGTCACGGTCGACCGCGTGCGGCGGTGCCTTGTACTCGCCGGAATTCCGCGAACAGATGAACTTCGGGTGACGAGAATAGACGTGGTCGGTGGCGGTGGTAACAACGGAGGCGCGGATGGTGTCGTGGATGGCGACACTGGGGGGGATACTTGAGGCGACGCAGGAGGCGATGCAGGCGCCGCGGTTAGAGGAGCCGCAGTAAGAGTTTCACTTTCATCCACAAACTCTTTTCTTTCCCGTTCCTTCCTCCTTTCCAGCGCTGCCTTCCGTCGTTCACTTAACACCAGCAGCGCGGGGAACGAGGTACAAATAAGGTAATAGTTACTCATGACGAGCAGGGTCATGTAGATTCCGAACAAACGAATGGGAATAATCGGCGAGGATAAATTGCCCGCAAACGCCAATGCCGTGGTCACCGACGTCGTCGTCACCGCGTACCCAGATTTTGAAACTGTCCAACGCATACGCGAGATTTGTGATTTTTTTTGTGACTCATTGTCTCCGACATTGTCGTCTACAGCGTGTCCGGCACTGTCCACAGTATGTCGGATCCGTCCGACAGTGTCTAAGATGTCGACATCACGTACGTCTACACCATCCACCCCTCCGCATTCACAGTACTCCTCCGCTTTCCTCCAGAACTCCATCAGCACGAACGCGTCGTCCGCCCCGATTGCGAAAATAACGAAGCACCCCAGGAAATGCAACGCGCCGATCCACGAAATTTTGCACACGAAGACGTAGATGAAAATCGCGGGAATTAAAGACGCGGTGACGAAGGTAATTGCACCCATGGCTAGTCGCATATCTCCACTGTGCACGCACACCGCAAACGCAGTCACAAGAAGGCTCCCCCCCGCCCACCGCACGTCCCGCCACAGCGCGCTCGTTTGCAACGCCTTTTGAGCGCGCAAGTGCTCCCACGAAGCGGTGATACGTCTTGTGCTGGGCATTGAGTCTTGAGTTTTGTACGTACCATGTAACGGTCCATGAGAAGTACCGTGTAACGCTTTAGGAAACGGCTCTATAATGTCTAAGCCTACTGTGTCGATCACCCACCGCACGGTGGGTGTGATGTCGTCGTTATCGATTGTCACGCTGCCCGACGCACCGCGCCGCGTGAAAAACACGAGACGAGACGATTGGATATTTGAACTTTGCGTTTCACTTCCGTCATGACCAATTGCTCTATCACTGAACGTATTTCGATCCACTAACAGCGTCCACGGCGCGGCTAGGGTGGCCATAGGGAGGGGCGAGAGAATTGACGTGATGCTGTCGATTTCAGACGTTTCAGCAGTGTCACTTTCCCGTTCCCGTTCCGCCCACCGGTTCACCATTTCTCCGAATCGCAGGTTTATGTCGACGGTGGATTTCAACTCATTCGACGCGCACTCCAACGTTTCCCGGTCTAACTGTTTACCCATGCGCACGTTGTCATACACGTCTGCTAACACGTTAACATCGCTTTCCTGCGCCACAGACACCAACCCACACGCTTCCACGAACTTCCCGATTATGCAGGCTCTTTGCGAAGGGCGAATGGAGGTAGAACACCCTCGCGGGTCGCAGTGTTTCGAAAAGAATAAATCTTCGCAAAGAATCGCCCCGGCGCGGATGTTTCCGTCGGACGCGGTTTCCGCACAGAGTTGGGAGGCTCGTTGGAACGCGTTAGAGTGCTGCGGTTGGTTGAGTTTCTTGCCGAATTTTGAGAGACTGTCTAAAACATTACCCAAGCCGATTGATGAGTACACCGCGTGGACGTCAAAAATCGAAAAACTTGAGTGACATATTTTCGCGATTTCGTTTTCAGTTTTTTCGTTTTCGGAAATATTCTCGTCGGTACTCGCGTCGGTTGTGACATCACTTGCTTCATCATATCCGTCTTTGTGGCGACACACCTGAGTGTACCCTGGTGTGTGTTCTATCCTACGTTTCAGCTCGCACATCGACTCAACTGGAGGTTGGTCGAACACGGTACTGGAGTTCTTGTAATCATCACCAAAACCCAAACCTCCTTTCCCCTCAACTTTCACTAACACGTGCAGCTCGTCCGCGCCGGAGTCGCCCAGAATCCCAGCCGCTACGTCGCCCCGTGTGGTGCGCTCCAGCGTGCTTTTCGGAGGACTAAGAAAAGCATGTAAGGTGGATCGGGGAATACCAGACATGGTGGACTGGGACCGCGCGTGTTCCAGTGAGTCGGAGAACGCGCGGACGGAAGACGTACTTCGAAACGAAAGAGGCGGGTGTCTCACTGTACTGTAACTGGAGTGCAGTCGTGACAACGCCTCGTCCCGCGCCCCAGAGGCGGTGTCCCGCGCGAGGTAGTGCCGCAACGTGGCGTCAATCACTAACCCGTCGTGCTGCGTCAGCGCGACCAACATGGCGACAACAGCCACCGCGTTACACACGAGCACGACGCCTGCGGTGAAAGGGGAGGTTTGAGTGCCCGAGAGACTTTGTGAACGAACGTTCCGAGATTTGACATCGATTGGGATGAGACGGTGAGGCCGTACCTGGCCATCGCACCACGACGGTCGCCAAAGCGAGTGCTGGCGAAACTGTGCGCGGTGCCATGTGAGTACGCCGGTCGCGTGCGCCGCGCGCGGCGGCGGGTAGACGTCACGAGCCACGAGACAGTGCTTTTGGTTCCGCGAAGAACGAAACATCGATCACCCCGAGGCGTGAGACTCGAGGCGACACTTCGTTGGAAGAGGAAGCGGCACGGACTCACTTTTGGCGAGTTACGGATAAAATGAGACCACGTCTCCTCGTGACGTCACTTGCACGGGGCTTCGGCACCAGCACCTCTCGCGACATGGCGTCGTCGTCCGCGATGGCGTCGGTCGCGACGCATCAAAGTGGCGCACCGTCACCGTCGTGTTCGCGTCGCGATCATGTTCAACGCGGACGTGTACGATCGAGGCGTCGCACAGTCGCGATGTCGGCACCAAACACAAACGCAATGGCGGATGTGCTTCGGTCGCCCCCGCCCCCCTGTGCGTTGGTCGTGGGTCTGGACCCAGAGGAGACTCGGCTGACCTCAAATGCCGTCTCACGCGCGTTAGGTATCAGGGTCGTCAGTTTACTCCATGACGACGGGAGGTGCTCGGTGAGAGACGGCACATCAACATCATTTTCCCGAGACGGGTTGTGCAGGGACGGGACGCGTTTGGCGTTGGATCCCGGCCCGTTTCCCGGGTGCTGGCAACTTCAGGGCGCCACCTCGGAGGATGCGTGTGTGTGCGGCTCGGACCCTACCAACGGCTTGGTCACCTCACTCGGGTTCACTTGTGTGCTGTGCGTAGTGGGGATACACCGCGAGCCTTGTTTGGGCGAGGACGGCGCTGGGGCGTCATCGATGAGGGCGGGACGACGAACCTCAATCATGTCAGGCACACCCACGATCGTCACGTGCGTCCCGACGACCACCAAAAACGCACGGGTGGATGGCGCTCGTACTGCGCTGGAAACCATGCTGACTTACATAAAAAACTCAAACGTCGTTTCGTTAACCAAACCGCACAACTCACCGCGAGCGCACTTTCCGTTTCCCACGAAAAACAGGTGGGACTTGGGATCGAGCGCGATGCCGTTGCCCGACCACGACTTGGCGCGAAGTCTTTTCGGCACTGAAACCTCATCGTTGGACTTTGCGACCAAGGATTGCTGGAGTTTAGGCGGGTTTGGGGCTGTTACGCCGGTAGTCGTAGGGGATGACGCTGATACCGAGCGCGAACAGAAAAATCAAACACATAACGCCTCGTCGTTGCGCTCCTCGCTCCGTGACGCCTTCCGCGACGGAGACGTGTTCCTCTCCCTGAACGTCCCTCCAAAATGGAATTTGACCACCAGATTCAGCACGTGCAGACCCGGGGTGCTGTGGAGACAGGAAAGGGTTGTGGCTGTGTTTGAAAATGGAGAGGGCGGGGAGAACATGAACGGTGAGAGTTATGAAAAAGTAAATAACTCAAACGACTCGAACGATTCCTGGGGCCGGACGCTTCCGTCGCGGGCGGTGGGAAGCGACCGCGACGCTGACGAGAACGACACGCGATTCGTGCGCCAGCTCGCGACGGAACGCTTGGTGAGTGAAAGGGGGTACAATACGATTGGAACAGATGACACAAACCAAGCAAGCCAACCCCCAACAGGCAAAGCGCCTGCGAGTTTCATAATTGGTGGAGGGACAGTCGTTGCGGATGAGTGCGTCGGTGGTGACGTGGACGCGGTGTTTCGCGCTGGGGGAGGCGCAGCCGCAGTCACGATGCACGTCTCCTGGCCAATTAGTCACCCACTCGCGTTAAGGGACGAAGCAGTGGTGGAATCGCTAAGGGCGTGCAGAGAAACGGGGTTGCCGCTGTGGCTGGTGGAGCAAACTTAGTTTCAGCAGTAGTAGTTATTATTTAGAATCATTATTCGACAGCAGATAGTATGGATTGCTTCAAGTAAATACCCCATATACCGACCCAAACCCATCATTACTTCTCCAGCACCCCCTTAACGTACACCATCCCCTTCTCAATCAAGTTAAGGTCCCGGCGCATGCGTTCGATCTCCTCGACGTCGCCCTCCACGACGATATCAACTGTCATGTCGTCATCCGCGGTGACCATTTTGACTTTCATCTGTTCCTTTCGCCCGGCGTTGTCCATGTAATAGGAGCCGGATAGGGGGGAAATCAACGCCATGGCGTACCACAAGTTACCCCCGGGCAACGCAATGGAACACACCAACCCTATGCATAATAATCCAACAGCAACGCAGAAGGTAATGTACGCCGCCGTTCCGCGTTCGGGCGCTATGTTTCCCTCAAACGTAATAACCTCCCCCGCGTCTTTGATCGCGTAGTTGTTGCGTTTGAAAAACATGCTGACTTCCCTGGCGAGCTCGTCGAGGGGCATTGAATTTTCAGCGCCGGGACCGGCGACTTCGAAGGTTTTGCGGCCGACTTTGGACTTGGCGCTTCTTTTTACCAATGACCACAAGCCGGGGGCACTTAGCACGAACAGCCCTAGACTCGCGAAGTACGAGGGCTTGATGTCCTCCGCTAAGCTGCTGTCAGCGAGGAGAAATAAAGGTACAATGGCCGCCAACGGGGAGGACATTAATTTGTTAATCGTGATTGACGATGAGCTGGTTTCCGTGTTGTTGAAGAAGCCCATGCCTCTGGGAGATTTTCCCTCCAGGCCGAAGCTTTCGGAAAATTGGGACTCATCCTTCTTGCCCAGCGCGGCGACTGTGATGCCGCCGTGGCGTTTCACAGTGCGTTGGTTGGCCATGGCGTGAGCCCTGGTAAGAGTGACAGCGGCCTTGGCGGTGGCGCGCGAAGACGCGGCCGAGCCGGGGGCGCAACGCAACGCCGACGTGGTCATCGACATAGCGGAAATCAATCAGTCGACGTGGCTTATCCAGAGCCTGATGCGTGGTGTGTCGCGACGGAGGTACTCCGGCGTGGAACTAGTGACGCGCGGGGGGAGTGCGCGTTCGAGTGGGAGGAGAAGTCCCTTTGTGGCGTGTGGGTCTCGGGGTGGGAGACGCGAGTGCGAGAGTGGCGTTGAGACGGCGGACGTGTCAGCGGCGACGTTTGAGGAGCTGAGCCCTAAAACGCACTGCGTTTTAAGAAGGGTATGGGTCTTCTTAGTCGGGTCGTTTGTTGAGTTAATAAACCGTTGTTTTGTGCGCGGAGACTACAGAGTCTCCAAAGGCGGACAAACAACTTCCGAGGAAAGCCATACGCGCGCGTCGCCCCTCCATGCACGGCGATTCCCCGACAAATGACCCGTCTCGAGCCTCTGCTGATGCGTTGCGTTTGGAACGTATCGCGTCGAGGCTAGAACACGCGTGTTCCACGACCCACACAGACGTCACCCTACTCACATCACCCAAGCAATCACTTGAACTCGTCGAGAGTTTGTTCGCTGACCACCCGTCATCGTTGGCCCGGGAACGGTGCAGAGATGAGATGTTTAAACCCGAAAGGGAGGACGACCGGGTGAGCGACTTGGTGTACGGCGAGGTAGGGTTCTTGGCACTGGTGAACCTGTTCACGAAATGGAAACAAAGACTTCCGGGAGGGAGGGAGGTGATGAGTGATCAATCTGATGCGTCCAATCCAGATCCTCATGAAAAAAACAAAAGCAGAGGCGTGTTCCTCGATTTGGGCAGCGGAATCGGCCGGCCCGTGTTTTCCGCAGCTTGCCTCGCACCTCACGTTTTCCACACCGTAGTGGGTATAGAGGTATTGAAGGAATTACATTCATTAGCCTTCGAGTTGAACCAATTGTACGAAAAAGAAATTGTTCCAAAGTTTGGCGACCAAGCACCCGCCGCGCAGTTCCTTTGTGGCGACTTTTTATCAGACGCAGTGGACGGGGATGACGACATAAACTCCGCCTGGCGCACCGCGGATTGTATTCTGATCAACTCGTGCTGCTTCGGCGACACGCTGTGGGAAAAAGTGAAGGACAAAGCGCGAAGAGAGGTGAAAAAAGAATGCCTGGTCGTCACGTTGCGGCGAAGTTTACTGGATCCGCAGTCGGGTGAAAAGGTATATGACGATTCGCATTCAGACGCAGATCATACAAACAACAAAGATACGCATTGGGAGCTTCTGGAAACCAGCGAGCGCCAAATGAGCTGGGGCGCGTGCGAAGTGTTCGTTCATTGCAAACGATAGAGGGGTTTATTTTACGCGAGAGAAACCCAATTGACGTACTATTCGGATCAAAAACTATGTATCACTACAAGTATGACCTGACTATGTACCCTCAAAACGTGACGTTGCTGTGTTGACTTTTCCAGGCGTTGATTTGCAGTGTTGTTTTTTGGTTCGTTCCGTCTCCGTCGGAAAATATGTCGTTCCCCTGCATCCCTCGCACCGCAGCGGCTCTGGCGTCAGACAATTGCATTTCACCGGCTACGTTCTTCGCGTACCCTTCGTCAACCCCTTCCGCGAAAATGTTCCGGCCATACATTTCGTACTTCTTAGCCTCTGAAAGCGCCGTGGAAGGTCGCTTCGGCGTCGCGACGTTCCCGAACACGTTGTGGCCTCGCAGGTCATTATTAAGTTTCAAGTCGTTCAGCGCGAACCGTGAGTGTTTTGCCGAAGGGTCGGGGGCGTCGTCGAAAACGTCGTGGCCGCGGAGGTGTTTTGATTTTGTTGGATTCATCTCATTCGGTTCGTACCCCGGGCCGTCGTCGAACACGTCGTGGCCGCGCATGTCGCTGAGCTTGGCTTCGGAAATCTGGAGAGCAGGAGAAGGGACACGGCGGTCAGAGGACGGACGCAATACGAATCGAAAGGGTAAGAAGTAGAAGTAGATTCGTATCGTACAAGGGTGCTAGCTTTGAATAAAAATCAAAGCTTAGAAGAAGCGGGCGCCTACCGAGGTTTGTTGCGTGTGTCCTCTGTGGTCGTTCTCCGAGCCGTCGTTGGCGAGGGAGAACGAAGAGCCTCCGCCTGGAGGGGCCAGCACGCGCGAAGAGTTACGGCCAGTCATGAAATTACCCACGTTCTGGCCCTCCGCACGGCCGTAGTTGTTACCAACGGTTGAAACGCCGCTGGTGCCTTTGTTCGGGACCATGACTTTGATCTGGCCGCAGGTCATCGCTTCCACGAGACGCTCGACTAACGTGTCTTTGCTACCCGCGGGGCTCAACCCATACTGCCTGCACATGGTCCGCAAATCGCCGTGCATCATGCTCTTCACGTCAACCTCAGTGGCTTCGATGTGAGAAGCGACTTGCTGTTGAGGTTCTTCGTAGTACTCCTCTTGTTGCTGTTGCATGTGTCGGGGAACTTGCGCCGGCGCGGCGCCAAAAATATCAGACCCAATCTGCTCCCTTTCCTTCGCCGCGAACGCGGTGGTGTCCGGTCGATGAGGCATGTCCCGGGCAAGCGGCGCGTTGTCCACGTCGCCAAATGCGATTTGCGACCGGCCACCCGGGGGGGCATGTAAACGTGTGCTCGACCGATCGGTGATGAAGTTGCCGCAATTCTGATCTGCGCCGTTGGCGTAGGCGTTTGAGGATTGGTGGTGGCCACCGGACGGGGCGCCGAACACTTGGCTGTTGACATTTGACCTTGAATCAGAGTATAGGTCTTGAGTTGTTTGTCGGCTCGCTCGGGGCGCGTATGACGGCTCTTCCTGGCCGAAAGAGATGCTCGAGTGGCCTCCGGGCGGCGCATGGAGACGCGTCGTGGGCCGGTCAGTAATCACGTTGCCGCAGTTCTGATCAGCGCCAGACGCGAACGCGTTGCTGGACTGCTTGCCGTGGCTGTAGTGGGCAGGGTGGTAGAAGGTGTCATAGAAGGTGGCATAGACAGGGTCAGTCGCTGTTGG
>TARA_B110000977_G_scaffold90071_1_pt1 | contig 25061 bp, 23 predicted proteins | sample TARA_B110000977 | Tara Oceans TARA_B110000977 (sample SAMEA4397798) | marine metagenome | biome: Polar Biome; feature: [SRF] surface water layer (ENVO:00010504); material: water (ENVO:00002006), including particulate matter (ENVO:01000060) such as... | depth 5 m | reverse complement strand
CCCCCCCCCCCCGCAATCTTTCCGCCAGAAACCCTTTTCTTGATGCGCGTCGTGGTGTAGGCGGGAAACCGCGTGTAGAGGCTTGGAACGCGACCGTTTCGCGCCGCTTTACGCGTCTTCCGGGTCTTTTGTAGTGCGGATACTCAGGAGGGACAACGACGCGGTGAAGGAACGGTCGCGACGCACGACGGGCGGCAGATGCCGGCGCGCAAACACCTCATTTTTCCATCGCGATATTTACGATGCATCAGAGGGGCATTTGAGCAATGACGTGAACTACCTTCTCATGAACTCACCAACTGACCAACTCTTCATATTTAACCCTAACTCAAACCTGTTTAGAATATGTCTGGCGAAGGTGGTTTCAACGATGACGCGTACGATGCTGGGATGCAAGCCATCCTGGCCGAAGACAAGGAAGCCGGAGGTGAAATGACCATCACGGATTGGACCGAAGTGCACGAATCCTTCGACGCCATGAACCTTCACGAAAACCTGCTCCGTGGTATCTACGCGTACGGTTTCGAAAAGCCGTCTGCGATCCAGCAGCGTGGTATCGTGCCGTTCACCAAAGGACTGGATGTGATTCAGCAAGCGCAATCCGGTACCGGTAAAACCGCCACTTTCTGTGCCGGCGTTCTGCAGCAGCTGGATTACGAAAAGGAGGAATGCCAAGCGCTTGTGTTGGCGCCCACGCGCGAGCTCGCGCAGCAAATCGAAAAGGTCATGCGCGCCCTGGGTGACTACCTCAACGTGAAGTGCCACGCCTGTGTTGGTGGTACCTCGGTTCGCGAGGATCAGCGCATCCTTCAATCCGGCGTGCACGTCGTGGTCGGGACACCCGGTCGCGTATACGACATGCTTCGCCGCCGCGCGCTGAAGCCTGATTACATCAAGATCTTCTCCCTGGATGAGGCGGATGAGATGCTCTCCAGAGGTTTCAAGGACCAGATCTATGACATCTTCCAGCTCCTGCCTTCAAAGCTGCAGGTTGGCGTGTTCTCCGCCACCATGCCCCCTGAGGCGCTGGAGATCACCCGGAAGTTCATGACGAAGCCGGTGCGCATTCTCGTCAAGCGCGACGAACTTACTCTTGAAGGTATCAAGCAGTTCTACGTCAACGTGGACAAAGAAGAGTGGAAGCTCGACACGCTATGCGACCTTTACGAAACCCTGGCGATCACGCAATCCGTGATTTTCGCCAACACCAGGCGCAAGGTTGACTGGCTCACGGACAAGATGCGCGCTCGCGACTTCACCGTCTCCGCGACGCACGGGGACATGGACCAGAACACGCGTGACATCATTATGCGCGAGTTCAGGTCCGGTTCCTCCCGCGTGTTGATCACCACTGATCTCCTCGCCCGTGGTATTGACGTCCAGCAAGTCTCCCTGGTGATCAACTTTGACCTCCCCACGCAGCCTGAGAACTACCTGCACAGGATCGGTCGTTCCGGTCGTTTTGGTCGTAAGGGGGTCGCTATTAACTTCGTCACCAAGGATGACGAAAGGCTTCTCCAAGACGTCCAGCGCTTCTACCAGACCGTCATCGAGGAGCTTCCCTCCAACGTCGCCGACCTCATCTAAGACCCGTGTTGCTCCACACACCGTTGTGCCAGAGCGTGCCGTCAGTCATCGAGCATCAAGGAATTTTTGTAGTCTTCGATGATGCAAGCGACAAAACGACTCTTCACGCGTGGCGAATTGTCACGCAAGAAGCGAGGTTTACCCTCACCCCTCCCTAGGGAAACCCATTAGTGCGTCTCAGCAAGGCTGCCGAGACAGATACGAGTAGCTTTTTTAATTAAACAAGTCTTACTCTCGAGTCCATCATCGAAAAATACTCTTTGAATTTTATTTAAAGCTATTCCGCCATCGTTACCCTTCCTCTATCCCAACTCACATAAAGTCATCCTCCGCTTCTTCGAAGCTCGCGTACTTCGCCGCGTTTTGTTTGTTCGTGGTCATGTTGTCTGTGTTCATGATGTGGTCGTACGACCGCGCGCCCCGGTCCGCTTCCCGAATGCGCTCCTCCTCCAATCTCTTAAACTCTTCTTCCCGGTAGTGTTGCTTCTTCTCTTCGCGAATCGCCTGTTCGTACGCATCCCGTTCCAGGGCTAAATCCGGAAATGCCTCTACTTTGGTTTTGTTTAAACGGTTCACGATCTCGTTCTTTCGCTTCTCAACCTTTATCTTCCGAACGAGCTTGTCGTCGTGAAACCCGACCTGGCCGACTTCCATTGAGTTGGTTTTTTTAAGATTAGCCCACGGCGTGTACACGATCGTCACGTTGTTCTCCTTGTTCCCCATGATCGAGTTCGCCTTGACCAGCTGCGCACAGTCCTCCAGCTCCTCCGGGGTGATGTCGTCGATCGTCTCGCCGTGCGCTACACGGACGTACACGTGCGCGCTGCTCATCTTCGAAACGTGGAACCACACATCGAGGGGGAAGCCGTACTTAATTAAGTCTTCGTTCTCCACTTTATCTCGGCCCACGTATATCACGTGCTTCGTTGCCTCAGACCCGCTGGGGGTGAAGTAAAACACCATCACAGGATCGGAGGGTCTCTGACCTTACACAGGAAACACACCCGCCGTCCGGACCGCGGACGCGCAGAGTGGAGCGCACGAAGAAGAGGTGTCGGCCGAAGATGACCGCTAGAATTCTGTGAAAAATAAAAATAAAAATTACAGTTTTCTGACTCGCATTTTCGCGGCGGAAGCCGGCGTAACAGTGAACCCCACTGACGGGGTCATGTCCTCGTTGTCACAGGGTTGAAACTCGTACGCGGTGATTAACCTCGCAAGCGTGACCCGCATGAACACCCACGCGAGGTGCTGGCCCACGCACGCCCGCGGGCCGGTCGCGAATGGCATGAATGCGGAACCTTTGCGCTTAACCCCTTGTTTTGTTTCTTCACTGGAATCCTTTTCATCTGTCAGCCACCTTTCTGGTTTGAATTCATAAGCACTATCCCACACCCGCGGGTCCCGGTGCACGGCGTGCAGCCACACCCCCACCGCGGTCCCAGCGGGGAGGGTCACGTCTTCACCGACCGCGTCAGAGGTTAGGTTCCGCACCACCAACGGCGCCACCGGGTGTAGGCGCAGGGTTTCGCGCAGCACCGCTTCCAACGCGGGCGCAGCGCGGCTCGTGCGCCAAGCGGGCTGGGGGTAGGCGTTTGAATTATTTTTGCGCCTTGAAGGGTATGCTGTTGAATGTTCTCCTTCATTCAAAAGATCATCCACCCCCAACTCCTGTGCGATTTTAAAATCGTCGAAGCAGTTTGCGCGCAAACCGAGTCTCAAATTCGTCTGCGCGTGTTCATCGTTCGCCAGCCGCAAAAGCGCCCAACTTAACGTCGCGCTCTGCGTGTCGTGACCCGCGAACAACAACGTGACGGCCTCGTCAAGAAGGGCCTTTGGGGGGTTCCAAGTTTTCTGCCAACCACGATGCGCCTTTTCCTTCTCCACGAAAACGTCGAAACCCATGTAGGACAACCACACGGATTTTATTTTATTATTTTGTTGACCGTTCTCATCCCCTTTCCCTCCGTGCGCCCGCCCTTTCGCGAGCACCGCCAGGGGCGACCCCGTTCGCGCGGCACGCAACGCCAGCAAAGGTAACCTCCGCGCTTGTCGAATCATTTTCGTCTCAAGCCGTCCAACGGGAGACAGTCCGTATACCCAGTCGCTTAAGATCCAAACCGAACGCGCTCTTGCGGGGATCAAGTGCCGCAACGAAGTCGCCGCTTCCAAGTATTCGTTCTCCAAAGTTTTCGCCGATACGGGAGACGTAGATGTGTGACACGTGTCATCATCTGGACTTATATCGCTATTTCCACTGCTTCCAAGCTTCAACGCTGCGTCATCAATGGAGCAACCCGCGAGGTACTCGAACGTCGCCCTGAGCGTCGCGCGCTGGAGAAGGGGGAGCATTTGCATTTCCGTGTGATTTGTGTCTTGAGGTTTCGATTGTTGTTCCACGCCAACTGCATCATCCATCATCCGCGTCAACCTTCTCGCCACCTTGACAGACACTTCCGCCAAGGGCTCCAGCCCCACCGTGGCGAAGCTATTCAACACCTCGGTTCGCTTATCGGACCAATCGTTACCTTCGGCGGTGAATATCCCGTCGCCTGCGAACGCCGCGAACGCGTGATACAGCGGCGCTTTTTTCGGCGCGTCTTTCAGCGCGGCATTTGCGAGAGAAGCGCCGCCGATGTGCGTGAAAGGACAGGTACCGACCACGGCGCCGAAAACGCGGTGCGGGTTGCTATGGGCATATTTCTGTGGGGTGAGTTCGTGTTTGTTATTGTGTTCTGCTGGGTGTTCTTTGTGATGATGAGACTCATCACTTTTCTTCGTCAAAGCAGCCACCGACAAAGCATCCATCCTCCTCGACACCCTTTCCAGCAGGTTGCGTCGGCTTACGGGGTACACTTTGAACATCAGGTTTGGGCGCCACGGCACGATTGGTACGCGGCCGCGCAGCAACCACCACGCGTGTACTACCCCCACCACGACCCACAACGAACCGAGGACGACGTAGCACGCGAAGCCCCAACCCAAAGCGTGGGTGCCGCCCTCGGCAACGAGGATTGTTGCGGCGGCAATGGACGCCGCAGTGCCTGGAGCACCACCCAGCATCGTAACACTCCTTCCTGCTCAAGTCACGTCCCCAAACTCGCACCGCAACGCGCTTAGCCTTCCCCCACCGCCTCGTGCGCGCCTCTCCAGCGCGCCCGTCTCCCGCTAGCGGATCTGGAGTCGGTCGGCGGAGGAAGTCTCTTCCTCTCCTAGCGAAGAAAAAGTGCAAAACGCTCCTGCTGCCGATTGTTGTGACTATTTGCTCACTGCGAATGGTCATCGGCGAATGAAAAAGACGAATTTTGGATAGACAAAACAGAGCCGATGACTCCTCCTCGTCAGTTGGTCGGTGCGCCTCCCTACCCCCGACATGCACGCCATCGTTGCGACGCCCATCGCGGCTCGCGTCGGCGCGTTCGCGTCGGCGCGCCCCTCCCGCTCCTCCCCTGTGCGCGCCGCGTTAACCCCCGCGCGCGTCTCGGTTGCCGACACGACGAAACTTGGTTCGCTCAAAGGCCTTCGCGGCAGCGGCACTGTCGGCGTGCGTCGTGCTGCGCGTCCCGGCAGCGTCGCCGTCCGCGCCTCCGCCGCCGCCGCCGCCCCCGCAGGTACCCCAGCCCCCGAGGAGAAGGTCTCGCTGATTGCCATTGCGCGCGCGCAGTTGTTCTACGTCGTCACGTTCTTCCTCGCGCTCCCGCTGTTCGCCATGATGACCGTCATGTTCCCGCTGACGTACTTAACAGACAAGTACCGCCGGTACGCGCTGAGTTTCGTGAACGACCTGTGGGCGATCGTGAGCTGCAGGTTGTTCACCAACATCGAGGTCATCGGGAGGGAGAATTTACCTGCGCCTAACGTGGGTGCGGTGTACGTCGCGAACCACGCGTCGTACCTGGACATCTATTCCCTGTTCCATTTACGCCGCCCATTTAAGTTCATCAGTAAAGTCTCGAACTTCATAATCCCTATAATAGGATGGAGCATGTACATGACTGGCCACATCGCTCTCAAAAGAACCGACCGAAAGTCACAAATGAAAACGTTAAAAGACTGCCGCACGTTGCTCCAGAACGACTGCCCGGTGCTTTTCTTCCCCGAAGGCACGCGGTCGCCGGATGGCCAGATGGGCGACTTCAAAAAGGGCGCGTTTTCAGTCGCTGCCAAGGAAAAAGCGTTGGTCGTGCCGATTACATTAGTTGGCACCGGAGATGCCATGGGAAATGGAAAAGAATGGATGTTGCGGAATAAAAAGATCAAAGTCATCGTGCACAAAGCGGTGGTGTGTGAAGATGCGCAGAAGTGCTGCGATGATTCGTACAAGACGATCAAGGAAGCGCTGGTGCAACACTCGTAGATTGTTTGGAAATATCAGTTAGACTTGTCTCACTTTCATTCACCTCTCCAAACTGACGTTCTTTGGTGCCCATTTGCCCGCGGCCTCTTCCATCGATTCCTCGTCGTCGTCTCCACACGACACGCGCGCACCGGTGGTTTCCGGCGCGCGTCCGCTACCATGTCCGCGGCGCGCATGGCCCCGCTGTCCGCGCAGGAGGAGCAGGACAAGTGGCTCGCGGGTGCGTCACGGACGCAACGCGGCACGATCGAAATCTGCACGCGAAACAAGAGGCGTCGTGCGGAGCGCATCTTTCGAGATCTGGTGTCCACCGTGTGACACTTCGCTAACCCCGCTCCCCCCCAACCCACTCTCACTCCACGTCACAGATGCCCAGAACTTGGTCAAGCAGTACGCGTTTTACATGAAACGAGCGTTGGTACGTTTAGCGCGAGTAGAGACGGAACGCGCTCGATCGGTCGTGTCTCAAGTGTTGACGACGATATAGATTGAGATTGGCATCTGACCTCCCCATCCTTCCCCCCCCATACAGGATGACAACAACCTGCGCGAGGCGTTGAAGCAGGCTTCGTTGATGCTCGGCGAACTGCGAACCACCGCGCTGAGTCCCCAGAAGTATTATGAGTTATACATGAGGGTGTGGAGCGAGCTGCACGATTTGCGAATGTTTTTTAGCGATCCTACCCGGCACGGACGAAGCAATCTAGAACTGTACGAGCTAGTGCAACACGCGGGTAACATCTTACCCAGGTTGTACTTGCTGATTACGGTAGGCGCAGTGTACATCCAGAGTAAAGAAAACGTCTCCGCCAAGGACGTTTTGAAGGACCTGGTGGAGATGACCAAGGGGGTGCAGCATCCCATTCACGGGTTGTTTCTACGCGCGTACTTGAGCCAAGCCAGTAAGGACCTGTTGCCCGACGAGAGTGAAGGTAACGTAGACGATATCGTAGACAGTTCCGATAAGAACTCGTTCTCCGATAGTACCTCCCCAAACGGCTCGGTCACCGACTCCATCGACTTCGTGCTTCAGAACTTCACGGAGATGAACAAGCTGTGGGTGCGGATGGCGCACGGCGGGCGCGACGTGCGGGACGTGGAGCGCCGGGAGAAGGAAAGGAGGGAGCTGCGCGACTTGGTGGGTAAGAACCTGCACGTGCTGAGTGGGTTGGAAGGGCTGACGCTCGGTCTGTACGAAAACACGGTGTTGCCAAAAATCCTGGAGCAGATCATCCAGTGCAAGGACGACATCGCGCAGCCGTACCTGATGGACGCGGTGGTGCAGGTGTTCCCAGACGACTTTCACGCCAAGACGCTGGGGAAGTTGTGCGACGCCGTGTTGCTTTTGAAGCCGAGCGTCAACGTGGGGGATGTGCTGTCGTCCTTGATGGATCGGCTCACGAGTGCCAGTGAGGACGAAGACTCCGAAACTGACTTCATCACGCAATTCAACTCAGTGGACGCTTTGGGGACGTTCAAAGCGTGCGTCGCAAACGTCGTGTCCAATCAGCCAACGCTATCGGCGCGCGAGCGCTTGAGAATGCACGCCTCGCTGATGCACTTCGCCGTCGCCGCGCACGGCGAGAAATTAGAGCTGGTGGATGGGATATTAGCAGCATGTGCGAACTCGTTAGGGGCTCGCGCAGAGGGTGACGCTTCGACTTCCGGAACTACGCCTCCGCCTCCCATGATCGTCGCCGACCCGAAGGCGGTGAAGCAATTGTTAGCGCTGTTAGCGGTGCCGCTGGAGAAGTACGACGTGTCCGATGTCTTGAGCTTGAAGTCGTACCCGCTGGTGATGGGGTTGCTGCAACCCGCTGATGCGCGGCAAATGGCTGTGACCATCGTCAAAGCGGTGCTGAAATCAAGCGGCGATATCAAAAGCGTACAACAAGTTGCCACGCTGTTTGGATTCGTCAAGCCGTTAACGTTTGACTCGCCCGATGTAAACGACGAAACCGACGACGAGGATTTCGAAGAGGAACAAGCGCTGATGGCGCGGGTTGTTTTGAAGCTGCGCGCTGATGACTTCGAAACGCAGCTCACTCTGCTGCAAACCGCGAAACAGCAGTTCCAAAACGGGGGCGCGCGACGGCTGAAACACGCGTTGCCACCGTTGGCGTTTGCGGCGCTGCGCTTGGGGCGGAAAGCGGCGAACGAAAATAAAAACGAAAGCTCCGAACCCAAAACGTCTCCGGTGTCAAAGTTCATCCTGCAGTTCCTGCACCAGACCGTGATGCTGTTGCAGCACGCCGAGTCGCACGAGCACGCTTTGTTTTTGTTTCTGGAAAGCGCGCGGCTGGCGGATTTGTGCGGAGCGGAACAGGTGGCGATTGACTTTTTTGAACGCGCGATGGGTCTGTACGAAGAGGAGGTTACGGATTCGCGGAAACAGAAAAACGCGTTAGCCCTGATCACCGGGACGTTACAGCGATGCGTGTCCCTATCATATGAATCCAACGCATCTTTGGTGGACAAAGCCGTGGCGTACGCCTCGAGGCTGCTGAAGAAACCCGACCGGGTCGCCGCGCTTGTGTCCTGCGCGCAAACCATGTGGGGCGTCGACGTTCCACAATCTGAAACTAAAACAATGCACCCGGAAGGTGTTTCGAAACAAGAGACATCCCCCGATTCTCTGACCGACTTCCAACGCTCGGTGGGCGACCCAAAGGCCGCGTTCACTTGCCTGGAGAAGGCTTTGCACATCGGCACCTCCAGCCTTGAGGCGTCAAAAACCACGGGAAGTGGCGCGGGCGAAGCGCTTCTGTGTTTGGTCACCGCGCTCAACGCGCACGTTTGGTTTTTTGGGAAAGGGTGTCCGTCGGTCGGGGCTTCGAAAATCACGGAAATCGTGGAGCTTATTAACAACGAAAGCGGGAGTGGGTTGCCAAGCGACGTCCAGGCGTACTACCAAAACACGTTGCAGTACGTAGAGCACCAGAATACGGCCGTGGGGGCGGTCGCGGAGAGGTTCCTGGAGTTGAAAATTTAACAGGGCGTTGTTTTGATACAATAATTTTACAATTTTACAATATTTCCCGGCCTACACTTTATACGGCCTTTGCCACACCGCGTATTCCTCCCCCGCGGTTACAAATGCCCACGGTTGATCGCCTTCACGTCACGCCAGCACTTCAGGTGGACTTGAACCGCGGGCCGAGTTTCACGGTGACCTCGGCTTTGGTCCCGAACACGCGCGCGACGCACAATGCTCCGCGCCGGTCGTGGATGTAATGTACTCCGCAACGTGTCCAGCGCCGTACCCCCTGGCGTAGTCGAACCTCCAGCCTTTGAACCCGATTTCGTTTTGTAACCACCGTAGCCACGCGGTTAACTCGGCTCGCACGTGTTTGTCCGCGTGGACCAAATCCGGCGCTGCGGGGAAGGTATCGCCGGTGTCGCAATTTCCCCCGCCGTGGAAGTTCGGGTCTTCTCGGACTATGGCCAACAGTCCCACGCCTTTTCTTTCAACGCCCCCGGTTCCGAATCAACCGGCAGGCCGTCAGGGAACGTTGTGTTTGAAAACACCCTCCACTCGCCGTTTTCGTCCCGCGTATCCGCGCACCGGTGGTTAATCACGACGTCCGCGACGGGCGCTATACCGGCGTCCCACAGCGTTTTATTCAAAAGTTTCAGCCCGTCAGTGGTGCCATACCTCGAGTTCAAGTCATACACACGCTGGGGGAAATAGCCCTCGGGAGAGACGCTGTGCGACGGGGGGGGGAGCCACACCGCTGTTATCCCGAGCGAACGCATCAGCTAAAACTTGGACCGAACTTGCTCGTGCCAACTCCAGTCAGTTTCTCGTTCCAAGAATTGGAACGAAATCGAGCGCCAGTGGAACCCTTGGAGCATGATGGCGTCGTAGTTCTTGGCGAATACATCGGGGTCCGCGTTTGTCGACTCACATACGGAATTGACACTGGGGGGGGACAGGGGACTGCCATCCGCGAGCGCACGCACAGGAGGAAGGGTGATTTTTTCGATTACGAAAAAAGTTTTTTCGGGAATCGTTCCGGGACACATCCGACTTTTGTAACCCACCCGCGGACGATTGGGACGACTCGCGTGGCATGAAACGCCGAGGGATGGGCGCTGAGCGAGCATAAACGAAACAAAAACGCAGACGGAAACACTGATGCACGTCGAACGGCCGTGCGACCGTGCGTATCCCTGGCGTGCGGGGTTGGTATAAGTCGCGTTGTTAAAAACGCTGACGCGGACATTTGTCACTCTTGCTTGATTTATTTGCTCGCTTTATCCCGGCAGTGCACTTTACAATCGGAAACCGAAGGCATACCCGCGCGCGCGTCCTCGGTCTCGTTCCGGATGTCGACTGTCTCGGCGATTCGGGGCTTGTTCCTAACCCAACCGCGTGTGCGCCCCACGCGTGGGCAAGGGAAACACGGACGGTCAACAAAATCGTGTCGCCACGCCCCGTACGTGACGTCGTGTTTGCTTCGATCGAGCCCGGAGCTTCCGGGCGACGTGCGTTGGAGACAAATGGCGGGTTCTCTTGACGTGCGCATCGAGATTCCGTTACCCCCGGACACGCCACGAGGTGACATCACGGTGCGAATTCTACCAGACACCCTCGCGGTCGCCATCGTCGGCCTGGAGAGTGACGCCCTTGTCGGCACGTTGCCCAGCCCCGTGGATGTGGATGGTTGCTTTTGGGAAAAAGAAGGCGACGCCGTCGTGGTGTTTATTGAAAAACGATCCGCGACGCCAAAGTGGGAGTTCCTGTTGGAGTCAGATTTACCGAAACCGGGCGACACGACGGTCACGACTCGGGTGTTCATGGACATCACGATCAACGGCGAACCGACAGGAAGGATAACGTTCGGGCTGTTCGGGAAGCACGTCCCGAAAACGTGCGAGAACTTCCGCGCGCTTTGCGCGGGCAACTTCGGGGTTTCAAAATCGGGTACAGCGCTTCACTTCAAAGGCACGTGTTTCCACCGGATCGTGCCTGGACATGCGGTGGAGGGCGGGGATATAACTACGCAAAACGGCACGGGGGGCGAGAGCATTTACGGCACGGTGTTCGACGACGAATGCTTTGGTATCGCCCACGACCAACCGTACCTTTTATCCATGGCGAGCGGCGGGAAAAACGCAAACGGCTCGCGCTTCGTCGTGACCGCCGCGCTGGCGCCCGAGCGGGATAACAAAAACGTGGTGTTTGGCCGCGTGATTGACGGCGTAGAAGTAGTCACCGCGATGGAACAGAAAGGCACGGCGGAGGGGAAACCGCGCGCGCAAGTCGCGATCGCGGAATGCGGGGAGCTGAGTAGCGCGTGAGTGAGTAGCGATTTGTGGATCGACGAAACCGCGTTTTTTTTTGTTCTGGAAAAACCCGAAAACTCGAAAAGATGCGACGGCGAAGAACTCGTTCGACTTTCGAACTCGTCAACCGAGTCGACCACGAAGAGCTTTGCGTCTCCACGGAAACTTCGCACTGTATTACAACGAATAAATATGACAGGCGGCTAGAAAAACCCAGTTTTGGGAAAAGCCTACCGAGGCGCGTAGGGGCGGCGCGGGGTGGAACGTAGGGAAAAGGGCACAGGTGCCCGCGCGTCGGATTTCTAAACATAAATCGTCACACACGCGAGCCGCCCGTGGTGTATTGAAAGCGGCGGATCATCTTACGCAGTCGCGCACGCTAGAACCGTGACGAGCACAACGACGCTCGCCGCGATTGAAATTTCCAAACGCGACGCTGACGACGTCTCCGCCGTCGCAAGCGACGCCTCCTCCTCCACCTCCTCCGCCGCGGCGTCGCCTCCACAGCTTCCTCGGCATCCGCTTCGAAAGTTGCCAAGCTCGAAGCGTCAATCTCAGGAATATCAGTCAGCTCTTCGATGGGATCGCGATTACTCCACGTAGCGGTGACACCTTCGTCGGAGAGGTTCGCCAGCGCCGCTTCGAACTCCGTCTCGTCCACCGTCAAGGGGCTCACAAGAACGGTGACGTACGCCGTCTCCGCGACGAGTCGTCGCCTTCTGCTCGTGCTGACAGCCGCGTCGCACGCGCCGAGGCTCGCGTCGAGCTGCATCTTGGAAAACGCCTGCGCGCACGCTACGTCCCCAGACTCCGCCGTCAGAGTCATTGAAATTTCTTGTACTGTCAAGCCGGCGATCGCGGCGTCGGCCAACAGTTTCGCCTTCGCTTTTAAATCTTCGTCGCTGATGCCGGCGAGAAGTGTCTCGAGTTTCCTCCGCCGCGGCGGTCTTCTCCTTGGCGTCGGCGATGAGATCCTCGACTGATGTATCGTCCTTGTCTGAGGATGTCGGCGGAGCAACACACGAGGTGTCTTCTCTACTCGCGTCGTCACCTGCGGCGTTGGTAAATCCGGTGGCGCACGCGGTGCAGACGTTGGAGACGACGTAGTAGTTTTCGGAGCACAAGGCCGCGTCGCACTCGGTGTCTTCTCCACTCGCTTCGGGATCGTCATTACTGGTCGTCCCGGCGGGGCACATGGTGCACACGTTGGAGGAGACATAATGGTCGTTGCCGCAATAAATCACGCTGCATTCAGTGTTTTGTGAAAGATAATCGTTCGCGTCGCCGGCATCGTTTTCCGTCCCGGCAGGGCACGCGAGGCACACGTCGTCGAGGGAATAGTAGTTTGCGGTACAATAGCGACACGTCGTGTCTTCTCCACTCGCGTCGCCGTAATACGACGCGATGCCGTTTTGGCCGTCGTAATTGCTATGCCCGGCGGGGCACGTGGTGCACAAGTTGGAAGAGACGTACTCGGTCGCTGAGCAGGTAATTTGCCACCCCGTGCGACCGGTACCGATGTTGACGGCAGCCAGGTTGTCTCCCATCTCCGACTCGTTGGAATAAAGAGTAATTTGCAACAATTCACCATCTGCACCGTCCGCGTCTTTTTCCAATCCGTCGCCGATGTAGTCATTGGTGGCCGCCGCCTGCCCGTTTCCAAGCACGCCTGAATTTTCACCGTCACCGCCCCAGCACTTGACGGAGAGGTCATCGAGTAACGCACATGCGGTAAAACCGTTTGCACACAACGCGAGAGTCGAGACAGTGCGATCGGTGCCGAGATTAACGCGAGCCAGGTTGTCGCCCATCTCGCCGGCTCCGTTGCCGATTGTGTAATCTTCTCTGTCATTGTCATCGTCATTGTCATCGTCTTCGTCGTAGAAGGTGGTCACTTCCCCAAGAAGACCTTCGAAATTAGATCCCCAGCACTTCAGGGTATCGTCGCTCAGCACCGCGCACGTGTGGTATTGGCCGCACGCGACACTCTTGGCGGTGAGGCCGGTGCCGAGGTTGACGGCAGCCAGGTCGTCCCCTATCTCGCCGACTCCGTCGCCGATCATATCCATGCTGCCTATGCCGAGCTGACCGTCGTTGTTCGGACCCCAGCACTTCACAGAGTAGTCGTTTAGGATAGCGCACGTGTGGTTAAAGCCGCTCCGAGGCTTATGGTGGTGAGGTCGTCGCCGAATTCGACGGCGATGAGGGCTTCGCCCATGTCGGAATCAGGGTCCTCGAGTAAATTACCGCTGGAATCGGTTCCAGTTCCGGCGGAAGTGGTGTCACCTCGGACGAGCTTGCCGCCGTTGCCGCAGTCACCGCCACCTCAGCATGCGGTCGTGCGGTCGTCGCGAATCACACAGGCGTGCGATCTTCCAACGCATAGCTCGTGGTCATCCCTTACGGGGTTGTTACCATCATGTGTCGCGGCGGCGAGTTGAACGAACGCGCACGAAGAGAAAAGCGCAAAGCAAACTGCGCGCCGGGCGCGGGCGCTGGTCCACTTCATTTTTTTTTTGAGTTTTTTGTTTTTTGTGTTCACGAACTTGACGGTCGTTTCTCGTCTGCCTGCGTACCTGAACACGGAGCATCGCGATTGGGTGGGGGCGTTTGGGAGGAGGTTAGTGACGTGTCGAGCTTTACGTCAGCGGACGTCCTGAAGCTACACTTCGGAACGCGTGGAAGGGGGAGCGAGGAAGGGCGTGACAACGTCGGCGTAGGTTTACTTACATCCCTCGTCATGTACGATCGATTCTTTCCTCGTCCGTTCGCAACTTTGGCAACAGCGTCGAAGGATGCGCGGGCACGGGTGCGGGGGGAAAGAGCCACGAACGCAACGTGCACGCACCTGAAGATACTGCAAGATGCGGAGCCTTACGAGGGGCGCGCGCGAGGAGAAGTGACGTACGCGAAGGGCAAGGGTCGTGAGAAATTGTACAACTCATACAACGCATATGGGGAAAATCGAGAATTTCCGGCGTTTTGATTGGCGGAGAGGGAGCCTCCGCAACACCCGAAGTCATTAACAAAAAAATTGAACTCATTCCCCTATTCATGTAGAACACCTTGCTAACGTGGGAACCCATTAACCATAACGAGAGACTTTGCACGTTCCATGTAGAACATTTGACGATGAGCAGTGTAAACGGAGTCTGGGAGGCGAATTTCGCGAAACCTCAAAATGCCAAAAACAGAAACACCATGAGCCGCGAGTGGGTGTGTTGGTTGCGTGCCAAGGAATGCGAGTCGTGGACGTTAAAGGCGGTGAGAAAAGTGGGTGTAACACTACATTGCGCGGTGACGGTTTCTATACGTTCGACACGTCGCGCAGCGCGAAGGCGCCGTTTCGCGTCGCCGGGCTTTTCTCTGCTTTCGTAGCCTGGGGGGACGCCAGTTTCTTTGCAGGGGACAAACAGATTGGCGGGAGTTTTGGTGACACCGCGGAACACACCGCACTGGTCGTGGGGTGGCTCTTTTCCTGCCACGCAGCACCCGCACTCATCCCCCACTCGCAGTCCAAACACCAACACGTAAATCGAGGTTCTCGCGTACGTGAGTTTTCATTTTTCGATTTAAAACCCTCCTTCCCGCGATGCGCCCCGCACAACGCCGCGCCCCCTACGAACAGCCTCATCGCCGCCAGCGCGTCTTCCCGCGGGTCGTGTTCCTTCCCCGGAACCTGGATATCCAGGTGTAGCGTCAGTTTCGCCAACACAGAGAGCTTGTACGGGAAGTGCGTGTGCCGCTGGAACAGGGGGTACCGCGCCGTGTCTCGCGTCCGGCGCTGCGGCACGAGGTGCGCGATTTTGAGACAACGCAAATCGTGCGCCAGGTCGTGGCCGACCAACAAAGGCACGTCGAGTTCCGTGGTGGGTTTATTGCTATCGTCGCTGTAATCCGCACCGTTGTCCACCGAAACAGCACCACTTTCGTTTTCCCAAATTCCCAGAATTGACAGCACCGTTTGTCTGCACTCCTCCAGGCTCATGGCGCCGGCGAAGATCGCGCTCGCGTTGGACTCTGAGATTCCCGTGATTTCGGTTCGGTAATCAGTCACCGTGGCGCTGGGTTTCACGAAAGTCGAGAGAAGCGTCACGCCGAAGTCATCCACCACGCACACGCGACAGCACATCGCTCCCCTGCCGTCGGACGCGTCCCCGAGCATCTCGCAATCAAGCGCCACCGCTCTTCGCGACCGTGCGGCGGTTTCACCTCCCAACTCGATTTCAAACGGGCACCCCCGTCCGGTAGGATGCGGTCCCGCCCCCTCACCGCCGATGGCCAAGCACTTGTGACATCCCGAGGCCACGAAACGCTCCGCGCACGCTTTGTTGGGAAGCTGGCCAACCAAATGCTGCCGCAGGGTATCGAGATTGGCGAAGTGTTTGCCGCACGCCCCGCACTTCGGGTCATGAGAAGAGTGCTGCGCCTTCGCGACGTGCGTCTCGAGCTGCTCCACGGTCTTGAATCGCTTGTAGCAGTGAGAACACGTGGGCTGCGTTTGGGGGGCGGGCTTGGTGATTCCGCGCGAAGAACTCGACGCCGATGTCTGCGGGTCACGGTTTTCCACCAGAGTCGCCACCGCGGGCGTACCGCCGCGCTCGTCGTGAGCACGCGCCATCGCGAACTGACGCGGTGGTGGCTTTTTCTGTTTGAAACGAGTCAGGCAAAATGAAACTCGTCCCAGATCCCGCGCGGACTCGCGGTTGAAAAGTTCCTTTTGGCCAGTCCCATAAAAACGCTCGGAACTTGCGACCCACCTCGGGACGTGGTCGACGCGTCGTGACAGCTCCTCCCACTCACAATCGCCCGCGCTCCTGCTGGACGCACCACTTCGCGCGCCCTCCCTCGCACCCTCCTGTTCCGTAACCCCCACACTCCACCAACACAACCACCATGGGGTGTTGTCCTCCCTGTGTGCGTCACCCGTGCTTCATCTTAAGCACGGTCATCGTCGTGGCGTGCGCGTTGGGCTTCCTGCTGCGCATGTTAAGTTTAGACCCCGACTCGGGGGTCCCGCCTGTGCGTCGTCTGTTGACACACGACCCGACCACCAGCGCCATCAACCACACGCCTCACCGCGCGCCAAGACGCGCGCTGCTCTTCTCCCCGTTATGGCCCACCTCCGGGTTTTTGCCCGCCAACCCCACGCAGTTTTCATCGTGGTCTTCGTGGCAACCACGAACGTGGAGCTTCAACGTCAATGACCAGCATGTGGGAAGCATCAATCAACGACGAAGCGGGTACACCGGCTTCGCGTGGAGCGGACAAGCCAGCGTGGAGATCCCGAAAGAAAACAAGGAAGAGAAGGACACGTGAGGGGAGGTGCTTTTTGTGAACAAGTCTTGACACTCCAAAAATGAGAAAAAAAACTGAACCAGCACTCTTCTCGCTCCTCCACTCTCGAACCCAATGTGTTATCCCCGCACAGCGACCCGCGCGCGTGCCTGACACGCTTGAGGAGACACCCCTGAACTCCACGACGTTCCCCAGCACGCTGCGTAAGTGCCTTCCCGCACGCTGCTGAGATAAGGGTCTGATAACTCCTGGAATCGTGCCTATCATCGCGTCGCGAATCACACCGCCGCCCTTTGCTTCGCCGCCGCCGACTCGTCGCATCGCGATCGGGCACGATGACCGTGGACTTCAACCAGCGCAAGAGCGCGAAGAAGAACAGCAAGCGGATGAGCCAGAAAACAGAGGATGGGCGGCGCATACGGGGCGGTAAAACCGTGCCGCGGAAACAGCGCGGGATGTGTAGTAGCGACCCGCCGTTGCCTCCGCGACTCAGGGAAGAGGACGACGCGCGCGCCGCCTCGGAACGCAACGCGCGAAAAAAAGAAGAAAAGCGCAAAGCCGCGGCGCGGGCGTTGCGCGAGAAGATGGCAAAGAAAGGCGTGCCAGGCGCGGCGAAGGCGCTTTCGAAAATGAAGGGCCCGAACCGGGGACGCGGGGATGACGACGTGGTGTCCGACAGCTCGGGGGACGAGGAGGACGAGGACGAGGACGAAAACGAAAAAGAAGACGAAGGCGTCCCCGAGTACTTCGTTGACGCGCTGAAAGCGCTTGGGCACAAAGGCGTGACGCCGATTCAGCGCGAGTGCTGGCCGCACTGCTGCGCCGGGAGGGACCTTCTCGGCGTCGCGCCCCCGGGGAGTGGCAAGACGCTGGCGTACCTGCTCCCCGCGGTGGAGTTTGCGCTGCGGGACGCGCGGGACAACCCGGCGGGCAAGCGAACAGGCGCGCCCTCCGGAAGACCCAGCGCGCTCGTCGTAGCTCCGACCCGCGAGCTCGTGGTGCAGATCTTCGGCGTGTGCATGAAGCTAAAAAAAGCCGCGCCCGTGCGTTGCGTCGCCGTGTACGGCGGCGCCTCGCAGGAGGAGCAGGAAGAGCAACTCACGCAACCCAGCGGGTTGGCGTTGCTCGTCGTCGGGACGCCCGGGCGGCTCACCGCGGTGCTGGAAAGCGGCGCGCTTCAGTTGAGCCGAGCGCGGCTGCTGGTGATTGACGAGGCGGATCGGATGCTAGCGCTCGGGTTTCAAGAGCAACTAGAAATGCTGCGACAAGCCCTGCCCTCGAACGAACGCGATGAAGAGGAGTTGGATGAAGATGACGAGCAAAAGTTGCAAACCCCAGGCGGCATGGGAAAAAGGTCTGGCCGGCAAACCCTGCTGTTCAGCGCGACGTTTCCCAAAACCGTCAAAGCCGTTGCAAAAGTGTGGCTCGCCCCGAAGCCGGCGATCGTGAAGATCGAGGCGAAACAGGTTACGGATGGGAAAAAGTCAAACGCCGCAAACGTCGCGGTTGCGGCTGGCGGGAAAGGCGACGCGTCCGGCGTCGACACATCGAGCGTAGAGCAAACTGTGCACGTCTGCGCGGAGCACAAGAAGGCGCGCAAGCTCCTGAAGCACCTCACGGACTTGCGCAAAAACGACGGCCGGTCCCGTTCGCGCGTGCTGGTGTTCGTGAACAGAATCAAGACTGTCAACTTCGTCGGCGAAACCTTGAGAAGGCACGGCGAGAAGGTTGGGGTGCTGCACGGCGAGCTGAAGCAAGAAAAACGTGAAGCAGCTTTGCGGGATTTCAAATCAGGAAAAACTCCGTGCTTGGTCGCCACGGACGTTGCGGGCCGCGGGCTCGACATCACTGGGCTGGAACACGTCGTGAACTGGGATATGCCCGGCTCAGTGGAGCAGTACACGCACCGGGTGGGACGCGTGGGAAGATCTGGACGGAAAGGCGCAGCGCTTTCGTTCTTCACGCGGAACATGGCGCCCCTGGCGCCCGATTTGGTCAAGCTCCTGAAACGCGGAGGGCACTTCGTGGACCCGAATTTGGAGGTGCTGGCGAAGGTGGGCGAGGCTCTCATCGCGGGCAAGGAGGTGGACATGGGCGACGACGGCGGGGAGGAGAAGGGGGGGGGGAGGATGCAGCGAGAGACAGTGAGGAGGACGAGGAGAGCGAGGAGGATGTCTCCGCCGATTCATCAGAAGAGGACGGAGAGTTATCAGGTGAGGACGTCGATATGGATGACGATGAATCCGAAGAATCTGAATCCGACGACCCCGACACCACGACGGATGTTCTGGACGAACTGGTGGATGTGTTCCGTTCCGAAAACGGACGAGACCCGACGGAGACGGAGATGCTGCGCTGGATCAAAACGCTGAGGGACTCCAACGGCGCCGGACCGGTGTCCTTCGAAGCCATGGAAAGCGACGAAAGCGAGGAGATGGAGGAGAAGGAGGACTCAGAAAGTGAACAGCCTATCCCTGTGAAAAAGAAAGATCAGAGGAAAGATCAGAAAAAAGATCAGAAGGGAGACAAGAAGCGGTTAGCGGAGCGCGCCGAAAAATCCGCGCCGCCCGCTAAAAGAGCCAAGGATGAAAAAGCCGCGGCGTTCGTGGCGTCGAAAGCGTGTATTGGTGCAAAGGCTGGGTACTACTTCCGGAAGGGCAGGGAGGGGGTGGGGTACTACCTCGATTTGAACGCGCCGAAACCGAAGAACACTGCCAAGAGTAGTGCAGATGCCTCAACCAAGAAGAGCAAAAGCGTTTTCAGTATTCCTCGCGATGAGAAGGCGAGGGAAAAAAAACCTTCATCTGATTTCCTCGCCGCTAAAAAGTTCGCCGGCGCTAAAGCGAGTTTCGTGTTCAAAAAGGGACCGAAGGGGCTGGGGTATTATGCTGACAAGCCTCCGGTGGTTACGTGGAAAGGCGTCGGTAAAGGCGTGCAACGGGGGGACTTGGCGAACGGGTCGATGGGTGGCGGCGGCGGACGGAGGTCGGGTGGGAAGAACAAAGGAGGTCGAGGTGGGGGCAGAGGCGGAGGTCGAGGCCGAAGGTATTAGGCATTAGATCGTTTAATTTCCTCTAGATACGCTATATTCATTCCTTGTTCACGCTTTCCATGACGTTCTCTCCGTTCGCCTCCCTTTCCATCATAACCCGGTGGTCGTCCGCTATTTCGTCTACTAAATCTCGAACCTTCGAGTCCCAATTGTTCGGCACCGCGCACGCGAATATCGACGGCGGGATGTTCATTGTGTTGAATAAATCCACGAGCTGCATGATTTCGCCCCCGACCATGCCTGAGAAGAACATCACGCGGTCGGGGATGCCTCCTACGCTTTGTACTGTGCTGGCATCGTCCTGTTCCGTCTCCAGCGCTTGGCCCAAAGATTTGACAATCAAATCATCACCACACGTGACTAGCCGCACGAAACTCGCCTCGATTGTGTCAAGCTCCTTTCGCCACAGCTTGGTTTCATCTGCTGTGAAGCCCACCAACAGAATCGCGTCGGGGCCGAACCTGCCCTCCGCGACGCCGCCTGGAGCGTCGCTTGATTCGGCGTCGATCTCCACGAACTCCGCTCTTGGTACGACGTGGCGACCATGATTAGTGGCGAACAAAGTTTCGGGGTTTTTGGGATTCGGCACAGAGCGACGACGCGCGTCCGCGGTGGGGGTTCTAGCGGAGACCCGACGCACGCGCGCGCGCGCTGAAACAGCCATAGGCGCGGCGCTGACCGTGGCGACGGCGAACGGCATCTTACCCGTGCGCGGAGGAAGTGTGGTGGACCTGCGGCGGGACACGAAAAGTACATTGCACGAGGTGCTGACGTGGGCTGAGGGTAATCCATTCCAGGTGACCAAAACTGACAACAGTTTCCTTTTTTACAACTACTCTCCCCTTCACTAAACCCTCACCCCCCCCAACTCTCCGGCAACCCGAAAGGCGGTTCCACCCTCTTTTCGTGTCTCCATATCCGGCAGATCCACTTCTCCGCGGTGGTCTCCGTGCCCTCGTGCTCCACGCGTTGGTCGAACGTCCCGTCTTTGGTCGCGGGAAAGAAAACCAAGCACTGCCCTTTTCTCGGCGCCACGGTGAGCGAGGGGTTTAATTTACCGAACTTAGTAGCACCGCCGGAGAGCGTATCATCCACGTCATTCAAGTACAGTAGCAGCGTCACTAACGTCTGCCCTCCTCGGTTCGCATCTTCCACATCTGCCCCCCGGTTCGCGTCGAAGTGCGGCGCTAACCGCTGGCCTTTTTCGTACCTGATAACAGTCGGGGCTTCAAAGTTTTTGAATGTTGAATTTGGCATCAAGCGCTGCGCATTTTTTATATACGCCACTTCGCCTATTGATTGCCCGCTCAACACGCAGCTCGTGCTCGTGCGCATGCATTGCAGTTGCTGCTCCTGGTACTTGACGTACGCGCAAGCGCCTAGACCTGCGACCGCGACGACGGCGGCGAACGTCGCCGCTCCAAATCCCAACACGTTCAAACCAGGTCCGCTTTGTTGCGCCGTCGCCAGCATACCGATCGCGGCTGCCCAAATCGCAGGCCCCTGTGACGCCGTGGCCACGATGTCACTCACATCGTTACTCCACCCCGCGTACACCACCGGCGATTGCGTCATGCCCTTTTGTTTCGCCGATTCTATAATCGAATCGCACTCATCGCTGGTCAAAAAATCATCAACAAGAAACACATCTGGGGATTGGTGGAGTTGCCGTAACCCGTCGTACAGACGGTCGACAGGGACGTGGTCGTCTAGCGGGTTCTGGTTATTACTAGTGCTGCTGGCGACTCCGGCGCCGAACCCAGTCTGTTGTTCCGAAGCGCAGGTGATGACGCGGGTCCGAGGCGTGGGGGATGAGGTGATGGACGGTGGCGTGCGCGTTTTTCGGGTGGCGACACCATTGGCGCATTGCCTGTGAACTTTACGTGAGGAGACGTGATGCACTTTGTGCGAGACACACGCTGCGGTCGGCGCTCGTGCCACGAGCATCGTCAAATGCCAAATCGTGAACCCGCGTTGGGGCGAAGACGGCTGCGGCCAAGTACTGTGGCGGATGTTGGTTATTTTCAGGCATTAAGTTCCGTGCACTTTTTGGACAGATTCAGCGAGAAAGTTAGGGTTCAAGACAAGACGCGCTTTTCGGCGTACACTCAAATGTTGTACATATATCTCTCTTTGTGATATGAACAAAATAATCTAAGAGGCTCTTCTCTACTGAAACAACATCCTCTCAATAAAAGGTACCTCACTCACTCCCTCCAACCCATTACGGCTTGACAACCTTTGTGACCAAGAATCGCGTCATGGGTTGCCTGTGTCCGTTTTTGCGCTTGTAGTGCTTCTTTCTCCTGTACTTGAACACGATGAGTTTTTTGTCTTTGAAGTTTTCCAGCACGGTGGCCTCTACTCTGGCGCCCTTGACGTACGGCATGCCGAACGTGGGTGAGTCGCCATCCAGGGTGGCTAAAACGCGCTCAAACGCAATCTTCGCCCCGGGCTCCACGCCCTTCAGGGAATGGCACTCGTAATACCGCCCCTCGCTCACGAACTGCTGGGACCCGCCCACTTCAACAATAGCGTCCCAGGAAGGCGCCGCGCCAGTTGAGGGGGGGGTGGTGAAGCCGATTTGGTTCACGGAGGTCTCGACAGCGGCTGTTAGTTGATAGGGGGATGGATGAAAGGAACGAAGAGGGAAGGAAAACGTCAGTAAAAAGTTTTTGAGTCATAACTCAAGCGTTTGAGGATAAGACGCTTTTTGGGGAAAAGCTCAAGGGATCGAGGGGGCGACGTGCGCGATGCGGGACGTGCGACGGCGCGCGCGATGGCTGTGACACGCGGACGCGCGGGCTTGCTTACGACAAGGATACGCGTTCGGATGACCGGCCACTACGCCAACCTGAGTCCTTTTGCCGCGCCGACGAGTCCACCCACACACCTCCACCCCAATCGCAATCCGTTTCAGGGCGTAGGGTCTGGGTTTTTCTCCGCGAGATGGTGGTCCCGCATCGTCGCGTGTTGAGGTCACCGCGACCTCGGAACCAGAGGTACGACTCGTGTACGCAAATCTAAACACATCTAAGAACTCTATACGCACCACAGATGCTCAAGCCGCGCGCCTTAACAGGTGTGGACAGCGACATCGCCGAGAACGCGTCGGCGACGGACGCTTTGGAACCCGCCGCGGCGCGACCGAAGGAAGCCTTCTGGGAGGTCGCCGCCTTGATTTGGCCGGCGACCGCGCGCGTCGCGGGCGCCGCAATCGACATGGTCATAAATGACATGGTTGAGTTGCGAAGCCTGGGTTGTTACACCGGGTCGCAAGCCGAAATGAGGCGAGGAGTACGGGGCGGATGCACAAGCTCCAAAATCGACGTCGACGAGTTTTGGCTTTTGCCAAAACTTTTCCTCCTGGCCAAAATGAGCAAAACCAGCATCACCCATGCTCAACTCGGGCATCCCCACCGAGCCGAATGGTCACCGATTGACCTGAAAATAAGATTTTTCCAAAGGGGACGTCGCCCTCACGCGCCCATGGTCTCAGAATGCAAATAGAGCTGGAGGTCGATAGTCGAGGGCACTTGCACGTGCGTCTAATGGGTGGGTAAAGGGGTTTAAATGTGCAAAAATAAATCTGTAGCTTTATATATAAACTTTGAATTCGCTTCCCGATGTCAATCCAAGCTCTGGTGTGGCATCGCCTCATCGGACTTCACAGAAACAGCGTCGGACCAAAAGGTCCGATTCAACCATCACCTATAGGCGAGTTTAGTCTCGTCAATTTGTACCTTCAGTAGTCTTCGACTATGTGAATGCACTGTGTGCGATAGTATAGTGGTTAGTATCCCACGCTGTCACCGTGGAGACCGGGGTTCAATTCCCCGTCGCGCAGAAGAGGCCAAAGTGCCGATTCTTTTTGTTTTTGGTGCACGCTGTCACCGTTCCGACTGGCGTTAAATGTCCCCGTCGCGCAGAAGAGGTCAAAGAGCCGATTTTTTTCCGCTACGAGGAAACAAAACTCCGCTCCGCGGTCTCGTGGTGGTGTAGGAGGCACAGGACCCGTTGGGAGGTGTGGTGAGTGCCAAGTCCTGGGTCGTGTGGCTTTTCTCGGGCGTTACAAGCGGTGGAAAAAAAATGCTGTCGCCTCACGTCCCCTCGTTTTTTCGTAACGTCCAAGGTGGAAGGAGGTGAAGAAGCCACAACGACCCGCGCCACAGACGCACGACCACATGACCCACCCCGACCGCGATGTCCTCAAACGCGACACGCGCTACCGACACGCCCACGGACGGTGATTCCGCGACCCCCGCGACCCAGTCCGAGGCCTTCCCCGGCCTTCCTAACCACGTGGTCATCGAGCACATTCTAGGAGCTGACACCGATCCCCTCGTTCTCGCGATGCTCAGTGCGGTGAGTCTCGCGATGCACGACACGGTAGCTGCGACAGGAATCGAGGTTGAGGAGTTGACGAGTGAGCGAGCTGCGCAGCTCGGGCACTTAGATATGCTTCAGCACAAGCTCGACACTGGCCGCCTGGACAAGTCAAACGTGTGCAAGTTTACGGCTGTGGGCGGAAAACTCGAGGTCCTGCAGTGGTTGCGCGGGAACGATTGCCCATGGTGCCCGAATACGACCGCGGGAGCGGCGAAGGGCGGGCATTTCGAGGTGCTGCACTGGGCACACGAGAACGGATGCCCGTGGAACGAGTGGTCGTGCGAGTGGGCGGCAAGGGGTGGACACCTCGAGGTCCTGCAGTGGTTGCACGTGGGCGGATGCCCGTGGGACAAGGAAACGTGCGCCATGGCGGCGATGAATGGGCAGCTCAAGGTGCTGCAGTGGTTGCGCGGGAACGGCTGCCCGTGGCACGAGGTTACGTGCAAGTTGGCGGCGAAGGGTGGGAATCTCGAGGTACTGCAGTGGGCGGTCAAGAACGGCTGTCCTTGGGACGAGGATACGTGCGCGATGGCGGCAGAGAACGGGCACCTTGAGGTGTTGCAGTGGGCTCACGCGAACGGGTGCCCTTGGGACGCGACCACGTGCACGTTTGCGGCGTTCGGTGGCCACTTCCCAACGCTTCACTGGGCGGTCGTGAACGGCTGCCCATGGGAGGAGGAAACATGTGCGATGGCAGCGGGGACCGGGGACATGTTTGTGCTGCAGTGGGCGCGTGAGAACGGCTGCCTGTGGAACGAGCGGACGTGCACGATGGCGGCGTCCGCTGGGCACCTCGAGGTGCTACAGTGGGCGATCGAAAACGAGTGCCCTTGTGACTGGGAGCAGTGCAGAATGGAGGCGCAGGAGAATAACCGCCTGGATGTGGTGGCCTGGTTGGAGGACAACGAACCGCCGATGGAGGTGGAGTGAAACGGCGCGACGAACGACATACGAAAGTGAACAGACGAACTACATAGAAACGAACAAGACACACACGAGAGAAAGAAAGACACAAAAAAGACACGAAAGACAAATGCAAGCGAAAGACACGAAGATAGGTACGTACGAAGTATTCAGTAATAATGCACA
>TARA_B110000977_G_scaffold36886_1_pt1 | contig 25139 bp, 35 predicted proteins | sample TARA_B110000977 | Tara Oceans TARA_B110000977 (sample SAMEA4397798) | marine metagenome | biome: Polar Biome; feature: [SRF] surface water layer (ENVO:00010504); material: water (ENVO:00002006), including particulate matter (ENVO:01000060) such as... | depth 5 m | reverse complement strand
CCATCACCTTCGTTTATTGTAGACTTTACTTCTTCAAGTAAATCCCTTTTCCATTTAGTGTCTAACTCGCTTTCTTGGCTTGAATCTTCTGACGTATCTACTCCTGTATTGTAACTACCAAAAGCATTACTTACATGCTTAGGAGGTTTAGGATTTTTAAGTGCATTTCCATCTGCATCTTTTTGGCCAGTTAGCTCAAATCTATTTATACCACCCTTATTGTATCTAAGCTCATGACCACTAATATTATTAAGATCAAACGAACCTCCATCCCCTGTAGTCCAAGGTTTGTGGTGTTCGTTCTTATAATAACTAAATGACAAGTCTAATCCTAAACTAAAATCTCCTTCTGCTAATCCAGGTTTAACTCCTGTATTAAAATCCGTATAAGGTTTATTTGTTTTTGGATCAATTAAAGTTTTACTAATCTTATCAAGGGTATCACTTCTAGATTCTAATCCGTAATTATTTACAGTAATTTGAAGAGCTCCGTAACCTCCACCTTCTTTATTTTCATCTGCTTGGTATCTAACTCCATTCTTTTGAACGTCAGTTAATTTATTGTAAGCAACTTCAGCTTCATCTTCAGTGTAGTTATTAGTCTTAGCCCAATCATCCATGTTTCCATTTATGCTACTCAAGGCTTTATTAGACCTATTATTTTTCCAGCTAGGACCACCTTCCATAGTATTTGTACTAAGAAAAGAAGTTTCAGCTTGAATATTAGCCATGATTGCATCTATCCCTGACTGCTCTATATCAGGCCAATAGTCTTTAATTTTTTGTAAGGCGATTGCTTTGTTTTTTGCTATATCAGCTTTTTTTTCTTCTGCAGTCATATCTTAACTATATTTATTTTTAAAATTATCTATATCACCTACTCCGTAAGCACCTTGAGATGCAGCAGATTGTCCTGCAAAAAAATCACCAGCCTCATTAGTTATATTAGCAGCGTCTTGATCATCAGCTCTACCCTTTCTAGCTAATTCATCTGCCTTCTTCTGATCTTCTTCGTACCTACCTTTTTTAACAAAACCAATAACGCCACCAACAACAGCACCAACACCAGCACCAATAGGCCCAGCAGCAGCTCCCATAGCAGCGTACTTAAGCGCTTCTTTACCCACATCCATACCTCCATATCCAGGATCAGTATCAAGTGCATTTAAAGCAGCAGAACCAACAGATAAACCAGCTCCAATCATAGCCATAGGGTTTGGTCCGCTACCCTTTTCTCTAAGCCCTCTAGCTTCTTTACGTTCAGCTCTAGTTCCTCCAGATATATTACCAGTACTAGCACTACTCTGCAAATCTTTAGGGCCTGCGTTGTAATCTATACCAACTCCATTACCTATTAAATTTGGTAACTGAGATGGTGAAGTAGAACTACCTGAGCCTGCATTATTAAAAAGATTCATTTTATTTGAGTTTGAATTATTATTAGTAGTCTTTTAGTTCTACCCATGTATTTGTTATCTCCAATAGGAGTTCTATAAAAATCCCTACCTAGAATGCTGTATGATTTACTTGCTCCTGGCATGACTATCTTGATTGTCTTATTTTACTTACAACAGCAAATATATTAAAATTTTTGTTTAAACTAGTAGATACTAATAACCCAGATCCGTCTACAGGTTGATTATAACTTAAAGTATATTTAAGCCAATTACCTCTAAACCTAGAGCTATCAGCTCTTAACGATATAAAATGACTACCCTCTCTAACTCTTTCATTTGTTCCGTTTCCAGACTGACCTATAGAATCTATTAATGCGTGCTGAGAAAATAACTCAGGTTGAGTTGTTATAACTTCAGCTGTATCAAAAACTTTTGTTACTCCTGGATTATCATTAATTGTAAACCCTACATTAAAGTTTTGGTAAAGACCAGCGTTTAGCAGATACATTTTTTCTTTATAATCAGACCTTAAAGATAAACCGTAAGACCTATTCTTGTAGTCAAAATATATGTTAGGATGTATATCAGTTGTTTCTGCGTCATCTTTAAGGCTTAGATCTGAAACTAAAGCCCCAGTTAAGTCAGATATAATAAAACTTTTTCTATCATTAGATCCATTTACAACTGTAAAATAAACCTCTCTAAACTCAGGGTCATAACCAGAATGAATACCTTGCTGTATTTGCCCTATTACTTGCTCTGTTAAGCTTCCATTTTTAGGTATGTTAACAGCAGTAACACTACTTATGTAGTGCTTGTAATTATTACTTAAAGCCAAAGGAATTATTGACTGACCATCACATTTTATAATGTCTTTTTTATCTACGTCAAAAAAGTAAAACCCTGTTGGTGTTATCTTAGAAGTATTGAAGTGTTGACTACCAAACTGATTTGACAGGTAGTCAAACCTTTCTATTGCTGTTCCTGTACCAGTAATTATCTGTATATCAGCAGCAGCTCCTTCACCTTGAATTAAAGCTCTAGAATTTACAGACAACAATGACACTCCTGAATCTTGAACTGCATAAAGTTGATTTCTGTAATTAATAAGGTCTGTTATTTGACCGCTAGACAGATTTAAATCTATAAAATCATTAGCAGGAAATATAGACCAAGCATCGTAAAGCTCTCCAAGTATTTTGCTTTTAGAAGCTGCAACCTTAGCTTTAAATAAATCGTTTTCAGACCAACCTGTTGGCTTTACAGCGTAACTCACTAAATTATTTTCTTGAGAATAAGCTGTGTTATATAAAAAGTTATCTGGAGTATTAACGCTAACTACTGGCTCTTTTCCTAAGTAAGTTCCTTGCCTAAGAGCAATATTAACGTAAGACTCTGTAGGGAATACAGTACCATACTGATAACTACTATCTGTATTACCTCTTGAAGAATTTTTATAAGAATACCAGTCCAAATAAACATCACCTCTATTTATTTGTTTCATGTAGTAAGTATAACTAGTAGACGTTGGAACAAAATCTCTGCACGGATAAAATCTAGTATTTTCTATAGCTGCTTGAGAGCTTCCTCCGTATTGTTCAAACCCACTAGATGTATCCCTAATTAATTCAACTAAATATTTAAAACCTAAATAAAAGAAATAATACGAAGTACCATCAACATTAGCACCATTAGCGTTGCTTCTTTGATCATTGTCAAGGTAACTAGATAAAACTCTATCTACTCCACCAAATTTAACTAAAGTAGGAAGAGGAACAGAATCACCGCTTCCAACAGAAGTAAACAATGTAGTAGGGGTTATACCACTTAAAGTACATCTAGAAGCTTGACTGTATTGCTCTGGGTGAAGCTCTCCACTTCCATTATCATCAAATTGATTACTTGCAAATACAGCAGATTGATTAATATAATCTTGAGGATCAACACTTGATCCGTGCTGTTCTGCTGTAATTATCTCTTGGTTTACAACAGTTTTAGCCATACTAACTGGCCTAACCCATTTAAGAAAAGACTCATTAGATGTTGTTGTAACTGCACTAACTGCTGCTGCGCTTAATCCATTAATAGATGTAGGCCAAGGTTTAAATTTTGTAACATGAAAACCAGTACCAGTAGAACCATCAGTCATATTAGATTCTGTGTCGTAACCAAAACGCTTGTGATTTATAGTACTACTACTACTAGTTGCTAACCTATTAGCTAGTAACATTGATACAGGTCTAATTAAGTAACCGCTAGAAAGATTATAAGACATATTTCTAAGCGTTACATCTGTATTGTCTATTGTAAATAATTTATGAGAATTTCTGTATTGAGCATACGTAGGACTAAGATGAGTATGAGGAGCATTGGTAGTAAATGCAACTCTTGCGTTATGTAAAATTTGACCAGGACCATGTATTTTATTTTCTAAAGTTGTATTTGAACCTTCAGTGTCATGATACCTTGAAGTTTGATTTAGAAGACCTTGAGTTATAATTATTTTATCATCGTCTTGCAATTCAGCCCTAACTATTCTATAGCCAGAAATAACATTTAAAACAGCAGTAGGAAGTCTAACTTCTATTTTGGGTATTAACGCATGAGCATAAACACTATTACCAGTTGAAGCGTCTGAACTAAATGGTGACCAAGTTTTATTTTGAGCATCGTAACCTTTACTTAACGCTGCATCACCTGTAGAGTTCATAACTTTAGTGTTAGAATCCATAGCATCAGGCATCTTTATATCACCTAAATGATGAGCAAAACCTGGAGTACCTTTCTTGTCAAAAAATACAATACCAAACCTATAGCACTCACCTCTTTTAAATCCTCTATACTTATAGTCGTATACAGGGTTGTGTATACCAGGAACTCCATTAGAGTAATTTGAATCGTTTTCTGATGTCGGAACATTCCAAATACCATCCAACAAATTAAAATCATCTGTAGGATTTACGCTATCACCGCTAGGCGGTTTATGAAATCTACTATCTATTAAATAGGATGTTTGATTAAATGTTAATCTAAATCCATCACTACCCGTAGAAAACCCAGTAGTTTCAGCTCCTAGCATGTACGTAGGATTTGTAGCGGAATCGCTAGATGTGTTAAAGTTTTTATTTATAAACTTATATACCCCCTTGTCGTCATCTAAAACTTCTGACCAAGACCAATTGCCTCCTGATCCATTGTAATGCCTATGTGGGTTTAAGTCTTCTGAGTGAGGAGATAAATTCCAAGTACCTCCTCCATATAAGAGTCCCTTATAAGACTTTAGTTTTCCGTATCCAGCTATAGTAGAGTCTATATTAAATATTGTGCTTTTTAAATTAGAAGCATATAGCTTGTTGTCTTTTTGAGCTAATGACTTGCAAGAATCCCAAGTCTCATTACTTATAATAGCAGCAGCTATACCACCAGAAACTAAAGTTTCAGTTTCAAAACCACTATGGGTAAAAGAATAATTAACTCCTGTTATTGAGCCTTCTTCTACCACCTTTATAGTGCTTACGTTTTCTGAAGAAAAATGAATAGCAGCTACTTGAATAGTTTCAAACTGAGTAGATATGGCTGTAATTTTTAAATCAAGTGCTGCACTAGAATATAAAGCACTTGTTTCGCCCTCAACTCCTAAAGAGGAATTTTGTGTTAAATCATTCTTAACAACATTTATAGGTCTTGATATTTGCGACCAATCAGTATAATTTCCTTGACCTTGAGATCCTAATCTATAAACATAAGAATAAGATCCATATTTTAAATTACCACCTACTTGATTGTATTTAACAACCTCTACACCTTTCATTATGTTAGCTTTAAAAGCTAAAAAATCTGCTGATGTTTTGCTTAATAAGTCAGTGTCTTTTAAGTTTATACTTTTTAACCCACTTACTCCGTCAGTGCAATAAATTCTGTGTAGGGTTTCTGTTTCTACAATAGACTCTATTTCTATCTTACCAGCATTATCATCAAAAAGATTTGCACCTTGCCATATTACAGCGCCTCCGTATACGTCTCCGTTACTTGAAGTTATATAAAATTTACGTATTTTCCAGTTAGGACTTGTGCTTGTATTTTGTTTTGTTATAGTAATTAAATAATTATCAACTATTACAGCTCCATGAGTAATATAACTATTAGTAGTGTTACCACTATTAGAAGTTGTATCAACTTCGCTGGGTCCTTTAATGTTTTCTAACGAAAAAGATTTATCACCATTTGTGATAACCCTTACGTTTAGTCCAGTAAAATAAGATTCCTTAGATTGATAAGCAGGATCTAAATCCGTTATCATACCTTTGCTAAAAGTATTTGGTGCAGTTTTTTCAGCCATAACTATTCTCTAGTAGGTAAAAGATTATTCCAATAAGTTGCAACATTTTTCATTTCAGCTTCAGAGGGTAAGTTGTCATTACCTCTTGCTTGACCGCATAACCAATACCATCTTTTTTCTAAATCTTGTACAATGTATCTAGCAATTTTTCCGTCATAATATTCAATAGATTTATATCTCCACATTATGTATTGAGAAACAGCATCTTCATGCCCCTGCTTAATAGTAGGGAATCCATCTGCATCAGTATTTAAACCTTTATATGCAATTGTAGCAGATCCAGAAGATATGCTAGCAAAGTGTATGTAACTACCTACAATCCAATACTTATCTCCATTAGCATCACCCTTAAAAGTTTTTTGAGTAGGCTGCATTAAATTATTGTTAGAACCTTTTACGTCTATCAATTTAATTAAGTCATTAGGCAATAAAGATTTATTAGCTGTTACAGTTAATACTAACTCCTTGTCATCAAACGTATTGAAGCTACCTATCTTTTGTTCAGCCTCAAAAGCCCATTCTATAAATGACTCTAAATGTTCTGATGGATTATTCAATCCAAGATTCCTAGCTACATTCGAAATTATTCTTTTAACGCTAATTTGCATTTTGTATAGTCTTAATTAATTCTCTAACTTTTTTAGCTGGATATAACTTACATTTATGAACTTCTTTACGAAACTTATACCAAACTATCTTATAATAGTAATCATCAAGAATAGGAACCTTATATCTAACAGGCTTGCCTAGCTCTTTAGACTCTCTTAAGTCCTTTCTGATATGAAAAGCTCTATTATGTTCTCTTTTTTCTAACGCTAAATAACCTAAATTCAAAGGTAAGAAAATCTTTTGATTTCTTATTATTATATCTCTCGCAAGTATTTCAAAAAACTTAGTAACTATTTTAAAGTACAAAGAGTAAGGAATAGCTTTAGTCTTTTTTCTACCAGACGCTTCTACTCTTACTCTTTTAGATATTATTTTGTAAATATCTTTATATGTTGTGTATAACATTATTAACTTCCCTGCACTTCTCTATCTCCTTCGACTTCATTGTTAATTAAGTCTCCAGGAGTTTTAAGCGTTATAGTTAACTCTACCTCTACAATCATTTTAATTAATGGATTAACTAGTTGAGATGGCAAAGGATATTCTAAGTCATCACCACTCCAAGATTCTAAACTTGTAGGATCTTCAGCTACTCCAATTATTTTAACAGACTCTCCGCTACCTGAACCGTAGAAATACATCTTTGATCCTTCTTCTAAAAAAAACTTAGGCATTGAAGCGGTAAATCTACTTGACTCTTGAAAAGCTATCTTGTCTTGAGTAGTTCTAGCAAATATCATGTTGCCATCTATCGATGTAACACTTGTTATACCTCTAGTATCTCCGTAAGAAGCTATTTTAGGCACTGTAATGAACGATCCCTCATCAGGAACTGTAAACGTACCCAAGTTCTGAGTAGCGCCTTGTGGGATGTTCTTTCCGTTATTAGTATATGACTCTAAAATATTTAACCTATAGTAATTTACCCAAGCCTTAATTTGACGAGTACTTAACTTATTGTCGTCAGTAGTATAACCACCTTCAGCTAAGTTTTTAATATTATAAACTATTTCGTTTAAAGTCATATTGTTTTATTTATAAAGAATGGGGGTAGACGCAAATCTACCACCCAATCAACGCAGGAAAAAAGAGAGTCATCAACGCTTTTCAGCTGTCAACTCGTTAACTTGTAACTGGTATCTTGGATCTTCCAATGATAACATCATCTTTCGTACTGCAATATTTACTATTTCTTCTGAAGAGTTTATTCCGTAACCTCCTACACTTGTGCTAGCAGCAAACGAAGTTTCTTCGTCAGCAAGGTAAGGAACTTTAATGTATTCTATATATACATTCTCTGTATTACCTATGACATCCATAGAGGCACCTCTGAGCAACCCTATTGGGTTTTTAGTGTCAGCCTTATGATAAGGATCGTTTTTAGCAGAAGCGTACTCTCCGTAGCCCATTATGTTTATCGCATAATCATTTGTAGCCGTATAAGCTCTTAGTATGTGATACACAGGAACTGAAGTTGGCAACGCAATAACGCCAGAAGATTGAACTAAAGAACTAGATTTAACAATCAGAGGCGCTATCTTCTCCATAGATTGTGCGTCAGACTCTAAAGTATTTACCATACCTTTAGTGTACTCCATTACAGATAAATCTAAGAACTGATTCTTTTCATCAGATGTAAAATATGCTGTACCTGTTTTGTCTAACAGATTATCTATGTGAATGTATGCCTCTGTATACGTCATTACTTTTTAGCTTTAGCTTTACTGCCAGACATTTCTCTTTTTAACAGAGCGTGAATGTCTTTATTATCTTTAAGCCATAACACTACTTGATCTTCTGTTAATCCTATAGTTTCAGTGTTGTACTTATAAGTTCCATTTACAAAGTTAAGTATTTTTGCGTCAATAGCGTGCTCAATAAATACTCTATAATCTTTATCTCTGTCATTTATTATTTTAGAAAATCTATTTGGATCATCATTAGCTAACTTAATAACCTGAGCCCTAACAAATTCTATAGAATTATCTTTAGTTCTAATACCTGTTAGCTTACATAAATCTAACACTTCTTTATCTTTCATCGCAACAGCAATTTGAATTGCTTCTGCAGATTCTACCATAGCTCCAGTAGACTCTAGTTCTTGTTCTATAGTGTCTTCAAAAATTAAATGTTCATCTATACCAGGATAGTTTTTTAACCACTCGTAAGTGTGTAGATCATTTTTATCAGAAATGTCAAAAACCGTTGCGGTACTACGCATTACAAATTCAATTTCATCGCCATTTATATCTTTAAGTATAGATCTTTTATTTCTATTCTTAGGATCTTTATATCTACTACCTAATCCTAGGTAAACAAATCTTTTAGGCTTTTTAACCCTTACAATAATTGGATGTTTCATTTCTCTCTTTTAATTAATTACTCTTTGCGTTCTAAAAGAATGAGGCCGAAGCCTCACTCAGTTTAGTATTGAATCTATTACGATGCAGTAGCTCCTAAGATACCACAAGATAATGGATTACGAACAATGACACCAGATTCAGACATGATTTGACATGTGAATGAGTCGTCACCGTTAGCAGCAAGCATTGATTTTTGGTCGTAAGGATTAATCATACCAGGAATGTACTTCTTGATATAATTACGATTAAGACCGTCATGACCTTTAGCAACTAACTGAATATTAGGTACGCCATCTACAGACGAGAAGTCTAAGAATACCATTTTACCAGACATAGTTCCTTCAGCAGCACCAGCAGCTCCGTGAACATTAACATCATCAAATACAGGGCAATAAGCAACAGTCATTTTGTTACCTAAAACATAGTAAGATACAAAGTTAACACCTAAAGCTACATCAGATCCAGTTTTCATAGATTGCATAGTACCACCAGAAGCAGCACCAACGCCAGTACCTACAGAAGCACCTACGGAGATGTCTTTCATAGCTCTATGGAATTGGTATCTACCTTCAGTACCAGTAAATACTACCCACTCGTTACCTTCAGGAGATTTAGCATTACGAGAAAGCTCTGCAATAAATTGAGCAAGCTTGTCTTCTGTAAGTCCACTATCTAAAGGATATGTAGATGCGTTTGCACCAGTAATTTGAGCTAAAATACCATCACCTCTTAAATTACCTTTATTAGCACCAACCGCACCAGATTCACCAGGGAATCCATCAGCATCAGTACCAACCATGTTTGTTTTACCAAACCATCGTTGTAACTCTAATTGGTACATAAACTCATCAGTAAACAATTTCTCTGCAGTAAAGTACCACAATTTAGAACCATTGTTTTCAATCCAAGTTACATCAGTTAAAGCAGCACCATTAATAGACATTTTGCTACGGTTAACAGTTAACCAGTTTTTGTAAGTGTCTGGGTAAGCAGTGTGCTCAGATACATCAGCCCCTAAAGAACCTTCACCAAAAGCTGAACCAATTTTACCAAGAACTCCAGCAGCAGCAAATGCTACGTTACCACCACTAAAACGTAGTTTGTAGTTGTAACCAGTACCACTATCTACAGCTTTTGTTGATAAAGGGCGAGTAGTATCAGTTGAAGCTCCGTCAATTCCAACTACTTGACCTACATTACCTGCAGAATCAATAACTAAGTCGTTAAGAGCTAGATAGTTGTTAGTAAAAGGAATTACTAATTCAGCTGTTGAGTCTGCACCAGTACTAGTACCAGCAAAACTAGCAGATATTACTACTTCTTGACTTGTGCGACCTAATACTTTCCATTCAAAAGATTTATCGCCCATTACTTTTACGTTAGCGTGACGACCTGTTTTTTCTAACAAGTATGTCAAGGCATAACGAGGGTACTGCTCAATTAAGGTAGATCCAATTTCTGGATGCTTTAAAAGATTTGCTACCAACGAATTTGATGCTTGTGTTTCTACACCAAATACTCCACTTTTTACTTTCATTTTCTACAATTTAAAAATTTAATAATAATTTAAAATTGCATTTATTCAATTATACTTTTAAAACGTAACCCTGACGCTTATAAAATTATTCTCCCATAAATGCAGAAGCATCAAATCCAGAGCCTGTATTTCTTTTAGGCTTACTATTTCCTCTACCTCCTCGGTTTGTAAGATTGTCTAAGACACTCCCCTTACCATCTTCAAAGCCTTGCGACCTCAACATTTTCTGTAATTGACTTCTGTTCTTCCATAAGAACGCAGCCTCCGCAACATTGGCATGAGACTCGTATATATCCTTATTGAAATCACCATTAGTTATATATTTATACAGATCTTTTCTTTGTTCTACCGTTACCTTGCCTCCAAGGTAATTCTTAAACCCTTTTAACTCAGACTGCAAGTCTTTTCTTGCTTGGTCTTGTGATTGAGTTTTTTCTATACTTTCAGAATCTTTTTTCTTTTTAACAGCATCTTTCTCAGTACGAATAGCATTTCTTAATTGCTTTCTAATCTTAAGAGCTTCATGCTTAAGCATTCCAGAATCTTCCATCTTATCTAAAGAGTCGTCAACATCATACTCATCCATACCTGTAGCTTTCATGTCAGCTCCTAGCAACTCTCTATCAGTCAACTGAAGGTATCCTTCGTACTTAGTAGTTGTTTCGTTTTTTACTTCAGGCTCATTCTTTGAGTTTAAAGCTTTAACAATATCTTCTTTAGATGCTCCTTGCAATCCAAGTTGCTCTGCAACTGCATCCCAATTAACCCCTTTATCTTCTATAGAATCTTCTTCGCCTGACTCTTTATCTTCTGATTCTTCTTCAAGATCCCAGTCATCATTGCTTTCTGATTCTTTAAGAACTTCTTCTTCTGCTTGCTCTTCTTCCTCCTCGTTTAATCCCCAGTCAAAATCAGAATCATCATCCTCTTCAGTTTCAGCGGTAGCTGCTTGTACTTCATCACTTTCATCCATTAAAGCTGAAGGCTCATCTTCTTTAGATTTGCTTTTATTAGTTTGCTCTACTTTTTCTACTAAAGCATCAAGTCCAGCAAACGCGTCAGGGTTAAATTCTTTAACCTCTTCGCTAAGTGTCTCTTTTTGTTCCATTGTTCTCTTCTTTTTGCAAAATTACTAAAACTTTATAACATAATCTAATTAATTTTTAATTTGACCTTTTAATTGTCCTTCCATTTGATTTAATGCAGCGTCTGCACGCTTAGTTCCGTAAGCGTCATCAGACAATATTTCTGCAGTTTCTAATTTAGATTGGTGTTGTATTTCAGCAACCTTAATTCTAGTGTCGTTATCTAGTTGATTCATTTCAACTTGTATCTGTTGCTCTTGAGCTTTAGCTTCTGCTTCTGCTTGAGCCTGCTCTTGCATTCCTTGTTGCTGTTGAGCTTGAATTTCTTTAGCAGCTTCTAATCCTCTTTCAAGTATATGTTCCGCCTCAGTCATTGTATCAGACTTATATATTCTAATAACATCTAGCATATCTATTTGACCAGACTGTAATGCAGACTGAGCTAGCTGAGTAACAGCAGCTTTCATCTCTTCGTCTTTACCTCCATCACCTAAGAATACTCCGTAGTCATTTAATGCTACGTCAGGTAGTATAGAAATAAATTTATAAGTTCCATCACCAAATACTGTTGCTGTTTTTTTACCTTCAGCCCAACAAACCTTCATTAGGTTAGCGCAACGCATTAACACGTCTTGTTTAACTGAATCATGCGACCAGAACCAAGATCGAGTAATTGTAGCTGACTGAACTACAGCCCTTTTTTGATTACCAACCTGTTCGTACTGCTCAATCTGACCTTCTCTCTGTCTAGTAACACCAGACACTTGCCCAGCCATATCTTCTAGCATACCCTTAAGGTTTATAAGCTGCTGAACAGAGTTTGATAATGTAAAGTCAATCTGCTGGAATTGATTAAAGGTTTGCGCTTGCATACCTTCATCCTTAGAGTTTATAGGTATAATACCATCATTTTTAATATGATACATTATATCCTGCATATTCATACCAAGATTTGCAGGCATTTGAGCTACATCATAAACAACAGCCTTACCACCAGACCTAGCCATACATAACTCTATGTGATACATAGTTATATTGTATAGCATTTGCACGTTTTTAAGTAAGTCAACCATAGACACAGAACTACCTGTAGTGTGATTTCTAATACAACCTACATAACTTAAATTGGCAGCACTAGGATCATCTATAGAACGTATCTGATTAGGAACTCGTTGAGCGTTAACCATAATTGAACCGCCAATCTTTGTAGCTTGCCAAATATCATCAACAACAACTTTACGAACTTTTTCTCCTTTACGTTTTTTATACTTATCAGAAACCATTTTTCTAAACGGTTTGTCATCGTCATGCTTGTTAGGACTTATTTTGTATTGTATTTTTCTTAAAGATCTCCATTCTGCATGAACAACCTTAACTCTTAGCTCTCCAGTCTCACCATTCATGTACCAGTTTTTAAATTCTGATTGAACGTCAGACTTGTTTTGCTGAGACATTGACTCTATTAAGCTTATCTGCTTTTCATCAAGTTGCTCTCCAAACTCGTCAATAATATCGCTAGTACACAACCATCTTTCTTCGGTAATCCAATTAGCCTCTCCTAAGTCATCTGTTTCGTTAGACAAGTCATAAGCTATAGACCTTGGGTCTACTCTTCTAGCTTGAGGATCTCCGTCTTTAATCTCTACACGATAACACTCTTTTCCAGTTATAAGTAAGTCTCTAAAGCCTTCCTTAAACTTATTTTTAATTTTATACTTGTTAGCTAAAAACTCTAACCCGTCTTGAATAGATTCTTCTATAGACTCTCTATAGTTGTATCGCATAAATGTATCTATGTCATCTGGAACAGGGATTTCCTGTCCTTCAGTTTTAACATCCATACCTAAATTCTTCATTTCTTCCTTAACCTCTTCCATCAACTTATTCATAACCATAGTAACTTTATGGTCTTCTTTTCTGTTGATAGCTTCTTGATTAACTGTAACCACCTTAGTATCAAGTGGTCTATGCAGGTCTTCACCTAATAATAAATCTATTTTAGGTTGTACTATAGGATAGTTAACTAATCTAGCTGGGTAATTGTAACCGTACTGCTCTGTAAGATACTTGTAGTCATCACGATTAAACTCACCATTGTATATGTCGTAGTTTCTAATATCTTTTAGTCGATACCTGTTTTCTGGACTACTTATATGATCTGTATGATTGACTATAGCGTCAAGCATTTGCTCACACCATTTTACATCTTTCTTAGAATCAGGTATTAATTGACTAGGGTAATTCTTCATTATCTTATATGTTTAACAGGTATTCCGTTACTATCGTATTTGTAATATATAAATCCACTTTCTTTTATAGAGTCCTCTTCTTTGTTTTTTACTTCAATTGCAAAGTTATCGTTTTCATGGATAAGACACAAGCCAAACGCAACTGCTCTATCGGTATTTCTTGAACCCCAGTCACACAGCTCGTTTAATAGATCTATAAACCAAATTTCATCACCTCTTTCTTTTATGTAGTCATACATTAATGATTCCATATAACCCTTAACTTGCTTATTCATGTGAACACCATAATTATTTCTAGTCTTTGTTCCAGGAGAGTGAGCTGACCTAGGCTTTGTTTTTAAATACTTCTGAGCCTTATTTCTAAGGAAGTAATCTAGTATACCAATTTTAGTGTACTCTACTAGCATTTGAGCGTTGTAATATACAGCTAATTTTAGACATCCTTCAAAAAACATCTCAGCCGTCTCTGGTCTATCAGTGTATTCAGCTACAGGTAGCCTATATGGTTGATTAGTATCTGCTATACGTCTAAATATCATAGCACAACCTAAAGATGGTGCTGCCCCAGCTTGATCTTGATCGTATGAATCAATACCACCTATATCTAATCCAGACATGTGAGTTTGTGGTTCATGCAATATCTTATAAGGACCAAAAGGATGTGGTGTAAATTTAACCTCGTTAGTTAAACCATTCTCATCAATAACCCAATCTATATTACCAGTACTTATATGTTGCTCAGGATCAGCTAGTTCCTGCACTCTACCCCTTTGTTGGTTAAGTAATGCTATATCAAATCTAGATCCTTTTGTTTTTAAGAACGCTTCTTGTATTGTAAGAGGGTAGTTTTGTAAATGCAAATTGTACGCCTTACTGTCTCCACCACCTTCTAATATCTTTGTTCTTTCTGCTTCTATAAACTCGTAAGCTTTTTGCTCGTCATCTACACCAGTGTTAGGGCTAAAAAATCCGTGTAAGGCTCTAGACGCAGGTATAAACATTGGTATAAGATTAAATGCGTCAGGATTGTAATACATATCCATAAAGTCAGCAGAGGCAGCATCTATATCACCACCTGTACCACCAACAATAGGTACTCCATATTGTAAAGCCCCATCCATAAAGCAAGCCCTAGAAGACATGTAAGCATTCTTCAATCTCTTAAACTCCCCTGCTTCTTCAAATATCATTATAGATAAACGCTCACCCTTGTAAACTTCTGGATCATCCATTGTTCTACAATGTATAACTGACTGATAACCACTTATCTCCCATCTACCCTCAGCGTTCTTCTGTCTATAGCCAGCCCTTAATACGTCTTTAGTATCTTTTAACCAACCGTGCCTAAAGTTAGGATGCTGATTCATCAGCCCTTTTTTTGTTTTCTCAAAAAATGAGTTAGCTGTAACACCAAGTCCAGCCGCAATTCCGACCTCGGAATGCGGAAAGAATGTAAATTCATGACCTACTAAACCAGAGTTCATATAACTAAACCCTTTATCCCTAGCCTTAATAACAATCATACCCTTACCTTCTTTACGACAGGTATCAAAGAGCATAAAGTATTCTTTATCCATATCTCTATACCAAGGGTATATTAGAGTTTTACGGTTTCCGTTGCTACCATCGTTACCAAGAATCATATAGTAGTTAAGATACCAATAGTAGTTACCAGGAATCCAATCACCACCAATAGGTTTAAAGCCATTGATACATCGGTTCATTTCTTCTTCCCAGTAGTCTTGGTATATTAAACTGCTTTGATCTAGCTTTGGATGTCCATGATTAGGAATCGGTCTGTAAGCTTGTACGTCAAACGTTTTCTTAGCCATTAAGCGTCTTTTAATCTAACGGCTCTATCCTCTAAAAAGCTCAGAGTTTGTTCACCACTAATTACTTTTCTTTCTCCTCTACGTTCTATAGCTTCTAACAAAACAGTTCTAGTGCCTAGTAGTTTTTCTATACCTATCATTACCTTCTGTAAGTTCTCAGCAGTTTCTTCATCTAAGTGCCAGTCATTAATAAGGGTAGTGTATTGGTCTATCTTTCTATTAAAAGCTTCTAGTTGATCGTCTAACGGATCTCTCTGTAGTTTGCGATACTTCTCTATACCTGCCTGCACTAAGGGATGTTTAGTGTCAGCCCAATCGGGCTTCCCAAATATGTCAGAAGCAATTTGCCTATTCCTATCCTTCTCGTTTAAGTATCTATAAGGAGAATCGTAGTCTTGACTCAGAGCTATAAACTTCATAGCCTTCTGCCCTAACTTTTTTTCCTTTAAGATCTTTTGAAACTCAGGAACTCCTAGAACACCATTGTCTTCGTCTATAAGGTTCTCACCCTTCTTACTAATCTTTAATAAGTACATTATCTTTTTTCTAGTTTATAAGAAAGCATATAAGTAAGCAAGGTGTCCTCACAATCTAAGGGAACATCAACCTCATCGTAATCACCAGTCTCTTCGTTATAGTATACGTAATTTAAACTATTAACGTCAGGCTCGTGAACGCATATACTCCTATCCTTTATAATGTAATCATTATCAATTAACCACTTGTCTATTTCAGTATCTACACCTATGTCTGGGCTAAAATCCTCAAAGTAAAAAGTATGAAAATCTAATGTGAGCTCTCCAAACTCATCTATATGTACATCACCGTAAGGTGTCTCTTTAAATATTTCCACTGCGTTGTAGCTTAATTAGTACTTCTTCTTAGGTTTAGTCTTTGGCTTTGTCTTTACCTTTACTTTTGAATACGCCATGTCTATTGTCTTAAATTAATACTTGTTTTAGCAAATATAGATAATTTTTTTTTATTTGTGAGAGTGTGATGCCCTATGCTGTACACCCCGTGTACTTCCCAAAACTTTGGCTACCGCCATCTACTTATCTAAAAATCAATTCATTTACTAACTTAATACCCACACACTATGTCATTCTTCTCAAGATTAAAACAAGCAACAAAAGATTACGGAACAACAGTAAACGTACAGTGCAAAGCAGCATACAAGATAGCTAAAGGTGCATCAATAGATGAACTAAACGCTAGTGCACAACCGTTCGAGGAAATATACAACAACAAACAACGTCTTAAAGACGTACAGAAGATGGGAATAGCTGTATCAGCAGCTGTATGGAGTACAGTAATAGCAGTAGTTGTAGACTAACTGCGTGTACAAGTGAGGGATACTCCTTCACACACATATATACCTATCATTTCACCTCATTAACATCACAAAACTACTATCTATACAAACTGACCAGCAGTACGGTGCGGAAAAGAGATCTATCTCATTCTACCCGTTGTAAACAGTCTATGTATTTAGTAGTTCAAACAATTATAAACAATAAAAACCGAAACATTATGGAAAATCTAATCAAACAAGCAGAGCTAATGCAACGCCTTTTAGCTACTAATGCAACACTAGTTGAGATAGAAGAACAACTTACAAACCTTCTATTCGATCAAGCGTGTAGCGATTACACGGATAATCAGTAACAACAACACCTCTTGAAGGCGCAGGCCTTATCGTGCTCACTACACCAAAGAGGAACTAACTAAAAACCGAAATTATGCATAAAGTAGAAACATTCATCAACGGAGAGTTATCAACTATCAAGTTGTTAAACGCAGAAAATGCAATCCAATCAGTAAGAGAAACTCTGGAAGACCCGAACCTAACAGTATTCAACAGTGGTGTCTTTGAAGAACACGCAGAAGCAGAAGCTCTTCTAGTAAGTAATGGTGTAACATACACGTATATATACCACAAACTACCAAAGAACGATCTAATATGCCTTATGGAAAGGTTTTAACGAAACACTCTAACGAGTGTCGTATGACATTGGTAGTCATGCCTGACGAGTTACCAGACGCAAACTTATTAATGGAGCAATCACTACCTAAGTGTGATATTATTATGACTAATCAACAAATCAAAGATTTATTAAAAGAACAATTAAAAAAAGCTAACAAAATAGTAGAAAAACAAATACACAGCTATTCAGGTTCTGAAGCCTGGAGAGATGTAAAGAAAACAGCAGTTATAACCTCAACTGCAATGTTAACGATACTATCATGCTTTGTATCTGGTGAGTAAAAACGAGGCTGCCATCAACAACTTTAAATTCTGATTGCTCACTGTGAACTAGTCACTACGATTAGTATACAGCTGGGCAGCCAGAAAGTTGTAAAGAAACAACTGTGCTATGTCGTATGGAGCAAAGTATCTGATCCAAATACATTCCTGCACAAGTCGTCAACAAAACGTTGGGCGACAAATATAACCTATTCAGATGAAATACGCAAAGAATTTGCGGCTGGATAAAAACTATCATTATGATACTAGAATTAATCGCATTCATAATAGTGCTTGCAGCGTCTGCACTATTACTATTAATCTTCTTTACTATAGGAGATTACATTAAGTCAAAACAAAACAACGAGGAAGTTATTACAAGAACTCCTCTTAACAGTACAATCGATGAATTGTACAAACAAACTAGAAAAAGAAAATAAACAATTATGACAAACGCTAGACAAGAGTTGCTAGACCTAACTACAAGATTAGGGTTAGCAGTAGAAGCAGTATCAATCAGATTCGGATATTATGATGAAGAAGATGATACAAATGAAGACTATGTTAAAGTAATACTTAAACAAAACTATAACGATATAGACTATAAAGAGTTTATATCAAAACTGGAATTCACTTATGATTCTGGTTATGGATGTCAAGAATTATTCGGAAGAATATGGTTTAAAGACGGCTCGTGGGCAACACGTGGCGAGTATGACGGTAGTGAATGGTGGGAACATCATACACGACCTGAAATAGAATATTAAACTAATAACAAACTCCTCTTTAAGACGTAGGTCTTACTGTGTTCATTACACTAAAGAGGAACTAACAGTCTTACTGGTTCCAAATAAAAGACATTAAACTTCCCAGAGTATTGCCTATGAATATACCTGAAAGATTTATTAACGCAGAAGAAAAGCTTAATGCTTTTAGTATGCTGATAACAGTATTAAAACAAGACAAGTCAGACATCGAGCACGACTGTGCTTTAGCTATAGACGATAAAGATCTTAACGATTTAATTCAAGACATAAGCGACATCAACGATGAAATTCAAGGTCTTAAGATAACTATAGAGGAACTAAAAAGCTTTCTCGCTGTAGGTTATCCGTTATGTTTAACTACTAACGCCTCAATGGTACTAAACTAAGATTATGAACGCAGGAAAACTACACACAAAAATACAGGATGTAACATTCCCTGTAGAATTAGACGTTGAAATATATGTCAACACAGAAATCATTAACGAGGAAATTATCCTCGAAAATTATGACGACTATATTGACTATGTTGAGGAAATGTCTAACAACATTCTATTTAAGAATTGGCATTACGACTTTCACATAAAAACAAATCAATTAATTATAAACTAAAAACCATGCACAACTTAAAACTTACCTACAAAGGTCACCAAATGGCTTGCTTAACAAGCGAAGACTTATTCCTAAAAAGCGTTAAACTTCTAATAGAAGCTGCAATGCTTACAGATAAGAAAACATTAGAAGATCCTGAAGTAATGCAACTTGTTATTAAAGAAGGATATTTAGAGTATCATCTTAAATTTCCTAACAATTTCTTTATGTATATAGAATATAAAGGAGATATGAACGCTACAACATTAACTAAACAAATATATGACTTATGAAAAAAAGAAAAACAATACTTGTAGGTTCTGCAGACAGAACTAAAGTAAAAAAACGTAGAAGACGCATCGGCACATTTAGTGCTGAAACTCTGTTGTTAAAAATACAGAAATCAAAATCTATGTCAGTATGGAATAAAATCCTTGCTGACGTATCTAACCTGTAAGCCTTGAGGCTGTTGGGTGACTCGTTGTCACCTACAGGTACTAACTATAGTCTTACTGGTTCAATTAAAAGACTTTAAACTTTCCTGTAAATGCTTATGGCAACAATTAAATTAAACAACTGGAAAGACAATTACAACAATAAAAGAACTGTTGTAGAAATGAAAGCAAATAATGGTAAACGTGTTGTAGTGTTTACTAACAAGTGGGCTAAAGTTCCTGCTAATATATACAACCTTGGAGCTTCAGCTTTTAGAGGTTGGATGAAAAAGCAAACAAACTTACGACTCGTTAAAGTGTACGAGAACGATGAAGTAATGAACTTTAGTTTAGTAACAAAATCATACTATAACAAATACAACAAACTATAACTATGAAAAAACAAACAGATTACATCACACCTATTAAAGATCAATTAGACGAAAACATGCACTTGCATTGCTCTGTCTTTACAACAATAGGTAGTCAATTAGAAACACCAAGATATTATAACTTTGGTGGTTATGACGCAGAAAATAAACAGCTAAAAATAAAAAGCACTCAAACAGATAGACTATTCTTTTGGGTAAACATTAGTAACCAATCAGAAGAATACATTGATGATTTTATACATCACATAGATTTAGTTAATGAGTTCTGGGCTCAATTTAAAGAATACAGAACAAACTTTTTAAAAGAAAATTATCCAACTATAAACAGAAACTAATTATGACAGATCCAACAGAAATTAAAAGCGTTCCATGCACATCATGTGGAACAATGACAGAACAAGACCAATTAAACAACGTTGATTGGGATTGGTGGGGAACTTGCAATGATTGCACAGAAGAACCAGACGCAGTCGATGCTATATCAGAAGACCTAAACCTTATAGAAGGGTTAGCTAAAGATATTACAGCAGAATATGTATTTCTCTCTGGAGAAAACATAGCAGACGAAGACAACGAATTATTAATAGCCATTAAAAGGCTTAAACAAAACTTAAACTATGAAAAACAATAAACTTATAGCAGAATTTATGGGTTTACAAACCCCATTTAATGAAATTTCTGATGCTACACTTTATATATACAAGGGTATTGATGAAAAAGGAGAATATCAATTTGATATTGAACTTCACGAAATGAGGTATCATTTATCTTGGGATTGGCTTATGCCTGTAGTGGATAAGATAAAGATATTAGTAATGGAAGATGATTCTGATGAACTTTATAATTCAGAAGAATGGGATAATATAACGCACACATTAGTTCAAATTGAAATTAAATCTGTTTATCAAGCAGTAGTAGAATTTATTAAAAACCAAAACAACTAGACAATGAAAAAAACAGTAAAGAATTTATTTAGCAGTCAAGCAAATGACTTAAAACAACTACGTGATTTTATGTTTGCCAAAGATTACTGGAAATATGTTGATAAACATTCAGACTCTGTGGAAAACGCTATTAACAATAGCTTGGATATTGGCAGAAAGTCTGTCAAAACCGTTGCGGTATTAGCAACAGCTGCTGGCACAATGGTTGGCGGATTAATAGGAACTATATTCGAATAACTATGACAGTAGATATGGGAATTGCAGTAGCATCTATACTTGGATGCTTGTTCTGGTACTGGATTTATAAAGACAGACCTGAAGATACCTTCTATGATTAGACAGGTAAAAAGAAAATCCATGATCATTAGACCAAGTGGTAGGTCAACAGACTTTATCACTCCGTCTTTTGGACATGGTTGCTTATATAACTGTTCGTACTGTTATATGAAGCGTAATAAAGTAAAAGGCTTAGACATTGCAAACAATCATCGTGAAATACTTGAACAAGTGTTAACGCATAGCAGATTTGCAGACGCTAACAAGCCTAACCAAACACATCCTGTATACACCACTTACGATATATCATGCAACGAAGACTTTGCTCTTCATGCTAAATATCACAAATGGAAAGAAATCTTTCAATTCTTTATAGATCAACCTAACCTTATGGGTTCGTTTGCTACAAAGTATGTAAATCCAGATTTACTAATGTTTGATCCTCAAGGCAAAATCAGAATACGATTTAGCTTAATGCCTCAGAATCAAGCAGATATACATGAGCCAAACACGTCAAAAATAATTGATAGAATAAAAGCTATCAACGCATTTATAGACGGAGGCTATGATGTGCACGTAAATTTCAGTCCTGTTATATTATATAAGAACTGGGAAGAAGATTACAAACTACTCTTCGAAATGCTTAACGATTACGTAGATTACAAAAACCAAGTGTATGCCGAGGTTATATTCCTAACTCACAACGAGGGTAGACACAAACACAATCTAAACGATAATCCTGAAGCAGAACGACAACTGTGGGTTCCAAACCTACAGGAAGATAAAACGTCACAATATGGCGGTTCTAATGTAAGGTATGAACGACATCTTAAATCTAAATACATTAAGAAGTTTAAAGAGTTACACAACTCTATTATACCTTGGAATAAAATTAGATACATATTTTAACTAAAAAAATGGAGGCAATAGTGTACCCGAGCAGGTATAAAATAGTACACATTAAAGGTGTATGTACCCTAACGGGTATAATATTGCATAGCCATACTTAACAAATAAATCTCTAAAACGCTAAAAACTAGATAATTGAATCTACTAAAAAGATTTCAACAATTAACAAGTATGAGCCGAATAGAAAAACTAATTGGCTCAGAACTAAAACAAAAGTAATGAAAACAATTATTCACGTTAACCAACACGTAATTAAGTCTAACGCAAAGAAAGGAGAGGTAAATCCTGTCCTTACTTGCAAGACTTACAAAACAAACGAATATGCACACGAGGCTATTGTCTATGGACAAGACGGCTTAGAAGCTGCTAGAATAATATACAGCCCAGACAAACCATTGTCTTGTGGTGCTAAAGTTTGGATTGAAACGCAAAACAAAGTAAAAACAATTAAAACCATCACAAATGACAGTAACAGTTTGGATTAAACGAGAAATAGTGTTAGATTGGGCACACTATAAAAATAATCCTGGAAGTATATTTGAAATACATACCAGAGAACCAGGCAATATAGAATTTATGCAAGTACAAATTTCTCACGAAATGTACATTAACATCATAACTTCTTTGCCATTAAACAATAAGCATGGCTAAAAGCGAAAGTTCAAGATTAACATTAAAAAGATCTGATAAAAAACCTAAAGCTCCTATCGGTTCTTTCTATGATGCTGTATACAACAGCTACATACAAACGACAGATAAAAAAGGATTTGTAAATGTAGACACTCACGTGTTAATGATTGGAAGGCCTGCTAACAAGCTGTCTTCTAACTCTATATATACAAACCCTGTAACTCAAGCCTTAAAAGAAATTGGTTTATGAAAGAAAAAAAAACTATCTGGCTTTGTAAATACAAAATAAGAGTCTGGAAAGAGGTTTTTTCTAACAAAACTAAATCTGTAAACCTTTCTCATTTATCAAAAGATTATTATGTGGAAGGATTATTAAAAGGAAATTGTCTTAATGACTTAAAAAGCCCTACTATAAATGAGTATGCTTACGGTAATTTAAAAACTAAATATGCTGGAAAATACTCTGCTAAAGTAGAAATAACAGAAATACTTAAAAGGCTTTCGTCTCATGGCCTAACTCAATATGAGATATAACCAAATCAACAAACAACACGCTTATGAAAAATGAAAAATTATTCGGAATCGGTTTAGACTTTGAAGTATCAAAAAGACCTTTATTTAGGTTAGATGAAACAACTTATCTAAACGATGACAACAGCTTTACTGAAGCTACCGAGCACGTAGAAACTCCGTGGTTTGCAACAGTTAACGATGCAACAGACGAGAGTCTAGGCGTAGTAGGTAATCAATACCACGTTACGCAGAACGCACAAATTATGAATGTGCTACACGAAGTAGCTAAAGACAACAACTACACCGTATCACATAGTGGTCCAATCAATGGTGGTCGTCAATGCTTTGCACAGCTTAAGCTAGAAGACACAATGCAAGTAGCTAATGACGAAATTATTAAATACGTCTTTGCTACATGGGGACACGATGGGAAACATGGTGTACGCATAGGCTTTGGTAATCAAGTAGTTAGCTGTGCTAATCAGTTTTACCAATTCCACAACTCAGCTTCACACAAGCTAAGACACAACAGTACAATCGAAGAGCAGCTACGTGCAATACCTCAAATCATGAACAGCTACAAAGCTGAAGAAGAAGAGATGTATCACACATTCGAGAAATGGTCTAAAGTAGAAATCTGGACTGACAAAAAGTTAATGGATTTTAGAACTAACTTATGGAAAGACCTTTCAGGTATTGACAGAGCAATGTCACATCAAGAAATGGTAAAGGAATACTCTAGCAGAAAAGTAAATGCAGCTATGGATTTACAGCAATCCATCAATACTGAGATGGGCGTTCACGGTCAAACTCTATGGGGTTTATTCAATGGTGTAACACACTTTGTAAACCACAAGAAATCAGTACCTAACAGAGCGTTTGGTAGAGACGAATCGCTTATGGTAGGCGGTGGCGCTAGAATGTCTAACAAGGCATTCAAAATGATAGATGCTTTTGCAGCTACAATATAATTACTAACAACTTTATTAACAATAAGGGGAGCTTCTGCTCCCTTTTTTAACCTTTAAACCAATCAACATGAGTAACGTAATAACAGAAAGAATAGCAGAGTACGATTTTCAAGAATTTATAGAATTTGAAATCAAAGACTATTTAAATAATATACCTGAATTTTTAGAAAGGTATGAGCATTATATTCTTGAAGATCTAAGGCAGGTAGGAAGCTTAAAGCCAAGCGAAGTTACAGAATCTATTATAGAAGATGCAGTCTGGCAAGACGACAATCTTAATGGAGATGCTTATGAACAGTTTGAATCTGATATGTCATATTTTGACAAATACATTGGAGAAACTATGTACATTAAAGGCGAAAACATGGGCTGGCAAAACAGAACAGGTTACAAAGATGGAGTAATAAAAAGTGGCATGGACATATTTGAAGCTATACAAGTTAACTCTGATCTCACTTTTAGAATCTGGAAAGAATCTGATACAGAAGGAGTATACTTTGCTTCAATGAGTCATCACGACTCACCTACAGGAGAATCTTACGAAATAAAAATTAAACTATATTAACCATTAAAACCAAACTATTATGGGAGCATGCGATTTTTCATCACTAGAAGTAGGTCGATTCAAAAGACCTGGAGATGCGTTTAACGAAGCGCAAAATGAAGCTGAGTACGAATACGGACATGATTCGTATAACGGTACAATAAGTACCTGTCATGACTTCGACATTAGAAAAGACAACCCTAGGTTCGGAACAGCAGCTTTCGACAAATGGGAGAGCAAGGTAATGTCAAAGCTAGACAAGCGAGAGTGCATTTGCGTAGAAATAACAGGAGCAGTATTAAAAAGAATGAAAGAACGAAGAGGCTACAAAGGAAAGAAAGGCATAAGAGCTTTCTATTTCTTTGGTATGGCATCTTGTTAAACATTACGAGAGCAACCTGCGTGAGTGGTGCATACAGTGAAGAAGTCCTACGGATGGGTCTGTAGGCGAAGTCAGCGTCAGGGGTAGAGCTTAAGTCACTCTATCCTTGACTATGGACTACTAACTAAAA
>TARA_B110000977_G_scaffold87831_1_pt1 | contig 25253 bp, 14 predicted proteins | sample TARA_B110000977 | Tara Oceans TARA_B110000977 (sample SAMEA4397798) | marine metagenome | biome: Polar Biome; feature: [SRF] surface water layer (ENVO:00010504); material: water (ENVO:00002006), including particulate matter (ENVO:01000060) such as... | depth 5 m | reverse complement strand
GGTGGTGGCGGTTCGCCTTCCGGGTTCGACTCGCGCGTCCGAGCGGGGCCCGCCTCTGTCCCAGAATTCGGCGCCTCTGGTTCCGTGCGAGGGCTGGGTGCTAACGGCAGCAAGATGCCCAACCTCGCGTCCGCGTCTTCTGGGTTCACCGGGCCGATGGCGGCGATGCAAAACCAGCCCGCCGCCGCGTCCGCCTCGACGGCGACAATCGAGCCTCCGTCCGTGCGCCGGCAACGCGAAGCCGCGAAGCACAAGTCGCCCGGTCTTTTCGGCGCCATCGGGGACGGGTTGAGGAACCTCGCAGGCGCGCCAGGTGCGTCTCTGCAGCGCGAGCAGTCAGAGTTCACCGCCCGGGCGCAACGCGAGCGCGAGCTTTTAGCGCAAGTCGAAGAAGCGAACGAGTACGCCAGGGTTGAGCAAAAGAAAAGGCAGCAGCTGGAAGCGGCGTACCAAAGCACGCGGAACGCGCTGAAGGAGGCGCAGTCCGCCCGTGAAGGCCTGAAGGCGCAGGAGAACGTGTCAAAGGAGATGGACACCAAGATGAAGGAGCTGGAGAAAACCCTGAACCAAACTGGGGCGTTGTACAAGGATGGAGACGCGTCGGCGCTCGGCAAACGCGTCGCCGCGCTTGAAACCGCGCTCGCCGCCGCGGCGTCCTCGGCGGGCGCTACCGGCGGCGACGTCGCCGCCGCGGCTGCGATGACGCACTTGCAGGAGAAGGTGAAAAACCTGGAGCATGCGTTCTCGCAGCGCAACGCGTCCGCGGACGCCGCGGCTGCCGCGGTGACCAAGGTGGAGCAGCTCTCCGCGCAGGTTTTGAAAGACGCCGCGGCTGTCCCCGAGCTTCAAAAACAAATGAAAGAGCTTCAGGACACCATCGCCAAGACGCCCGGCGCGGCTGCGGCGGGCGGCACGATGGCTGTGAACGCAAACTTGAAGGAAGTCACTGAACGGATGCAGCGGCTGGAGAAGGACCTGGAGCACTTAAGGGCCAACCCCGCGTCACTGGACGTGCTGTTTGCCAAGGTGGCTTCGGTGGAGGAGGGGTTGGCGGCCACGGCGAACGGGTCGTCGAAAGCGATCAGTGAGCTGGCGCAAAAGATTCAAACCCCCGGGGTGAACAACGTGCCTGCGGCTCCGGGAGCCTGGGGCAACACCCCTGTGCAGGCCCCTGGCGTGAACAACGTGGTGACTAACTTCCCGTCGCCCACGAAACAAGGAAAGAAACCCACGCCTCCCCCTGGGTTCAACCCGCCGACGCCGCCGGCGAATTTGGAAAAACCCAAAGCCGCGACGCCGCTTCCCAACTTCACGCCGGCGATTCATATCAAAGACGCGAACGCGGCGCCTGCTCCGGCGACGCCGCCTGAGTGGGGCGACAATGCCATTGCTGCTGCGCCCGCTCCTACAACTCCGAAAATCGACACCACCAAGCTCGGGGATGATTATAAGGTAGAAGAAGGCACGTTGCCCCGGATCGCGACCGGCCGCGAAGTCATGATGCAGGGCTTCAACTGGGAGTCGCACAAGTTCGACTGGTACAAGCTGGTTGGCGACCGGGCGCAGGAAATCGCGGACGTGGGAATCACGCAGATCTGGCTTCCCCCGTGCACCGACTCCCTGGCACCAGAAGGGTACCTCCCCAGAGATTTATCGAGCCTGAACTCCAAGTACGGCGACGAAGCCGAGTTGCGAGGGCTCATCGGAATGTTGAGGGAGAAGAACATCCTCCCCGTGTTGGACGCCGTGCTCAATCACAGGTGCGCGACGCACCAGGGCCAGGGCTCGAAGTGGAACAAATGGGAGGGGTGCGCGCACGACAAAGTGAACATGGACTGGGGCGAGTGGGCGATCACGAACACGCAGCCTGACTTCCAGGGCCAGGGCGGCGGACCCACCGGCGACGAGTTCCATGGCGCCCCAAACATCGACCACCGCAACGACAAAGTCCAAGAGTCCCTGTGCAACTGGATGAACTGGATGATGAATGACGTTGGTTTCGGCGGTGTTCGGTTTGACTTTTCCAAGGGGTACGGCGGCGAGTTCGCGGGCCAATACACCAGGGCGTGCATGCCTGAGTTCGCGGTAGGGGAGTACTGGGACACCCTGAACTACGGCCAAGGCCTGGAGTACGACCAGGATGACCACCGGCAACGCATCGTGAACTGGATTGACGAAACCGGGGGAATTAGTACTGCGTTTGACTTCACCACCAAGGGCATTCTTCAAGAGGCGTGCGGCAAGAACGAGTTCTGGCGGCTGGTGGATAAGAAAGGGCGCGCACCTGGTGTGATTGGGCTGTGGCCAGGAAGGGCAGTGACCTTCCTGGACAACCACGATACCGGCTCGACGCAGTCGCACTGGCCGTTCCCATCCAACAAAGTCGGGATGGGCTACGCGTACATCTTGACCCACCCCGGCACGCCGTCCATCTTCTGGGACCACTACTTCGACTGGGGCGAGGATTTGAAGGGACAGATTTCTGGGTTGCTGAAGGTGCGGGACTCGGCTGGTATTCACTCAAGGTCGAAACTGGAAATCGTCGCCGCGACGGACAACGTGTACGCCGCGCACGTCGGCGACCGGCTGGCGGTGAAACTGGGCGGGGACTGGTCGCCCACTGGGGGCGGGTGGGAACAAGCCGTGTCAGGCGACAGGTGGTGCGTGTGGATCAAAAACTAAAGGGAGTATTTTGAAGGGTGAGGAGGGTGAAATGCCATGTAGGCTTGCGAGCCACAACGCGCCGTATTTGTTGTCGACTCGTGTATCAGTATGTTATGAAAGTTATTCTAAATCTATTTCGTATTTCAAAAGACTCGCCCAGCGCTTCCGACTAATGTGAAGAACAGCAACGGCACGAACGCGTTGTCCATCTGTTCCGTGGTCATCTCAAGCCATGATGCGCCTACACTCGCTAGTGCTATGGTGGCGTATGGGGGTGGCGTGGTGGGTGTCGCGATTCGCCAAGAAACAACCGACGCAAACGCTGTGACTAAAACAAACGCGAGCGTGCCTTCTGCTGTTTTATTATTTCCTTTGAACGGTTTTTTTTTTCCGAACCAAGTCCCGACCACCGACGCGAACGTATCCCCCAACCCTATGGTTAAAACACCCGCTAAGGGGCCGAGAAGGTGCACCGGAGGAGGAGGAGTGTTAGTAGTAGTACTGCGGGTAGTAAAGCTTCCGTCACCACCTCCCATACTCCAGGTTTTCTCTGACACCCACATCGGCACCGCGCACGCGAGCAACAACGATACGTGGCACAAAATAAGGTTCACACCGCCCGCGTCTCGGTGGTCCAGAAATTTAGCAAAATTCTTGTCAAGGATTGCGGCGATTGGTACTCCAAATAAAACACACCCTCGCGTCCGCAGAAGCTCCAAAGCCGCGAAGAGGAAAAGCGCGGCAGCGTATGCGACGGCGAGCGTGGCGTTTGATATAAAATATTGTCCCGAGTTTGATGCGTTTGTTTCTTCCGCAAAGTTGGAAACGAGCACGGGCATGAACAGCACTGTGGCTAGTACGTGGAACTTCTTGCGATGCACCGTGGTGGGTACTCGGATCAGTGTCACGAAAGTAAGTCCCCAGGTTAAAATAAAAGCTGTGACCCAGAGCGTGGTTGTAGATTTCGTCAATTCAAATTCGTCGACGAATAATTCGCGAACCAATTTGCGAATCGACGCGTCGCCGCGCACGTGTTTGAACCACCCCACTACTGTACACAGAAGAACGAAGCCAAGCACCTCCCTCCCAACCCCCCGGAAGGACCGTTCGGCGAGGTATATACGGTACGCGCTTTGCATTCGAGTCGCGCTCTCACTCCTTCTTCTCACTCCTCCTCCTCTCACCCACGAGTTTACAAAACGCACGTTCCGCTCCGCCGGGCTTATCGGCGCGGCGGCGAACACGGCGCACGCCGCGAGCGACAGGAACAGAACCAGAAGTTTTGAAGAATTTGAAGAGTTTTCATCGTCCCATGCGTCTCCTCGTTGCGCAGCGATTGCCGTTGCAATAGCTTCGCCCACCGCAAGCGCAACGCCAAACGCCGCGAGCGTCACCTCTGCTCTTGACAGGATGTTGGGGAACATTTGCAGGAGTTTCGACGCGAGCGCGACCGCAGGGATTGATTGCGCGAAAATGCACACTGCGAGTACAATGTGCGAACGCAAGGGACCCTCGCTGTCGTCGTTCACGAGCCTTGTCGCTGCGGCAGCACCGGACACGAGGGCAACCACTACCATTGATACCGAGCGAGACGCTCTTGATAAAATGCGCGTAGGGGCGGCATCGCGCACCAGCGCCACCGCGCCTGCCACGACGCACGTCCAGAACACAAATTTGTCACGCCCGGTTAACGTATCCGACCGTGCCGCGAACGTCCAAGGCAGGGCGAGCACACCGAGAGTAGCGCTCCCGTCCACGCCCGGCCGGGCGTCGGGCGCGGGGGCCCAAGCGTTTAGCACATCAGCTGCGAGCGCCCCGGCGCCGAGGCTGATGAGCGCGAGCGCCTCGTACGCGTGCGTCTCTCGCAGCGTCCAGGCTACGAAGAGAGTGGTGAAAGCGATGATGCCCATCTCAGGCACCCGAGACGGGGCGTCGCGCCCGGCGGCGCGACCGCGTGCCATCGCACCCCGAAGTGGTCGAAGTGTGAAGCCATGAGATGTTTTAATAAACGTTAATTGTCAATACAAAATATTACGCCAGGTTCTCCTTGTGCTGCCTTGCAGCCATCTGCGCCTGGATCACCGCCATGCGCGCCTTGATCGCCTTTTCCTCCTGTGCTTTGGACTGCGCCAGTGTCTTGGCTTGCGACTGCGCCACCGATTCGCGCTCGCCCGTCGCCGCGACCGCGTTGGCAGATTCGGGGGTAGGTTCGGGCGTAGTCTCTTCAACAGGCTTTTGCTCTTCAACAACGGGCGTTGAAGTCGTCGCCGCAGGTTGCGCAGGTTGCTCCACAGGTTGCGTGGGTTGCTCAACAGCAGCATATGTCACCTCCACTGGCACTTCAACTTCAAACGGAATCATAATGCTCGCGGCTTCGTGCGAAATCAAGTTCGCCGCTTCTACTCCGCGTTGCCTTTCCTGTTCAAGTTTCTCCGCCGCCATCTGTTTGGCGGCGTCGTCAAACTTCGTGACCACCGTGGCAACCTTCGCATCACGCACGTTGCTTTGTTTGACGCTTTCGACTTTACTGGCCGCAACAGTAGCCGAGGACACCGCGTCCACCACGTTCGCCTTGGCCCGCGTGGCTTCTGTTTTCGCAAACTGCGCGTCGTACTCCGCTCGGCGCGTGGCTAAGATGTCGTTCTTGAGACGGTCGCGCTCCTCATGTGATTTGGAAAGCGCGTCTTCTGCGGTGGCGAGACGGACGTGCGCCGCATCCAGGGCATCCTTCGCTTTCTTCCCCGCGTCCGCCGCCGCGGTCGCGTCCTTCGCCGCGACGTCAGAAGCATCGATGAACGTTTTCTGTTCGACGTTGGATGCGAGCTTCAACTGCGCGTTTCGCGCGATTTCCGCATCTAAAGTTTCTTGCGCCGTCTTTTGGAGTAGAATAACGTCGTTCACCCTTCTCTCCGCGTTCGCCGCGGCGATTTTCAAATCCCCTGCTTTGATTTCCTGCGAAGTAGCCGCTGCGGTGATCTGCGCCATGGTCTGGGACCGCTGAACGCCTTCCTGGAAGGTCTCTTCGCCAACGACGGCGGCGTTTTTCGTCGCCGCCAAGTGTTCCGCCGCCGCCTTCGCCATCGTGTCCGCTTCCTTCTTCGCCGCGTTCGCCAAGTTCGAAGCAGAGGCGTACGCTTTCTGAGCTTGCTCTGTGTTTTCCTTTGCTATTTCAAGCTCAGCTTTGCGGTCAACGATTAACTTGGTACTCGCTTCGTACTCCCCTCTGGTCAACAGGTAACTCCGCTTGTCCTCCGCTAACCCCGCGGTTTCAACCTTAGCGGCGTCTTCCAGCGTCTCCGCAGAAGACCCGGCCGCCGCGCCTTCCGCCGCCGCGCGCACATCGAGCTCCGCCGCTTGCGTTTCGATCTCTTTCTGCTGCACGTCTTGTTCTGCTTTCGAGGCCTCAGCTTCCGCGGCGGCGAGGCGGTCGGACGCCAGATTCAGCGCCCGGATGTTCGCCGCAAGCTCCTCCTTCATGCCTTCGTTGTTGATGTACGCCCCGGCTTCAACCACCGCCGCGGATGTGGTGTGCGTCTTCGTGACTAGGGGCTGGAAAGGCTCAACCACGTGTGCGGCGACCGAGTTGGGGGTGACTGGGGTGGTGGGGGTCGCCGCCGTTGTCACCGCCGCATCCTTTGATTCCTCAATCGGCGCAGCAGTCGCGGTGGCTTTCGGGGCATCCGAGGCGGGCTGGGCTTCACTGGAGACATCAGCCGCCGCCGTTTCCGTGGGCTGCCCCAAACGCGCGGGGAGGGGCACGAGGGATGCGATGTTTGGGTGCACCGCGACGATGCCCACGGAGGCGACGACCGCGAGGGACGCGGCGGCAGCTGTGAAGGTGATGGGAAAAAGAGTCAGCGGGGGGTTACACGTGGAATTCGAGCGGAGGCGTGATGAGCTCGTAGCTGTAGCTGACGAACGACGACCGGTACTTGACCCGTTGGACGTTGCGTTACACTAAAAGCGCATCACACCACTGGGGATTCGAAAACCCGCGACGTCAAAGGCTTCCATCCACTCGGAGGACACTCGGAACCAACCGCGGAGGTTTGTCACGTGCGGATCTGCGGGCGGGTGTTATCGGGAAATCGGGCATACGCACCCGCGAATCTCAGCGCGCGACGCATTCCCGTTCGGGATGAAGCCACTTCAGGCGCATCGCCGACGAGGAGCGCGGTGTGTTCACTTCCCAGAGCCATGGTGTGCCGCGGCAGAAGCGTGGCGAGACTTAGGAGTGGGGGCTGGAGAGGCTCGAGATCAGTTAAACTTCGGAAAAACCTTCGGGACTCGAGTCCCTCCAAGTTAGACCCAGAATGCTGAGTTCCAAGTTTAGGATTATAACTCGTCACGACCGAGGAAACTTCTTGGGCGACTCCGTGTTTCGAGTTTGCCAAATCAGCTCTCTTCAGCTCACTTCGCGCAGGGACGCGTCGACATGACGCGCGTCGACCCGAGCGTCGTGCGACGAAGGTACGCAGTGCTCCCACTCTAGAGACGAGTCAAGTCGCTTCCGTTTCCCGTTCCGCTACCCCGACCTCCCGTCGCATCGCGTCTCGCACCGGTCCGTTCGTCACGTCCTGTGGTTCCCCTGTTGGCACCTTCGTCTCGTGTCTGACCCCCCCATCTCCCACCCCCACACCGCAGGGTCCTCGAGCGCTTGCAGTCGAGTGACGTGGATGTAGACGAGTCCGATTTGCCTGATCTCCCCGCGCAGACGCGTGGCACTGCCGGCGCGCCGCATGTCCCGCGCCACCCCGGCGTGGGAGTCGGCATCCGAGCATCTGTTTCGCGCGCGAACTCGGGCCGGAGCTCTGGTACGTCCGCTGGAGGCAAACGAGTTGGTGGAGTCGCGATTCCATCCGGGTCTGCGTCCAAACGAAGCATGAGCGCGAGCACGCTGTCAAAGCACTCCAAGCACTCGGGAAGCAATCGAAGCACCCCGTCGCAGGACCAGAGTAGTCTTGGTCGACCGCTGTGGGGTGCGAACGTAAAGTCCGCGAAGCCGGCGACGTCGAGTAGTACGCGGGGCGCGTCGCTTTCACTGTTAAAGCGCGAAGCCGCGGAACGACGTACACGGCAACTACACAACGTCGACACGAGACACGAGAAAGAACTTGACCGACGAGAAACGAACAACGACGACGGGGTGAAGAAACGCGGAAAACGAAACGCGAACGCGTCGGTGTACAACCGCTTGCTTCGCGAATCGCAACGCAGCGCGCGGGTTATGAAACACCAGCCCTCTGTTAAAACGTTTGGGAAGACAACGGATGTGAACTCCAAGGAAAACGACGAAAATACAGCTTTACGTGACACCAACCCTTTTCCCCTGAACAGCGAGGTTTCCCACACCGGCGGAGGCAATGGAAACAGCCGTCGAAAGAACACCGGGCACACCACCACCGAGGACGAGGGCGGCGGGTACTGGGCCACGACTGAGCCTGACGACGGCGGGACGTCAGGGGCGAACGACTGGGAGGACAACACACTGGAAGTGACGTCGCACAGAGCGTGGCTCAACGCGGGAGGCGTTCGGGAGGCTTCATGCACGGCGTTGAACGACGTATCGGAGACTCGAAACCAAGCTACGCTCCGTGAAGCAACGAATGTCGGCGATGAAAATGAAAGCGGTTCTGAAAGTGAAGCGTCGTCATCACCTGAGCAGGTCTCACCGTCCTCATCGTCGTCCTCGCAAATCTCGAAAGGGTCATCCACCCACATCGCGGATGTGACTTCGCCGTGTTCCAACGCTGGGGAGACGAGCGTGGCGCAGGTTACCCTGAGTGATTCGCGACCGCAGCGGTCGGAGGACGAAGCGCCGGTGGATGAAGAGATGTCTGACGATAACTCGCACAGCGATCCGTCAGACCATGAATCAGAGTCTGACGCATCGTTCTCCTCGGAAACGCACTCGGTGAGTTTAGGGTCGGAGGACTCGTTCGCGTCCGCGTCGCTGGACCCGGAATCGCTCGACGGCAAAGACCACAGCGACGCGGCCACAAGTGACAGCGCGCGCCTCGATCCCAACCCCGACGACGTTGACGTGGCGTTTGCGCTTCGCGAGGATAACGCCGTGCTGAGAGCCAAGCTGAGGCAAGCCGCGGATGCGCTTTCCCTGTCTGCGAAGGAACGCACCAAGTCGGCGGAGACGCAGGCGCGTTTGAACGCGGAACTCGAGACAAAAAACCTCGAGCTTGAGAAGCTTCGCCGCGAGTTGGGTCGCAGGGAGAAGTGGCTTGAGAAAACACAGAGTAAGCTTGAAAACGCAGAGAGCGAAGCGAAATATGCCTTCGATGAAGCGTCCACTTCTCTTCAAAGCGCGAAGGCTTCCGAGAAACGCGCGAAGGATTTTGAAAAGCGCGCGTTGTCAGCCATAAAACTTCAGGAAAGCGCTGAATTGAATCAAGCAAGCGCTGAGCAACAATCATCGAAGCTTGTGAAAGATCTGGAACGCGCGAACGAAGCGCTTTTGCAAATGACGGAAGCCGCTGAGGAAGCGAGGGCGGAGGCCAAGGCGGCGCTCGTGTGGCGCGTCGCGCGAGGCGAATCGAGTGGTCAACCCACAAACGATCAGGCTACGGATAGGTCTCAAGACACGTCCGCAGCGGAACACACAGCACGCGCGCTCGCCTGTGCTGTCGCTGAAGCCGAACAGATTCTGAACGCGGGGCCGGAGGGTGTCGACCCGCTGGACCCTCGAACGCCGACGAAACCTGGCGACGACTTCGGCGCGGCGCGCTCGTTGGTCTCCGCCGCTCGACACACGCAAGTGGACGCGCAAATGCGCTTGCAGGAACTCAAGGCGCTTCGCACTGCGCTGACTGGCGAGATGGCCGCGGCGAGGAGGGCGGAGCGAGAGATGCACAAGCTCCGATCAAGGACGCACGACCTGGAAGCAGAGGCGCACACGCTGTGGCAGGCGCTGGACGTGGAACGGAGTAAGGTTGCGACGAGTACTCTTTCTGACGACGACACCACGGTGACTCATCAGACCCCCATCGGCGGCAAACAAACCGCGTTCGATTTGTTATCGTTAGTGTCACCGTCCCTTACCTACTCTCCGCGACGCGTCGCCATGGAATCCGAGCTGCAGGGGCTCGATAAGGTCGTCGCACACCTGAACAAACAAAAAGGGCGCTCTGCGATCGGGTTCGCTGCGCTGGACGCAGTCGGTAAAGGCGACGACCGCCGCGTCGCGTTTTTCTGCTTCAAGTTCTGGCAACAGCTCGCGGCGATTTCCGGGGTAACTCCGATTGCCGCAAAGAGTACTCTCCCAGTCAAATCACCCTCCGGAACCCCCGTTCAGTCGATTTCTGGAGGCGATGAGTTCGCCTTCGACGTCAAGCAAGCTTTGGGCGATGGTGAAAAAAACGAAACTCAAAAACCAACCAACGACCCGTCGCCGCCGCACCTGCCGTTGCCGTTGCCGCGGTGGCTCCCGACCCTAGAAGCACCGACGCAAAATTCAGAGTCACCCAACATGATTGACCTGAACACGCCTCCGCTGGAGCGGTGGGCGAAAAGAACGTAAGAGTAGTTATAATATGAAAAAGTAAGCTCAAGGTTTGAAAAAATAGTTTTCCTCTTACAAAGATCCTATAAAGATTTCAGCCAATTAGCGCGTGGCGGCACCCTCCGCGGCGCGTTGTTCCGCCCTGGGGGTGTAAAGCTCCCTGCGCTTGTCCCTTCTGGAGGGCTTGCCGTCCTCCCTACCGCCCTTCTTCACGTAGTCCACCACGCGCACGGTTTTCTTGCCGTTGGCGCCCGGTTTGAAAAGCACCTCCCCGTCCCGCAGCGCGAAGAGCGTGAAATCCTTGCCAGTGCCCACACCAGGGCCCGCGTGCACCTATTTGATGAAAGAGGAAAGGAAAGATTGAGGTCAGTTATGGGTGGTCATGACGTGGTGCGAAGAGCGTGTTTAGGTTTAGGGTTGCACGTGAGTTCAGGTAGTAGTCGCGCCACATCCTATCCCAGTGGATAAAAGCAAATTCTCCCAGGGTTCCAGGGTTTTGGCTTTTCGATGATGACGTAGAGGGTGCATTGCTTACCTTGTTGCCCCTTTGGCGGATGATGATGTTGCCCGTTGACACGACTTCGCCGCCGTACTTCTTGACGCCGAGGTACTGGGGGTTGGAATCGCGGCCGTTCTTCGTGGAGCCGGTACCCTTCTTGTGCGCGGCTTCCACGGTGAACCCTCTGGCGGGCGCGCTGGTGGTGCTCGGAATGGCGACGACGCGCCCGCCGGAAACCGAGGCGTGGCGCGCGGCGAGGCCGGCGATGACGGTGTGGCCCATGAGAGCGGCCATGGTGCTCAGTGAGATAGCTTAACGACGACCGGGTGGAACCTGGCGCGTTGCGTTATGGCGCTACGCAGCGCCGGCCGGCGCCCCATCCACGGCAAATCGCGGCCTCACGAAGCCCTATCTTGAAACGAAAAAAGGTCAAACGACATTTATTCGAGCAGCTAGTCCGAACTTTTGGAAACGTGTAAAGTTTTGTGACTGGTCCCATACGATTTTGGACGCGGAAACTTTTTCTCGAGCCCCGGTTTTCAGGATCGAACTGGTGACCTCCGACTGAAGAAATCACGCACTCGTTTTCTAAAACCGTTTCTTCAGAAGTACTGCTAGTCTCTCGTCCTTTTCCCCAGCGACGGGTCTGGTCCACCCCCCACCGCGGCTCGCCACGCCCTCGCCTCCCCCGCGGCTTGTTCCAGCGTCCGTCTTACCCCTTGTCGGTAAACCTCCGCTTCCCTTCTGCTCGCCTCACTTACCTGCGCGGCGGCGACGGCGCCCTCCGCCGATTGCAGCGCCGCGTCCCCTTCATCCAGCTGCTCTATAAGCGCGGCGAGCGCCCCGCAAAGCGTCGCCGCCGCGTGTGCTTCCCCTTCAGAGCTCACCGGCGTCAGGCGTGGGTCTATGACACACGTCGCGAGCGCGGCGGCGTCCGCAGTGAGCACACGCAGCGTCCCCACCAACCCGGGCGCCAGCCCGTTGTTCGCGCGCACTGCGTGCGGCGAGAGCTGCAGGTTGAATTTTTGCAAGCACGCGGCGCGCGTGCGCGTCACCTCCCCCACCTCCCCATTGGGCAGCTCCAAGCTCAACGGCACGTCGTCGTATGGATTGTTCTCAACGCAAAACCCGTAGAACAGCAGTAATTCGGCGTTACTTTTCGACCCATAACTCACGAACACCTCCGACCCGGAACGAACGCTCCGTGCAATTGGCACGTGCAGCGCATTGCCCCGCAGCTTGCTGTACCGCACCGCGTGCGGCCACACCGAGTGGTTACACAGCAACGCGATTGGAGGCAAACACGTTACGGGTTGGTTTTTTGTTTCGGATGTGTTTTCTGAGTTAATAGAACCAGAAACTCGAGCTCCATCTTCCGGAAACAACACGGTCATGCCGTACGCGTTCCACGCCTCGGTCGCGGCCCTGAAGTTTTCCAACGTGTATAAACTGCTCGGGAACACTTCTTGGTAGTGTTCTGATAGCGCGGGGAACAGCGCAGCGTATTGCCTGGTGAGCTTTTCGTGGGTATTCACGGCGTCTGTGTAGACTGGGGTGCCTCCTAGCAAAGCAGCGATCGCATCCGCAGGCCAACTCACAGGGGTCAACCCGCCCCGCTTCGGCAACGCATTCAAAAGCGGCGCCCATTTTCCGTTTTGTCCGACTCCGAACATCTCGTAAACAAGCCACAGGGATGCCACGGTGTCCTCGCCCAGTGCGGCGAAGGTCCTGTAGGCCTCGCCCCGGGGGCCGGGGTCGTCAAACGCACACTGCACGGTCCATGATGTGTGTGAGGGGACCCTCACTGCGTCCGTGCCTGCGGGAAGGTCACTTGCGGCGGCGGCGCCGCGGCCGGTGTTTGGGAACCGAGCGGGGACGATGGAAACACTGCATCCATCCGCATCGCTTCCGTTGCGTGCCTCCGGGGTCGCACCGACCGCTTTTGTCCAAGCGATCATCGCGTCGCCCACGCCATTGTCGTCTGGAGGCGCCGCGCTAGCGGTGTTCTCGTCGGTGGGGGGGGCGAGCGCTGTGTCGCACAGGGACCGCGCCACGAGCAACACCGCCGCCGCCGCCTCGCCCGCTTCGGTACAGAGTTCCAACACAAGCGCGCACGCGGCTGTTTCGTTGCGCGGCGAGAGCGCCACGCGCTCGCGCTCGCCCTTCACGGGCGGGGTCATCGCCCATGCTGCCCATCCCGCAGAAGACGGGCCGAAGTACACCTCGCGGTCGTCCAGGCTCGCCACACGCGCGCACGCCAACAGACGCATCGCAGCGTCCGGTGCCGCCAACTGCACGACCGGCGGATGCAGCCCGCACTCGATCAAGATACTCTCGCGCAACTGAGCGTGCTCATCTACCGGCATGGGCACACCCACGGAGTACTCCATCGCCATGGGAGGGAGACCCACCCAGGCGCGCCAAGCGGTGTGCCGGAGGCAGAAGAGGATCAGCGAGTAATCCGAGATTATCAAAAAGCTCGCAAAAAGATTTTCAGACGAGTCGTTCTATATTTGAATATTGCAAAGAGCAGCCTAGATCTTATTGATATCTAGCTAGCTACATTCTTCACTTCTCACACACTAGACACCCCATCAACCCCCCCGGCGCTAACTCATAGAACGTGGCTTTTTGAAACCCCGCTGTTATTGCTAAATCCACCAGCTCGAGCCCCGTGGGGTAGCGCTCGATTGACGGCTTGAGGTACCGGTACTCCGCCGCTACTCCCAACACATCAGCAGCAGGCACGACCAAGTTATCAAGAATCAACCCCTGTACCTGGTTCACGGTTGCGTTCGTGCTGTTGTTGAAGTCCACGATGACTGCTTTGCCGGATGGTTTCAGCACTCTGTTTAGCTCAGAAAGCGCTTTCGGAATGTCTGACACGTTCCGCAACCCGTACCCGATGGTAGCGCCATCGAAGCTACTGTCGGGATGCGGCAAATTCAAAGCGTCGCCTTGCTGCCAGGAAATAGGACTCAGATTGTACCCTGCCGGGTGTTCTGACTCTTTTTGAGCTGCTACCTTTAGCTGCGCCGCTGCGAAATCCAATCCGACGACTTCCCCAGATGGCCCAACCGCATCCGCCAATCGAATGGCGATATCCCCTGAGCCGCAGCACACGTCTATGGCTCGGTCGCCTGGCTTCACACCCGTCCACTTCACCGCCGCGCGCTTCCACACCCTGTGTAGCCCTAGCGAAAGCACGTCGTTCAGCTGGTCGTAAACAGGGGCGATGTCGTTGAACAGCTCCTGGCGTTCGGACGCGGCTTCGGATGAGAATTGGTCTGAAGGCCGGCCGGTGACGAATTTTTTCTCCTTCGGGGGCGGGGATGAAGTGGTGGGCGACGGGGAGGAGTCGTCGATATCCAGCGGGACCTCTACGGTGGTGGAAGATGACGAACTCACACTTGAGCCGTTCTTCGTGTCGTCTGTGGGGAGATGGGGGATTTGGGTCGATCGCGGGAGTGGGTCAGCGTGTGAGATCGGGGGAGGATAGAGTGGACGAACATGGTGGAAGTGGAAAATGCGACGCTTACCCGTAGTCGCGGCGACTCTCGCCCCCCCACGTCTCGCATAGGGTCGTGCGCGCCCGACACCGGTATGAGGGCGAACACGAGCCGCGTGAACGGCGGGCACCGGGCCGGAAACGACGGCGAGGCACTGCATCTCGCCCCGCGCAGCCTTGAAGTGATGTGGGGAGGCGCTTCCAGGTGGACCATCTCGAGATCCTGGAAATTGGGCGAATTTTTTGTGAACACCCACTTCGCCCGCGGCTACACCTGGGCACTCCGTCGGACGCACCGCGTCGGGAGGCACGTGGGGTGGTTCTTCGCCGGATCGCGTAAGCGCATCCCGAGCAGCTCCCCTGGGAACGTTAGCGTTTAGGGTTTAGGGCCTAGGTCAACGCTCGACGCTCCCCACCCCGCGGTCGCATTCGGGACAACCAGAAGGGGTGTTCGGCAATCCCGAGGCTTGTGGACGATGGAGGCCGAGCGCTTGGCTGCGGATGGCGCTGGAACCAGTGAGACGAGCACAACGGCTACAATATTACAATCCTTGTGTTCCCCCTTCTACAGGGGCCACCGATGGATCACAACCCTCGCGGATGCGGTGGGGTGGCAACTCATCGCGTTCATCGGGAGTTGTCATTTCGGCCTGAAGGGCGCGCTTCTCGGTTTAGTGGGCCACGCTGGGCTTCCGTACTCGCAGAAGATTCTGAAACTAAGCGCGGAGCAATCACAGCGGTACGGAATCGTGGCGATGTTCCCCTGGAGTATTAAACCGGTCATCGGGATGATCTCCGATATCGTGCCTATTGCAGGGTACAACAAGAGGTACTACATGTTTGGAGCGAGCATTTTGGGAGCGAGCGCTGTTTTATATTTGGCGACGGTGACTCTGAGCGACAACAATCAATCAGCGATGAGCTACGTCGCCGCTTTGGTGATGATCAACCTGCAAGTGAGCGTGGTGGATCTGTTAACGGAAGGGAAGTACACGGAGAAGATGAGCGCAATTCCAGAAGTGAGTAGCGACATCGTTTCCTTCGTGTGGCTCGTGCTCGGTGTGGGCGGCGTGTTCGCGACGATTGTTTCGTTTTTCGTGTTGCCCACGAAAAATTACCGTCTGTTGTTTTACTGCGCCGTGCCGTTCGCGGTACAGGCAGTGTTCACGTCGTGGTTCGGTGTCCTACCCGAGGAGAAGAAGAATTCATCAGACGTGAACCATGACCTGTTGAAGAAACACAAACCGCTGTTCGTGATCGGGTCGTTCATGGCCGTGGTGTGTGCCGCGCTGGCGGCGGCGCAGCTCCTGACAGACGACATGTTTTTCGAGCTGTACTTCACCGGAGTGTGCGCGTTGGTCCTGTCGATCGCGATGTTCTTCTGCATGCCGCTGCGGTTGGCGAAGGCTACTTTGTTTTTGTTCTTGACTAATACTACCAGTGTCTCTTTCGGCTCCGCGATGCAGTACTGGTTCACCGTGGATGAGCAGTGCAACCCGGGGGGGCCGCGGTTCGATTACCTGTTCTTCACCGTGTACACGGCGATCGTAGCGCAGTGTTTCGGAGGGTTAGGCATCTACCTGTTCAACGCGTACTTTTCCCGGTTTCGGATGCGACAGGCGCTGATGATTTCTGCGTTGATCTCGTCTGTAGCGAGTATAGGCGATTTAGCTATGGTGATGCGGTGGAACCTACAATGGGGCATCCCGGACAAGATGTTTTATTTAGTCGGCGATACGATTTTGGAACCAATCGTGGGGATGATGGCGTTCATGCCGGGTACCATACTGATTTCAAAGATGTGCCCCAAGAACATGGAAGCCACGACGTTTGCGATTCTCGCGTCGTTCAGCAACCTGGGCAACGCGTTGTCTGGGTCCTTCGGCGTGTTCGCTATGCAGTACGCGGGGATAAAAACGGACATGACAGAGGGGGAATGCGACTTCACGAACCTGCCCACGCTGATTGTCGTTTGCGGGATGTTGTTGCCGTTACTCGCCGTGCCGCTGACGTTTATTTTAATTCCCGACATAGCGATGACCGATCCAGTGCGGGAAGACGGGGAGGATACGAAAGGGGAAACGGAACAGGCAGAGGGGGAGCGGATGGGGCTGCTTGGGGGGGTGACAAAATCAGACTAGCGTTGGTTTTACATAGACATATTTTTAGACTCTCGACTCACGACGTCAGGGCAGCATTATCGGCGAGTACGCTTTGGAGCTATTCTTCGTCGATTAAGTCGTTTGGCGTGCCCGACTCGCGCAGCGCCTTGCCGAATTTCAGGATGTTCTCCAACCCTCTCTTCGCAACGCTCACGATCTGTGTATCATCGCATTCGACCAATTCACACAGCGGTTTAATCGCGCCCAACTCCAACAGGAGCGAAATGTGCTGGTGCGTACCGCGAACTGTCGCGTTTGACACCGCCCATGCTGCTTGTTTTTTAACACTAAACTCAGCGTGCGCCTGTATATCAATCAAAGGAGGAAAAATATCGTAGTCCACGATTGCTTGAATGTCGTCTGTGTTCCCCGCGGTGATGTTGGAAACGGTCCAGCACGCTTCTTTTTTTATGCTCTTCTTGTAATCACCAGTGAGCAATGCGAGTAACGAAGGTAACGCGCTGCAGTAGATGATGATTTGCCTTTGGGAATCATCCCCCGTCACGATGTTCCCCACCGTTCACAGCGCAGAAATCATAAGCCCCGCGTTTTGGCAACTTAGCAGTTGCACCAATCGTTGACACACGCCGGTATCAATCACCGCCTGGATTTGGTCTTTCAAGCCGTCGGTAAGGTAAGAAAGCGCCCAGCACGCATCCAGCAAAACTTCAATGTCCTTATTAGACTGCAGTAGCCGCGCCAACGCGGGTAGTGCGTCTTTCAACTGGTCAAACTGCTGTTTCGGTTTCCCACGGCAAAGGTTGGATACAGCCCACGTCGCGGTGCGAAGCATTACGAGCTTGGACCCGTCGTTGAGTTGCTCTAACAGAGGGTGCAACGCGTTTTCCCCGAGAACCATGTCTCTGTACTTTGGGCAGTCGCCGGCGATGTTGCGCAGCCCCCCCATCGCTTGTTCACTCACGTCGTCGCTGGGCGAGCGAAGCAGCTGGACGGGAACCGGGACGGTGCCGGAATCAACCACCGCGGCGGTGTTCTCGGACGTCTCAGACGCGATGTTGGTCAACGCCCACGCGGCTTCGAACTGAATCTCAGGGAAACCCGTGCATTTCAAAAACTGCACGAAGCGAGGTACCACACCGGCGCGGATCACCTCTTCGATGGGAGGCGCGTGCGGGATGGAAAGGACCTTGCGGAATTTTTTCGTCGCGTTGACTTGCATCTGTGCGTTGTCACTCTTCACGCGCCCTGTACCATCAGGGCAGACACGAGCTTTTGTGTCTCGGGTTCCTCAAGCACCATCGAGGCAACCTCAGGGATGAGATCTTGGGGCAGGTCCGGGGTCACTTGCGGGACGGACGGTTGCGTAGCGGTCGCTTCTTGCGCGTCGGTATGATCCATGGCAGTCTCGATACGACTGTGCGCGGTAGTACCGGAGCCACGATCGGGTTTGGAGGTCATCGCGGAGGGTACAGTGCGCGGAATTGTGCTTGGATGTTGGATCTCTCGGACGTTACGAAAGCTCTTTGGCCAAAAGCTCGGATTTCATTTTCCGTCTCCAAACTTCACTTTAAGCATTTGTCACAAGCAATCAGTCTCTGAAGATTGCGCCTTACCGATGATTTATTAACTCGCCAATGAGAGGGACTCGAGAGCCAGCCACGTCTCATCCAAGAGTTGTCGCTTTCTCGCTCGCCGCCTTCCCGAAAACGCCAACACTCGACGCGATTGCAACCGACGACCACTCCTCACCGCACTCACCGTCGGTCCCCGTCGGTCCCACCTCCCGCAAAGTCACACACGATGGCTACCCAGGCTGCCGTGATGTCCGCCAAGCCCACGCAGGTGCGTTTCGGTCTCACCACGCGTTCTCCGGCCACGCGCTTTCGGCTTCGATTTATCATCACCCGCTTTTCACGGAACGCCGTCGAAAAAGCCCTTCGGCATGGGGGGTTTGTGAGGTGACTGAGGCCGTGCGTGTCGTGCACGACGGAGTTCGTGACGTGAAGCATACCATGCAAACGTCTCCAACGCGCGGTTTCCCAAACCAAGCTCGTACCATGCCTCACACACGGGTTTCCGGAGCCAACTTTGGATAATGTCGCGACGTGTCACATCGGAGGATGACGAAAGACGGACACCGGTTTTTACAAATCCTCTACTATATCCAGTCCCTAACCCACCGCTCCTCCCCCTCACAGCTTGGCGCCTTCTCCGGCCTCCGCTCCAACCGCGTTGCGTCGATCGCGCGCGCCGCACCAGTGCGCCGCGCCGGCCGCGCCACCTCGTTGGTGGTCAGGGCCGAGGGGCGCGAAGTCGATTTGGACAAGTACCGCAACATCGGTATCATGGCGCACATCGACGCGGGTAAAACCACGACCACCGAGCGCGTCCTGTACTACACCGGCAAGTCGCACAAGATCGGCGAGGTGCACGAAGGCGCTGCGACGATGGACTGGATGGAACAGGAACAGGAGCGAGGTATCACCATCACAAGTGCCGCCACGACATGCGCATGGAAGGATCACCGGATCAACATCATCGACACCCCTGGTCACGTGGATTTCACCCTGGAGGTGGAACGCGCCCTGCGCGTCCTGGACGGCGCCGTTTGCCTGTTCGACTCCGTCGCCGGTGTCGAGCCCCAGTCCGAAACCGTGTGGAGGCAAGCGGACAAGTACGGCGTCCCCAGGCTGTGCTTCGTGAACAAGATGGACCGCATGGGCGCCAACTTCTACCGCACAGTTGATATGATCGTCGCGAACCTGGGTGCCAACCCCCTCGTGCTCCAGCTGCCCATCGGCGCGGAAGAGGACTTCGAAGGCGTCGTGGACCTGGTGCAGATGAAGGAAATCGTGTGGAACGGCGAAGAGCTCGGCGCGTCCTTCGACACCGTCGACATCAGGGACGACCTCAAGGAAAAGGCGGAGGAGTACCGCGCCATGCTCATCGAACAAGCCGTGGAGTGCGACGACGACGTGATGGAGGCTTACCTGGAGGGCGAAGAGCCCACCATGGAAGTTTTAAAGCAGTGCATCCGCAAGGGCTCCATCGCGGGATCCTTTGTTCCCGTGTTGTGTGGCACCGCGTTCAAGAACAAGGGCGTCCAGCCCCTGCTCGACGCCGTGCTGGATTACCTCCCCTCCCCGGTCGACTTGCCTGACATGAACGGCACGGACGTGGACGACGCGGAAAAAGTGCTGACTCGCCGCCCCGCGGACGACGAAGCCTTCTCAGGTCTGGCGTTCAAGATCATGGCCGATCCTTTCGTGGGTTCGTTAACCTTCCTGAGAATGTACTCCGGCACCCTTGAGGCTGGATCCTACGCGTACAACTCGGTGAAAGGCAAGAAGGAGAGGATCGGGCGTCTTCTGCAGATGCACGCCAACTCGCGTGAAGACGTGAAGGACGCGGTGACCGGGGATATTGTCGCCGTGGCTGGTCTCAAGGACACCACCACCGGTGACACCCTGTGCGATCAAGCCAACCAGATCATCCTGGAACGCATGGAGTTCCCTGATCCCGTGATTAAGGTTGCCGTGGAGCCCAAGACCAAGGCAGATTTGGAGAAGATGTCCCAGGGTTTGATTAAACTGGCGCAGGAAGACCCTTCCTTCCACTTTACCAGAGACGAGGAAACCAACCAGACTGTGATCGAAGGTATGGGCGAGCTTCACCTCGACATCATCGTTGACCGGTTAAAAAGAGAGTTCAAAGTCGAGGCCGACATCGGCGCCCCCCAGGTGAACTACCGGGAATCTATTTCAAAAGAATCGAGCGTCAAGTACACGCATAAAAAACAATCCGGCGGATCCGGCCAGTACGCGGAAGTTTCCATCAAGTTCGAACCCCTGGAACCTGGAACTGGGTTTGAGTTCACCACTGATTTGAAGGGTGGCTCTGTGCCCAAGGAATACATCCCCGGCGTGCAAACCGGCTTGGAACAAATGATGGGGGCCGGGGTCATCGCTGGTTTCCCCGTTGTCGACGTCAAAGCCACTTTGTTCGACGGCAAGTACCACGACGTGGATTCGTCCGTGATGGCGTTCGAAGTCGCCGCAAGAGGTGCGTTCAGAGAGGGCATGGCCAAGTGCGGCCCCAAGCTCCTGGAACCAGTGATGGAAGTGGATGTGATTTGCCCGGAGGACTCCATGGGCGACGTCATCGGCGACCTCAACTCGCGCCGCGGACAAATCGGCGAACTGGGCGACAAGCCTGGCGGCCTGAAGACCGTCAAGTGCTTCGTGCCCCTCGCCGAGATGTTCAACTACGTCTCCAAGCTCAGAGGCATGACCAAGGGACGCGCGAACTACTCCATGAAGCTCGCCAGGTACGAGCCCGTGCCCATGAACATCCAAACCGAGATGGCGGCGTCGCGAAACACCAAGGCGTCCGCGTAAGCTTCAGAGAAAAGTCTTGAGATGTTGAGTGTCGGAGGATAAGATTGTTTGAGTGTCTTTTTGATACAGTATAGCCACTACAGAAAACAGGTCGCGTCGTTTTCTCTCTTCCAACTCTTTTCTCCCAGTTTCCCATCCCTCAAACCTCTACATCCGGAGAGCCTGACAACTCGTGTATCTGTATTTTACCTTTCCGTGCACGGGTTGCACTGCGCGCAGAAGCGTTTCAGCTCGCCGTGGGGGCACGGATTGCACTCCACGCACTGGCGTTTCTGCCTCCCATCTGAGCACCTCTTCATATCCATCTCGCGCGCCCGATACGCCGACTTCACGAGCTACTCCTCTCGCGACTGTCGCCCCATCACCCGTGCACGGTTGCTATGGAAGCCACGATGCTGATTCACCGAAAAAGTAACATCGAGGACGAAAGCGCGATTTCGGTCGGACCAAGAAGAGTGAGGCTTGAGTCTTGAAACGTCCTCGCTTCCGCGTCCTGCCCCATACGGTCGCGCGCGCACCGCCGGAAGCCCACGCGCGCGGCGCAGGGGTTCGGGGTGGCGCGCGAACCGAGACGTCAGTGAGTGGTGTAAGTGGGAGACACGGAGGAGTGGTGAGGCGCGGGTGGAGCCACCGTTGTTGGCTGGATTTCAATTTTTGTCTGATTCGCAACAAGCTACACGATGCGCGTGCCCTTCGGTTCTCGAGCCATGCTGCCCTTTGTGATTTTCCTGGGCCTTGCATTGCCCAGCTGTGGGAGCCTCAACGCGGTGCTCACTTCGGACGAGCCCATGCGCGTTGATTTGGAGCTGAACGTAACGAGGGCTGGAGACATCACGGTTCTTTTGTGGGAAGACTGCGTCGGGGATGACTGCGTGGTTGTTCCCTTGTCGCTCGCGATGTCGGTGTCTACCGGGGAGCCGAACGACGTATCCATTGCCGCGCTGAGCTCGTTGAGTAAAAGCCTTGCGACCGCGGCGTTCACGGAGCCTGGGGATTGGTCAGGACCCGGAACGTGGGTCCCTCCTCGCGCTGCGCTGGTGGACGACGTGCATCATGACCCCGACACATCATCAGTTCCGAGTAGCGCGTGTTGCTCCCCGAACTTAACGGACCACGTCCGCAGGCCGTTCACGTCGACGGAGCCGGTGAACTTGTACCTCACACGTAATGGGACGCACGAGTGGGATCCAGTGATAGTTCCTCCAAATTTACCAGTCACGAACTTGGTGTTGAGCTTAGGCACGACGGAGGACGACGCTTTGAACGACGGGATGACGTTCGACCGCGTCGTCGCGTTACGAGGCGCCGTGGCGTCCGCTACATATAGCAGAGAATTTGACGTCACGGTATCGTACAGCGGCCCCGGGCGCCCGAAACACACGTGGGCGCCGGTAGTGATTCTGCACGGGTACGAAGCCTCAAACTTCAACGCGGACTTAGCCGCTGGGATTTTGCGCCGCAACGTGGTGCGCGAAGCCGTGGCGTACGCGCTGGGTCTTCCCGAGACCTCTGTTGCGGTGACCGAGGTGGCGGATGAGCCCGAGAGTGAGCGAACTGTGGGGGAAGGTGCGTGTCGGTTCGTCTTTGCAGTCACCAACGTCGTGGACCCGAACGAAGTCGCCAGGGCGTACGCGATAACGGACGACGCGGTGTTTTTGTCAGCTGCCAAGGCGAGGATGTTAAGTAACGCGCTTTGGGAGCTTGAGGCGGTGAGCGGGAGGCGGGGGGTGGGAGTCACCGCTGTGGTGACTGCTGAGGTACGACCCAACACAAAAGGCGCGTGGGTCCGTCTGGCGAACGGCGACGGAATCGAGTCGCGCGATGTAAACGCGATGATGGATTCGTACGCGGACGATGAACGCGTTTTGGTGACAGCAGTTGTTCGGGAATACGTCGCGAACGCGGACCCGTCTGTTTTGTTCTACCCCCCGCAATTAAGCGAAATCAGCAACGCACCGCCCACTCCAGCCACAGTCGTAGACGTGGTGCACCGCACTGGGTTTGCGCGGAAAATGACCGCGCTTGTGGTGAGGTTTTATGACGCCGATTTCCAAAAAGTCGGGTACCACGGATTTCGCGTGTCCTTCCACAATCAACGGCCGAACGCGGACGCCAGGGTCGCCGTGCTCGACGGCAGCACGGGCGGTGACGATCCCTGGTTCTCACGCAGGTACGTCATGCTTTCACGACCGCCGTCGCCTCCGCCGATGCCCGCGCCTCCACCCAAAGTGGAGGGCCTTGATACCCGGGTCGCGCTCGGGCCCGGGGAAAACTCCGTGAGCCCGTTAGGAACATCCTTCGAGTTTCTGTTTGAGCCCCTTCCTGGTTGCGATACGTGCGGCGTGCCACTAGGCACCACGGTGTACGCCAGAGTCGCGAAAGAACCCGAGCTGGACTATGGGGACTGGCAAGCGTGCACCGCGGTGGATGTGGAGGCCACGGTGCAAGTGTTCGGAGGGCTGAATGTCACCCGTCTTGTGAAGAGGTTTCAATTGATACACGACCCCGACCAGCTCGGCGCGTACAGAGCGCAGGCCAAGTCTGTTGATGAAGATAGTTTCGCCCCCGGCATGGCGGCGCTTGAGGATACCACGCCAGTAGAGCGACGGTACATCGTTGGTGCCGTGGTCACCGGCTCTGGCGTTTTAGACCGCCGAACCGGTGTTATTTCCGTGACGTTCACGGACCCGGTGCCGTACGGCGAACCCGGAGCGGAGGCCGTAGCCGCGTCTACTCTGTTATCCGACGAATCCCAGGCGCTTTTAGGACCAGGGGACGTGCGCGTGGCGTGGGTGAACCAGCGGACTGTTTTATTAACACTACCGCATGCGCGCGAGAGCTCGTTATGCACAAGGTGGCGCTCAGTACGAAGCACTGCGCTTGCGTACGCCCTGCGAAACAACCGCCCTGATGTTCCCATCCGCCTGTGGACGGACCCGAAGGACGTGGTGCTTCCCACGACGATGCAAATCTCGTGGAAAAACCCGTTCGAGTGGTACGACGTGACGAGCGGGTTCCAAATGACCAAGGTGGTCACCGTGTTTATCGACGACAACAAAAGACAGGATGCGGGGGTGGTTATTTCAGGTGCCCGGGTTAGCGGGGGGTGTCAGGAGTTGTCGTTAGCCGCCGTCGCGGCGGACGGGTCTTGGGACGGCGTCGCGCAGTGGAGCTTCACGTCGGTGGTGGTCTCGCCAAACTCGGTGGCCAGCGGGAGTTATGGCGACGTCCCTGGAGTTGATATGCACCCAGAACTAATAGAAATCGTGGACACGGCGAATGAAGGGAGTTACAGCTCCCTGACTCTAGACCCCAGTAATACGTTACCAGGACTTCGCTACAGGTTCGGCGCTTCGTTGACAGATTGCGCTGGAGAAAACAGCACGGCGACGATGGACGCGGACAGAGTCGCCGGCGCCGTTCCGTTCGTGTACCCCACTTCAGGACGGGTGGAGTACGTGTCACAGTTCTCACGGTCGTTCACCGTGGCGATGGAAACGCGTATTCCAGACGTGAACGAATCGATCGTTCAATTCGGCCCGTCGTGTGACGTTGATGTCACTGAGTTGACCTACATATGGACCAACCTGTCTTCGCGTGCGGATTGCTTTTACACAGACATAAGGAGTACTTCGTATGACGGGTACGAGCGGTCGAAGCGAGCGTTGCGACGAACGTTAACCATTCCGCCGTTCTGTTTGTTCCCGCAGAACGAGCCGCACAAGATTGAGCTGTTTTCAACGTTCGGGAGCGATCCTGGTGCGTCTGCGTCGCGAACCGAGGTGTTTTTAACAATCATTCCGTCGCCATTAGTAGCGGCCATGGTCGGCGGCACGGGGCCCCGGAAAATCACCAAAGGAGCGAGTGACTTTTTCTTAGACGCGTCTGGGTCGTTCGACCCTGACGCAGTAGCTCCAGGCGCTGAGTTTGTGCCAAACACGTGGTCTTGGTCTTGTGGTGTCTTGCAGAATATGTACGCATTCGACCCTGTAACGCAATTTCAAGATGCTATGGATCTAAGCGCGTTGTACGAATCGCCATCTACAACCGGGTGCGCGTCTGAGATTAACGAGCTTTTGTCGGGATCAAGCGGCGGGCCCGTCGTACCTTCCGGGGTTTCGGATGTGATGGAAACAAACACGTTGTACCGCTTCACAGTACAGTACGTGGTTGGCGACCGAGTAGCGAACGCCTCGACGTTGGTACACGCCGTTGAGGATCGAGTACCGACGGTAACACTTCAAATGGCATCCCCGAAGCAAGCGTCGTCCGTCGCTTTACGATTAGTAGGATCCATGACCCGGCAAACCAATGCGGACGGATCCGCCTCGACTGGAAAGATCACAACCTCCTGGAGCAGCGTTCCGGCTGTTGATTTCGCAAACGCGAAAAACTTCCTCACCCCGACGGACGCAAGCAGCCTAGTGATAGCCCCGAATGTGCTGCTCCCAGGCGTGCAGTACGTGTTCACGTTGCTCGCGTCTCAGCAAGGAGTGACAGAAACCGGGTACGCCACGACGACTGCGATTGAAATCGTGGGTCCGCCCGC